>Ga0302250_1000076_pt1 | contig 153426 bp, 146 predicted proteins | sample AAG_RA_Asp_MG_FD_193536 | JGI IMG/M metagenome (GOLD analysis project Ga0302250, IMG submission 193536) | Enriched activated sludge microbial communities from anaerobic digester in WTTP, New Holstein, Wisconsin, United States - AAG_RA_Asp | ecosystem: Engineered > Bioreactor > Anaerobic >... | reverse complement strand
GGTGAAGGGATGGATGACTCCGGGGAAGCAGGCGAAAGATGCCATTCCGGCGTATGTGCTGGGCTGAGAAGGGAATTGACGAAGGGAGAGAAAAATTCAGCTTGGGGATTCGGTGCTATCTCTTTGTCTACCATCAAGCACAAGATTGGAAACACTACCCAAAGAATCAAAAGGATCCTGGGTTGCTTCGATCATCCCACCCTTCAAATCTTCCAGGTAGTTCGCAAGCTCAACCGATTTGGACCGAAGCGAGTGTATTGCGGAAGACGCTTCTAGAGCAGAAGTCTCGGCATCCATAGCTCTGGTTCTTGCCAGCTCCATTTTTAGTTGCTGAAGCTGATTAACAGATGCTTTAAGTCTGAGATCCATTATTTCTTTCTGTTCGTTAAGGGCTTTGAAAGAAGATTCCTGCTTTTCTATTTCACGAATATTTGCCTCATATTCCGGTCGCATTGTCGGCTCTGCATCTGAAAGCTTCGCCACGAGGTTTGCCTTGTCACGAGCCAGGTTTTCCATAGGAATTTCAGAAATGATGGTATCAATTTCGTTCGTTGTTTTCGCAAGCATTAGAACCTGATTAAGATAGCTGTTGAGCTGCGGTTTCATTTCATCGGCTTCTTTGGCATCATGAGTTCTCAGCGATCGTTCTATGTCTGCAGCAGCATCTTTTGCGCTTCGATACAAGGCATCATAATCTTCACCCAAATCGATACCTGATTCTTCCATACGCTGTGCGGAGGCGTTTTTCAAACCGCGTTTGCCGCCAGAAATGCCGATTTTTTCAAAAAACTTTCGTGTCCTTGTCGGAATCGTAGAAAAGTAACGCCCGACTTGGGCAAGAAAACTGACAGCAATGATGCCAGATGGTATGAGAAACCACGGATCCCGGCCTCGAGTCGCGAGATTGATCAGCATCAGAATTGTCGGAATTGTCAGCAAATTGATAAAGCTCTTCCCAATCTTGTCCCGTTCCTTGTGTATTTCACGGATTTCCCGGGTTTCCGTTTCATCAAGATCAGGCAGAGCCTGCACCTCAAAATTCTGCTTTCTTACTCTGAAATAGCTGAAAACGTTGTCGATTATGCCAAAAAGCCAGAATAGAGCGACGAAAACTGGCCACGGGAATCCGTTTAAATTTTTCAAGGCAAAGAAGAACAGCGCAGAATTGACAATTACAAACGAGACTATTCCTCCTGGAATGCTTTTTGCGAGTTTTTCCTGCTTTTTTGCCAGTTCATTCTTATAGGTCTCAAAATTGGTTGTGCCGACTTCTCTCTTTCGTTCGCGTCTTTCACGATGCCGCTTCCTATCCTGCTCATCGGTCATTTTAAACGAATTTTTTATTTCTTGCTTGACAGCTTTTTTTACTGACGAGTTCTTAATCTGGTTCTTGAAGTCGCCTTCTCGCACTGACCGTTCGATTTCATGGACGATTGCGTGTACAGCCTGTTCGATTGATTTTCCAAGATCGGAGGTCGAATTGAAAGTAGGCTGTCCCTCAGTCCGTGTGTTTTTTATAAGAATCCCGGAATCGGCAAGCTGGGCAATTGCCTCTTTGGCTTCAATTCCATAATAGCCATATTTCGTGAGTGCTTCATCCACAGTCAATCTTCTGCCTGATACTCGTATGTCATCCAAAAGAGCTGCCTTGATTGACGAAACAATATTTTCCGGACTGCTGTCATTCAGGTTACTACTCTGATTCCCAGCATTAAATGAAGTATTTTGTGCGGTCCCTGCGCTTGCGTTTTCAAATCCGCTAATGTTCCTGGGTGATCGTATTGGTGTTTCCAATCTTGTGCTTGAGTCTGATTTCTCATTCAAACCTGAATTTTGGCTGTTAGTTTCTGTCGCATCATCCACTGAAAACTCAATCTCAAACACCTGCATCGGGCTTTGCTGCGATTTGGGAAGGCTTTTCGCCCTGCTTGGCGAAAGCGGTTTGCAGGAAAAACCAGGTTCCGGCTCAAGTTTGGATTCAACCAGTGACCACACCTCTTTTGAAACACAGGTAAACCCCGGCTTTGCGACCGCCTGCAGGCTTGATGCTTTGGTTACTGTATCTCCCGCCGCGTCGTGTTCGACAAAAAAGACTTCCCCAAGGTGAATGCCGATTCTTGGTAAAAGAGCAACGGCGGGATTTTCTGAGTCGATACTTCTGAATTTTCTTTGGATGGACCGTGCGCATCGGACAGCATCGAGCGAGTTTGAAAAAGCTAAAAGAAAGGAGTCGCCGATAGACTGCAGGACTTCTCCCTTAAATTCAGTTGCGCAGTCTCTGACAGAAGTTCCGCAGCGCTCAATGAGGCATGCATCTTCTTCTTCCTCGCGTCCGGAAAAATGCAGACCCGGAACATCCATCGAGAGAATTACAGCAAGTCTTATTTCTTTGTGGTCCATAACTTCCTACAGATGAATACTTCTGAAGCATACGGTAAAGACTTGAAAAGGTCAAAGGGAAGTTGCCCTGATTATTCCAAAAAACGCTGATGGTTTTTTCGAAAGTCATGCGGTTCTTGAGTAAGCTGCCTTTACGTTGGCTCAGCTTCTTCAAGGGTAAAATCATGATTTGGAATACTGATGCGTGTCGCACGGACAAAAAAAGTCGAATCAAGTTCCAGCTGCCTGCGGGTTCTCATCTGCAATTCAATGCCAAAATCATGGAGAAACACCAAGGCATCGCGATTGCCAGCATCCATGACGGTTGCCAGCCCCTTCCAGCCGGGATTCTTCATCAACCATACGCAAACCCAGTGCATTCTTGAATCGCGTTCCGCCTGGCGGGTTTGTCCAGAAGCCTGGGCAGCCAGCATACAGCGTCGTGCGACTTCATCTTCGCGGAGCATCATGGCATCAGCATCAGGAAGGCCTGCTTTCGCTGCAAGAAAAGCCCGAATCTGGTAATGAGCCAGCAAGTCCTGGTAGCGGCGCAATGGGCTCGTCACCTGAGAATAGAGCGGCAAACCGAGCCCCCGATGCGACAATGCCTCGGTGCCTGTAATCGATGCCCGCATTCCCCTGCGGCGCTGATACTGGATGCTCAAGGCGCTAGGGTTGCTATTCGATTTCAGCATCGATTCGGAAATATTCGGTGCGTCCTGGCTTGCGTAGACAAAAGGAATATTCTGCGCTTTCGCCCAAAAGCCTATTCCTTCGCCAGCAAGCAGCATCATTTCGCGAACCATCGACGAAGATTTGGTTTGAGGGATTTTCAGAAAACGAATTTCCTCAGCTCCGGCTTTCATGGATACTTCAGGAAAATCGATATCGACAGCCCCGTTCGCGAGCCTCCGCTGGTGTCGAATTTCTGATTTTTGAAGCAAGGCATTCAAAGCCGGATGTCCGGAGTTGATGAGTTCATCGGCTTTTTCATAAGAAAGCCGATGAACCCTGACAAGGCTCGGTATGATGTCAGTATTCAAAATATTCCCTGCTTCATTGATTTCAAGTTTGAATGACAGCGCGGGACTCTCAGGCGCCAGTCCAAGTCCGAGAATGGGCATGGCCTTTTCAGGAAACATCGGAACGATCTTTTCAGGGAGGTAGAGTGTCGCGCCTCTGGATAGTGCCTCCTTGTCGAGGTCGGAATCGGGGAGGACAAAGGCGGCTGGGTCTGCAATATGAATCCAAAGTGTTTTTCCATCTATACTTATTGCGTCATCAGGATCCTGCGACCATGCGTTGTCGATGGCAAAGCTCTCGAGGCTCGTCAAATCTTCCCGTGGCAGTTTCATCGTGGGGTGCTCGGTTTCCGGAAAAGCAAGCCGGGGAGGGGAGAGTGAGCATCCTGCCCGCTGTGGCCAGGGGTTGCGCTCGGCGGACCAGATCCCCGAGTCCAGAAGAGCTTTATGGACAGCCAGCTGATCAGCTGCAATGCCTGCTTCACGGGCAATCTGGCTCTGAGACGAGATGCCGTAGGCGAAAGCTTCCAGTTCGGTGATAAACGGGACAAATTCGGCTTGCTCTGAAATTTCTTGTGCGTTGTGACTTTTTATGGCTTTGCCCAGCGCCGCAATAAATTTCGCCCGCAATTCGGCTTCCCGCTGCTTTTTGGACGCTTTTTCGCGAATTTTAGCCACGGATTCCGGGGAAATGATGTAAAGGCCCTCATCTTTCAGCTCGAAAAGCGGGCTTTGTCGGGCAAAACGGGCGCACTGCGCAATCGTTTCGGCATTTGCCGTGCCGAATACAAGTTCAGCCAGTTCTGCCCAATCAACCGGAATTCTATCTTCGGATCCCATATCGGCTGAAAGCATTTCATAGGCTGTCTCGAAATCAGTCTGGTCTGTCAGCGATGGGGGCAGTTGTTTCAGGGGGCCCTTGTGAAGCAAGAGCACATCTTTTTCCCGCACTTTTTTTTGCTCCCTGGTTTCTGTCTCGATGGTAATTCTGCCGTCACTCGAGTCAGTGACAATTGCGAGCTGGGATTTATACATGACAAGGGAGCCGATCGTAATCATGGGAAGAGTATATACTGTTCATCGTGCTGAAAAGCAAGGCAGTCCGGCAATCTTGCATGTTTGGGAATACCCTGCTATACTCAAAATACCCGTTCATTGTCTTTTTGTAACAACTATTTTGAAAAGGAGCTTTGAAAGATGACCGCATTACTGGTTGGCATTGGATTGATTGTTGTTGCCGTGCTTCTGGTACTCCCTGGTATCGCGGGCTGGTGGCCGGATGTTCTGACCTTTCTCAAGGGTTCCATCCCGGTTCTCGCGATAATGATTGGAGCTGTTGCCATTCTTATCGGTGTTGCGGATATCAAGGACAAGCGAGAAGCCGAAAAAGAAGAGCAGGAAGAAAAGGCTAAAGAACAGGCTGAAGAGAAAAAATAGGAGAGCACTTGGGGCTCTTTCAAAATGCAGATGCATTTTTGCCTGCTGTTGTCAAAGCTTTTGTGTGCTTGACACAAAAGTGAATATGTGGGATTATGCCTCGCGCATTTTACGAAAACTACACGAATAAGGTGAAGGTATACATTGATGAAGACCATGTTTGTTACGTCCGCTACTGCAGAGCGCAAGTGGTATCTGATTGACGCTGAAGGAAAACCGCTTGGCCGCGTAGCCGCAAAGGCTGCTTCCATGCTTCGCGGGAAGAACAAGCCGACTTACACCCCCAGCCAGGAAACCGGTGATTTTATCGTAATCATCAACGCAGCGAAAGTTGCGGTAACCGGCAGAAAGCGCCAGGAAAAGATGTATTACAAACACACTGGCTATGTTGGCGGGCTCAAGGATTACACCTTCAGAGAGCTCATTGAACGCGATCCAGTCGCGCCCCTCGAGCTTGCTCTCAAAGGCATGCTTCCCAAGGGTCCGTTGGGCCGCAAGCTGTACAAGAACGCCAAGATTTATGCAGGCGCGGATCATCCGCACGCGGCTCAGATGCCGATAACCATCGACCTGTAACGGATAAAAGGGGAGAGTAATGGTCAGAAATTTAGGAATTGGAACCGGTCGCCGTAAATGCTCGGTAGCGAGAGTTTTTCTGAGAGAAGGAACCGGCAAATATCTCGTCAACGATATTGAAGTCAGCAAATATTTCAAGATTCCAGAGCTGGTGACCATGGCCACCAGACCGCTTGCAGTAACAGCCAGCGAAAACAAGTTCGACATTCTCATCACCGTAACCGGCGGCGGTGTCAACGGTCAGGCTGGTGCATGCTCGCACGGCCTTGCCCGAGCGCTTGCCCAGATTGATCCTGCCAACCAGGTATCCCTGCGTGCCAATGGTCTGCTTACCCGTGATCCCCGTATGGTGGAGCGCAAGAAGTACGGTCAGCGTGGCGCCCGCAGAAGATTCCAGTTCTCCAAGCGCTAAAAAGGAATTATTGCAGTGCGGATTGAATCCGTACATTTTGAAACCTCCGGAATGGCTGCAATCGCCATGAGCGGAGGTTTTTTATTTCAAATTCCGTTGGTTCGAGTTCATGAGCTGGCGCTGTACGGTTTTCTGCTGTCAGACTCGGACAGCAGCGCAATGGGCCAGGAGCAGGCGCGCGAGGCACTTAGGAAGCTACCGGAGATTGCCGGAGAATTTCATGAAGAAGATGAGCTTTTCATAACGATCAGCAGGATCGATGAGGAAACCCGGGCTTTTAGCAAAGTATCTGAACTCTGCGGTATCGCGGAGCAGAACTCCCAGGGCTTGTACCGCAAGCTCCAGGCTAAGGGATTCTCGCGGAGCGCTATCCAGAAAGCCATCGAAAAAGCACAAGCTGAAGGGCTCGCCGACAATGCCCGTTTTGCCCGGATTTGGGCTCGTAAACGGGCGGAGAAAACCTTGTGCGGCCCCAAAACATTGCTTGCGGAATTGGCCTCGCGCGGCATTTCAGCTGAAGATGCCCGCCTGGCCCTGCTAGACATCCCATTCGACATGATCCTTGAAGGTGCCTACATGAAAACCATCCGTAAGCTTTCAAAAAAGTACCGTGGACCGGAACTTGTGCAACATGCCTACCGCCAGCTTCGCCTTGAAGGCTTTGATTCGGAAAGCCTGAAAAATTTGATTGACAGTGAAAAAAATAGTCTTTAATATGTAACACTTGACAGGTTGTTGCATTAACTTCAATAATATGTCATTGATTTCAAATGCTAGGAGGTTTTCGAATGGATGATGACATCCTGACAATCGAAGAAGTTGCCCGATACCTGAGAGTCTCGGAACGCACCGTTTATGATTGGGCGCAAAAGGGCGAGATACCTTCTGGCAAGATCGGTACTGTGTGGAGATTCAAAAAAAGCGATATCGAACGCTGGGTCAACGAGCGCCTGTCATCCAACCGGCCAGCAGGGCTTATTGGCTCTATCCAACTGCAGAATATAATTTCTCCGGACAGGATTCTGTTCCTGAATTATTCTAAAAAGCGTGACGCGCTCATTGCGCTCGCTGACAATCTGTCATCCGCGCCTCAGATTAAGAACAAGCAAGAGCTTATCGCGGAAATTCTCAGGCGAGAGGAGCTCATGAGCACCGCGATCGGCAGAGGCATTGCGATTCCCCATGTCAGGCTCTCCTCGGTCACCGACCTTGTCGTCTCTATTGGCATCTCATCATGTGACATCACGGATTTCCAGTCTCTGGATGATGTCCCGGTCAGATTGCTGTTCATGATTGCTGCCGCATACAATCAGCATGCCTATTACCTGCAGACGCTCTCATTCTTCTCGGCGAGGCTGAAAGCCAACGAGCTTCGCGATTCGCTGCTCAGCTGCAAGACACCGCAGGAAGTCTATGACCTGCTCATCAAACAGGACGAATAAGACGAGTGTTCCTAAAAAGCCTTGAAATATATGGGTTCAAGTCCTTCGCGGACAGGACCCGTATTGAATTTTCCGATGGAATCTCAGCGCTTCTCGGGCCGAACGGCTGCGGTAAATCCAACGTTGTCGATGCCATAAAATGGGTTGTTGGAGAACAATCCGCTAAAAGCCTCCGCGCTGACTCGATGGAAGATATCATCTTTAACGGAACTGAGACCAGAAAGCCGCTTTCGGTCGCGGAAGTTACCATTACCATATCCAACGAATTCGGCGTTCTTCCGCTCGATGCCCCTGAAGTCGCGATCAAGCGGCGGCTCTACCGCTCCGGTGAAAGCGAATATTACATTAACGGAAAACTCGCCAAACTGAAGGAAGTCAGGGAGCTTTTCTGGGATACGGGCATCGGTAAATCAGCCTATTCGGTCATGGAGCAGGGTAAGATAGACCAGATTCTGTCTTCAAAACCGGAAGAACGCCGCTATCTGTTTGAAGAAGCCGCAGGGATTACCAAGCACAAGGTCAGAGTCAAAGAAGCGGAGGCCAAGCTGGAGCGCACGGAAGAAAACATGCGCCAGGTGGAGGGCATTCTCGCGGAGGTCAAGCGCTCCCACGACAGCCTGAAAGCTCAGGCAGATAAAACAATCGTATTCAGGGACCTCAAGGAAAAGATTTTCGCCGCTGAACTGGATGCCTATCTGCTCCGCCTTAGGCAATTTGTCCGGGATAAGGATCGCAAAGAGGCTGATTTTACCCAAAAAAAAGCCGAGCGGGACAGGCTTCACGAAGAAACTGAAGCTCTGACCCGTTCCATGTCCGAAAGCCTCGATCTTGTCAACGAAATGGAAAGCCGCCTTGTTGAAATGCAAAAAACCCTCTATGGGCTTGCGGTTGAAAAAAACGGCAAGGAAAAGCACAAGAGCATGGTCGCTGACAGACTGCGAGAAGTGAATGCCAAGATCGACCAGCTTGAGATGCGCGCGAAGGCGGTCAAGGAAAAAATTGCTTCACTCAGGGAAGAGGAAGAAGAAAAAGAAGCGGAACTGGCTGATTACCGCCTCAGACTCAAGGAAGCGGAAAAGCGTATCGAAGAGTTTGAATCGGGAATAAAAGCGGCAGCGCTGGCGCTCAAAGCGAATGATGAGGATGCCGCGAAGTGCCGCATCTCGATTTCAGCCCTGGAAGAAGCGGTCCGACATGACCGGACCAAACTTGACGAAATAACTGAAGACATTGTTGAACAGCTCGATATTCGGCTGAAGGAAACCGGGTATTCTTCGCAAGCCCATAAGGCGCTAGAGGAAGAAATCGCGGCTTTGGCGGATACCCTGAAGGCCAGGATGGCCGGCAAGGCAGTGCTGGTCGAAGATATCCGCCGAGCGAGAAATTTCGACGCGCCCAACACTGAAGCATTGATTTCCCGCCTGCTGTCCTCGCTTGAAGACCTTTCCGAAAGCGCGAAACTCGCTGATCTGATTGCCTCAAAATTTGCAGAGTACCGGGCAACTACTCCGGCCTTTCTTGATGAATTTCTTTCTCCAGAAGGAATTATTACAAAAAAGCGATCTATCGACACTTCTATTGCCCGAAATCTGGAAGAAATCGCACGACTCAATGCGCGGATTGCCGAGCTTGAAAACGACAACCGGAGTCTGGGCGAAAAAATAGAAGCCTATCGCAAAACCCTGGAAGATGCCCGGCTGGCGAAAGCCCGGGTACAGACGCAGATGACCGGCGCTCAGGATGCGCTTGCGGTATTCCGCCGGGAGATCGCCGGGCAGGAAGCCTTCCTTCGCGAACAGGAAGCCGAAATATTCTCGGAAACACGGCGGAAAACGGAAATCGGCGAAGAGCTTGAACAGCTTCAGGACGAACTTGATGAAATTGAAGCCAAAGGCAAAAAACTTGCCGGCGATATGCACCAGCTCGAGCAGACCATAGAAACGAAGAACTCAGATCTCGTACAGCGCAAGAAAGACGCCTCCCGTCTCGCCGACCGGATGCAGGCGATTCAGAATGAAATGGAAAGCATCCATCTCGAAATCGCCCAGAGCGAGACGGAGATCAAGAACATCAGGGAGAACTTCAAGGAACTGTATTCCCGGGACCTCAGTGAGTTTGAAGACCGGATGTTCGAAATCAGGGTTCCGCTTTCGGAATTGCGCGAAAGGCTGGCTTTCTTTCGAAATCAGCTCAAGGATTTGGGTTCTGTCAACTTGATGGCCCCCGAGGAGTATCGTGAAGTCAAAGAGCGCTATGACTTCCTTTCGGCGCAGATGGCTGATCTTCAGAAAGCCCGCAATGACTTGAAACTCATCACCGACCAGATCCGCGAAGAAAGCGCTGAGCTTTTCCTCCAGACGTATAACAAGATAAAGAAGAATTTTCACAATATGTTCAGGCGCCTCATGGGCGGCGGGCGTGCCGAGCTCAGACTGTCTGATCCGGATCACATCCTGGAGTCGGGTATTGAAATCCTGGCTCAGCCTCCCGGCAAAAAGCTCGAATCCATTTCCCTGCTTTCAGGCGGGGAGAAGTCGCTCACCGCGATTTCACTTCTATTCGCGACCTACATGGTTAAACCCTCTCCCTTCTGCTTCCTGGATGAAATCGATGCAGCCCTCGATGAGGCAAATGTTGTTTCATTGGTGAATATGCTGCGCGAATTCTCACGCACCAGCCAGTTTATCGTCATCACGCATAACAAGAAGACGGTCAGCGGGGCTGATACCCTGCTTGGTGTCACCATGGAAGAATCCGGAGTTACCAAGGCAATCGCAGTTCGGCTCGAGCGGCATCAGGCAGGAGAGGCTTCCGTCGTTATCGCACAGGATGACGGTTTTATGGAAGAAGACGTGGTCTTTGAAACAGGAAGACAGCTTCCTCCATCGGCACGCTGACCGCGGGTTTTTGTTTTTTCACTGGAGGCTTTTCATGCTGCAGACAGAAAAGAAATTCTATTCGCATCCAGAGCTGTTTGCCGATGCCGCGACCGTCCTGAATGTTCAGAAAAGCGCAGCAGGTCTTGAAGTAATTCTAGACAAGACAATATTTTATCCAGAAGGCGGCGGTCAGCCCTGCGATAAGGGAAGCATACAGGGCTGTCCGGTAGTTATGGTCCGCGAAGCAGGAAAGGCTATTGTCCATGTCCTTGCGGCTCAATCGGCGGATTTTGCCGCTGGAGATGTCGTTGCGCTTCAGGTTGAAGAAGCCCGCCGCTGTGACCATATGCAGCAGCATTCCGGACAGCACCTGCTGTCAGGCATCCTTGAAAAAGACATGGGCATTCATACAATCAGCTTTCATCTGGGAACCGAGTATTGCACCATTGATGTCTCGACACCGTCTCTGAGTGCATCTCAGATAACGGAAATTGAGCGCCGCAGTGATTTTTTCATCGAGCGGGAAGTCCCGATGCTTATCCATTACTGCCCGCCTGAAAATCCCGCCGACTTTCAACTGAGAAAACGGCCGCCTGCAGAAGCTCTGAACGGCGAAGAAGTCCTGAGAATTGTCGAAATACAGAACTATGACTGGTCGCCCTGCTGCGGCACCCATGTCAGCCATCTTGGGCAGGTGCGGCTTTTGAGAATCCTTGCCGCTGAAAAATATAAAGGAAATACGAGAATCTACTTTGCCGCCGGGAACCGCGCGGTTCAGCACCTTCGACGACAGCATGAGACGCTGAAAAGCCTGGCCGGGAGGTTGGGTACATCGGTTGATGAAGCGGATGAGCGGGTCGCTGCGCTCTTGCGGAAATCGTCCGCCCTCGAAAGCGCGAAAAAGCTTCTGGTATCGCAGAGAGCCCGGCTCGAAGTATCCATGGCAATCCAGGAAGCGGCAGAGCGCGGCGAACAGCTCAAGCTGCTTTTTCTGCGCTCCGATGATCGCGATGCTGATGAGGTTCTGGAAACCGTGAAAGCCGCCCAGAACGCGAGCCTCGATGTCATCGTTTTTTCGGTGCCTGCAAAAACTGTCATCGCCGCCCGCAGTCCCGATGCATCCTGGGACGTTGCTTCCTGCGCCAAACCACTGCTCGGTGAATTTGAAGGCAAAGGCGGCGGATCGGCCAGCCTATTCCGGGCAGTATTCCAGGATGGAGCCAAGGCTGAAGCCTATGCTGCAGTGTTGCGTGAATGCGCAATCGGTACTGAAATTCAGCGGATATCCTTCAATCCTTCAAACAGCTCGCGGAATTCAGAATTTCTTCTATAAAATACCGGTATTGTGCCGAGCGGCGCTGATACTTCTGCGCCGCCGCCTCCATATCCGGTTCCGTCCCAGAGATACATCCAGTCATCCTTCGGCAGAATGAGCTTTCGGCTTTTAGCATTCGGCTTTAAAACCGGATACACTGCAAGATCCCGCCCCAGGAGATAGGCCTTGTCTTCATCATCGCCGAAATCACCGTCATAATGGTAGAAGAGCGGTCGCATGAACGGCATGCCCCGGGCAGCGGCTTCCTGCGCAGTTGCAAACAAATAGGGCTTTAAGTTCGCGTGGATGCGGGAAAAACGCGAAACGGCCACGATGGTTTCTTCGTCCGAATCGAATTGCCAGTTGGCTCCAGGTCTGTTGCCTTCATGCGTACGCAAGACAGGGCTGAACGCCGACATTTCGAGCCAGCGCAGGAAAAGCTCCTTGGAACGCGCCATTTTGGGAAGGGTTGTATAACCCCCGACATCGCTGTGAACCTGGGGCATTCCGCTCAAGCCGAGCGAAAGGCTTGCCCTCACGACCGAGCCAATGCCGTAATCATCGGACCAGTCGACATGCTGATCGCCATTCCATGCGAGCGTCGAATACCGGGAAGTGCCTGTAAAGCCTGCCCGGGTAAAAAAGCATATTTCACCTGATTTTCCTGCTTCCTCAGCCGCTTCGCGGTTCAGCTTCGCCCAGAGAACCGGCCAGCGATTGTGAAAGTCTTTGCCCGATCCGCCTTTCAGCAGAGCGTCGGCCGGAAGGTATTCGCCAAAATCCGCCATCCAGCCGGTCATGCCGATTTCGATCATGTTCTTTGCAATGATCGATTTATACCAGGCAAAAGCTTCAGGATTGGTCAGATCCACAATTCCGAACGGAAAGCTGGTCGCTTTCGTCAAATAAATCGTGCCATCCGGTTTTAGCGCGAGGTAACCTCGGGCTTTGGCTTCCTTGAAAAGTTGGCCATCGTCGCAGAGATAGGGGTTGATATAGCCGAGAAAGCGGATCCCTGCCCGTTTCCAGTCCGCAATCTGCGCCGCAAGCTCAGGGTACAATTTGGAGTCCGCCCGATAATCCCATCGCAGCTGTTTGCCGAAATAGGTAATCCGCTGGCCTTCCCAATCCTGCGCCCATATTCCGCAGACAGCTGATCCTGCCTTTCGCATGATTGCCGTCTTCTGAGCGCATCGCTCAGTGCCGTCCTGGATTCCCAGGATAATGCCGTCAAAAAGCCATGAAGGCAGAACAGGCGGCCGGCCGAGGAGTTCAGTCAGTCGTTCGGTTATTTCTGCATATGTTTGTCCGCTGCTGATGAAAACCCTCGCAGGAAGCTTGGTTATCCTGATGACCGCATAATCGGGAGCGGTAAAGTCGAGCAGGCTGTACGCGTCAGAATCGAGGTGGACAAAGTATTTTCGGGAAGAAATAAAAGTCGGCTGAGGGTGATAGGTCGAATATCGGGAAAACGGCATGGGCTTAGGTGTTATGCCAAGCATCAGTTTGAGGATTTTCGCCGCTGTTTGAAGGGTTCCGATATGTTCCTCCACCCAGATTTTAACCTTTTCGCCCCGCAGATTGAATGTGCTGAAATGTTCGCCGCATCCGAAGACTTTTTCATCCGGATCCATGGGAAGGCGAAGATCGAGGGTCAGATCGGGCTGAGAATCGCTGACTTCGAGGCACGCAAGTCCATCTTTTTCCGAAAATTCAAGCCTAATGGCATCCTTTTCCATATCGCTCTGCCATGCGAACCCGAGTTCGATGCGATTCTGCTGGCTGTGAACGAAAATCGGACGCAGAGGCTTTCTCCGGCTTTTATCCCGGATTTTAAACCGGCCTTTGAAGAGCGAAAAACTGATAGCCGGTTTTCCTGCAAAGACAGAAGGTTTTGCCTCAGTCCACAGAAAAATCAGCCTTCCCTGCTGATATATCCGGATGGCTTGAGCATCATGTTCAAGGCTGAGCATCAAAGTGACCGCCGATTTTGGCCAGAGCGGAGCGCGCTTCCTGAGACAATGTCTCCAGCGGCGCTCTTGTGCCTTCATGGCGCTTTGTCAGCTCGGTGCGCATGATATAGTTGGTTTTGGGCGTTATGGGATAGAGCAGGGCAAGCGCCCCGCCCAGCAGTACCAGGGTTGTCGGTCCAAAACTGAAGAACAGCCGGATTCCCTGAATGGTTTCTGGACTGGCTTGCGTATTCGCAGTATAGCCGATCGCGGCCAGCAGAATTCCCACGAGCCACAGTACCAAAGCCTGAACCAGTTTTCTGATAAGTGTAAACGAGCCGGCGACAGAACCTGCCCGCTGGAGACCGTTGACGAGTTCATCAGCGTCCGCCGATTCGGGCAGCATGGCCCAGGGCATGACAACTACCGCTGAGAGGCCAAAGCCGAGGCCAGCGGAGAGCAGCATCAGCGTTGAGAGCGGCGCTCCTGCCGGAATGCCATAGAAAAGGCTACCTATGACCACCACGATGACCGCTCCAATCGTGTAGGCTTTGCCTTTGCCCAGCTGGTTTGCGATAAAGAGATAGAGCGGCAGAACAATGAGCTGGGAAATCAGCATGGTTCCAAGGCAGGCTGTATAATAGCCCCGTGCGCCGATATGGTGAGTCAGATAGTAGACAAAGAGGGCTGAGAGGACATCCAGCGCCGAGTATCCCAAAATGTACATTCCGATGTGGATTCTGAAAGACCTGACCCGGAACAGCGTTCTCATATCGCTGAAAGCCTTGCCAAGACTCGATGAAGGCATGTTCTGCTCGGCTTCAGGCAATTCCCAGGTGCCCTTGAACACAAAGAACCATGGCATGGCGTAGAAAAGGCCGAAGATGAGTCCGACCAGCAAAAAGCCCATCCTTGGATTGTCTTTGTAAATAGTATTCACCAGCATGCCGGGAACGACACCGCTTATTATTGAAGAAAGCTGTGAAAAAATCATCCGGGCGCCGGAAAGTCTGGTCCTTTCCTTGTAATTGTAAAGAGCCATCTATAATGAGAAAATAGCCTTGCCTGTGGATAAGTGCTATATGTCTATATATCTTAATGAATAAGCATAGCTTTCATGTACCAATGCCATGGTAAACTTTTAGTGTGAAAAAGTGAGTTTTGGTGGTTTTGAGTGTGTCTTTTTGGTTTACCGTTCGAAGGTGTTTACTTCCATATAATATAATGAGTTAAGGTCTCGAAAAGTTGGAGTGTTAGCGCGAGAGACAGAGGGTCTGTGTCAGGTGCTATGACAAGTAAAAATGTGCATATTTTTTTGAGCCTGAAACGGCAAGGAAAAGGTCAGAAAAGTCGTGGACAGGGTGCTACAATATGGTGTTTGAAGGTGCTTTTTATGATGATTTCTTGGTGTTTGAAGGGTGATTTTTATGTGCTTAGATTGGTGTTTTTGTTAGAGTTTTTGTCGGTGTTTTTTGTGACTTTGAAGGCTGGAGAAAGCCATTCAAAAGAGGACTGGGCTAGATTGTCGAGTTCTTTTCCATGTAGTCTATAAAGTCGTTTTTTAGGATATTCCACTCGCCGTCCGCTTTGAAAGCGTTCAGTTTTTTGTCCCTGATTTCCCTGTAAATCGTGTCCGGAGAAACCGACAAAATAGAACAGATATCCTGCAGATTAAGGATCGATGGTAGCTGTTTTTCCAGCTCTTCTTTCAGGTCGGCAAAGGGCATATTCATCCACCTCTTTTTCCCATAGGCGCCATATCCAGCGCACCTTGTACCCGCTTAGTTCTCCCATCGCGATAAGGTAGTAGACGTTATTGGCTTTTGTCTTGAGTTTCTTTGCCGCGTGGTCGACGGATATGAGCATCATGTCACCTTGTTCTTGGTGGTGTGCAACTGCACGGGTGGGTTTTTTTCCCATCCGCAGCGGGGGCATCTCCAGGAGCCTTTCCCATTTGTTGAAGCGTTGTTACCACATTGAGGGCAGCGTGCAAGGGTTCTGAAAAACGATTTCCACGAATTGTTTGCGTCTTCTTTTGAGAGAATCGGGATCCAGTCGCGCCGAGCGATGCTGTCTGGGATAGTAATCATGATATAACCCCCGGTTCCTTAGTAGTTTTTTTCAGCTCATCAGGGTTTTTCCCGGCATGCCAGCACATGGAACGGAGGGCAAGAATCAATGCTTGGGCGGACTGCTTTGAGAGAAATTTTATATCGTCGACGTGACCGATACGCTTGACCATGGAGCGCAGCGCTGAATCCGACTTTTCGCGCGAAGCCGACTCCCAAAGCTTCCTTATATAGGCGAGTTGTCCGCGCGAGGCGTAAGGAGATCTCTTTCTCGCTATCGCTCCAGAGCTCATAAATCCAAGGTGTTTGAAGGCGAGCATGATGGCGTCGAATTGTTCCTCTTGTTCTATCTGTGAAGAGCTTTCCACTCCGGCGGCGCCAATGATGAGCGCCCTGTACGCTGAGTCGTCCAGGGCGCATTCTTTTTTTGCAAGGTGGATTACCGCAAGCTTCGCGTTTCTGTTTTCGAGCATGTGTGCCCCTCCTTATGGGCAGTTATTATCGATTTAACGACATCGCGGCCTATGGACGCGAGCGCATTAAACACAAGGTACGAAAAAGGAGCGCAGGCGATGAGAGAGATGATCAGCAAAACGGTTTCCGTAATTTTGCTCATACAGCCTCCTTGTGACCGTCGTTGGAATATTTTCCTCAGGCGGTCCGTAGCCGTTAGGCCGACTTAATAAGATTCTGGTTGACCTGTTCGCGCTTGGTCTGGCAGAAGAATTCTTCCTTGGCCTTCCTGGAAGCGCCCACCGCAGTCAGCTCCTCGTCAGTGAAGTCACGAAGGGCTTCCTTGTCGACCTCTTCTTTGATCCTGACGCATTCCGTGTGCCCGATTTTCTTGAGTAGGCCGATGGTGTCCTTTGAGACAGAAATCGTCACTGGTGACTTGCGATAACCGAAGGTTCCGAATGGCCTTTCGAGGCTTTTTCGTTCCTTGAAGAGGTCTTTTTTATGGAATTCGGCCCAGGCTTTGAGCGTGGCGTTGAGTTCCTTCACGCGCTCGCGGATCGGTTTCCCTGCGGTCGCTGCCCGTTCCTTTATCTGGGCAATTTCGCGCTCAGACTTTGTGTCGATCTCCTCGAGTTTTCCTTCGAGGCCACAGAGCTCTACCAGGACCCTATCGGCGTCATCGATGGTCTGAATAGGCTGGACTTCCGGCTTATACCTCATGCCGCACCTCCTTGCGTGGTTTCTGGATCCTCTACGGGATCCTGGACAATGACGAGTTCCTTCTTGAGGAGTTCGCCCATTTCATATAGCTTGCCCCTAGCGCGGCGTATTGAGGTCCATTCCGGGGCTTCCCCGAACATGCCATCGTCGAGTTCTTTACGCACTGCGTCGAAGGCGGTTTTGAGTTTTTCGTAGGCGTCTTCGTGGAGCTCGAAGTGGATTAAGACTTCCCTACGAGTCGCCTGTACTGGTGTGACCAATCTAGTATTCACTTTCTACTCCTTTTTGCCTTTTTCTTAGGCTGTTCTGGCATGTCCGTGATTCCACGTTGTTTCTGCATGATTGCCGCGATACGACGTTCTTCGGGCTTATGGAGAAGCCCGGCATCCTCGAGTTGTTCAATTCTGGCGTAGTAGACTTCCAGGGCGATGCAGACATCCTTGTGGGCCTGCTCGAAAGCAAGGCGGGCATCAGGCTTGTCCAAGTGGCGTGGCAGATGAAGCTCGGCCACAGGATAGATACCCAACGCCTCGTTGAGGGCGTGGATCTTACCGTCCTCCACAGAGAACACTCGGTAGCGGGCAAGCCTCACGCCGGACACGGGTGGCGTCTTGAAGAGTCGGCTGTATTCTTCCACCTTAGGAAGTCCGTAGTCGGGCGTATCGTCATTATCCTTTTCCTCATCACCCGCAGCCTTCGGCGGGGCGGCTAGCTTCTTGATGCCCGCCTCGGTGTAGGCTTGGCTTAGCGCCATCTCCTCCAGCTGCTTTTTGGGATAATCCTTGTAGCACTCATAGACGCGCATGTAGCGTTGGGCGGATCGTACATCAAATGGACACTGTGCCTCGATGAAGTTTACGAATTCACCATGAGGGATCTCTTCCTTTATAAAGGAGAGGATCTTCCCCAGGGCGAAGACGGTCATCACGGTCTTCTGGGCCAGCCCCCCCAGGATGCCATAGAGGGCGGAAAGGTCGCTTTTGGCGGTGTCCTTGTTCACTGCTTTCTGGCCGATGACTCTCAGAATGAGCTCGCTCTGGATGGTCGCCATCTCGGGGAGGTCGGTGCCAGGAAGGGCGCTCTGCGCGTAGGAATCATCGCTGGTGTTGCTTATGACGTGCAGGCTCGAGTTTTTCATGCTCTACTCCTATTTAATCAACATTTTGGCCGCATCGGACACGATGTCGGCCGTGGGCAGTTCAAGGCCCTCGCTGGCGCGCATACCGCGGCGAGCAAGGGAAATATGGCGCACGAGACTATGGAGATTTCCCTTGGAAGACTGCTCGAAGATCTTGGCGACGATTTCGTCCACCCCAGCCGGCCACACTGCCGCGAGCACGTCGCGGATCTCGCCCGAGCTCAAGTCGTCGGCGGTATAGATAAAGCCTACCCTGTTCTCGATCTGGCGATGGTCGGCCTTGAAGCTCTTGATCCTTCCTTCGATGCGGGGCAGGCCCGCCATCACGAGGGCGGTGCGGCCCTTGTCGTTGATGGCGATTCTGGCCCACTCCCATTCCGCGTCGGTGAGATAGTCGGCTTCATCGAGAATGATGACGAGATCGCGGCGCTTTAAATCCTCAATGAGGCGGTCGGACACCTCGGAGAGCCTTCCGTGGGAATCGAGTCCGATGGACCGCGAGATGCTGGCGATGAGCGACGGCAGGTTCATCATGGGGTCACACTTGATAAGGATCGTGGTGGCGGGATTTTCAGCAGCGTACTCCTCCAGGGCGCGGCTCTTACCCGAACCTGAATTCCCAAGCACGAGGCCGATGAATTTTTCCTCGTGCACAATCCGAACCACGCTCTTTATGCGGGCGGTGCGCTTTAGGGGCACAAAGGGGATGACACCGGATTTTTCCCTGGCTTCCTGGAGGTCGAGCCAGGAGCGGATCCGAGACTCCACCATTTCGACGTCGCCTTTATATTCCCCTTTTCGCCACTGGGAGAGCACCGAGGGCGTGTATCCAATGCCCGCCGCCGCCTTGTTGTTGGATATACCGTATTTCTGCAGATGAATATCGAGTTTCTGGATAAGTTGCTGATCCATATCATTCCTCCATTAAAAGGTCGATGAATGCCCTGCTGCGCTCGTTGTCGTCCTCGCGCTTCTGCGCCGCCGAGGCACCATGGTCCACCTCGCCACAAGCCACGAGCTTCTTTGAATCGTCTTCCGCCTCGCTCGCAATTTGGGCGAGGAATCCGAAAGACTCAGCAGGCTTAACGCGCCCCTTGGCCGAATTGCGCACCAGTTCGAGCACCTTTTTCCGCTCGGCGTTCACCCTGCCGTTGTCGATGGCGAGATCGCCGGTTTCCTTGAAGTAGTTTGCCTTGGCCGTGCAGATGAGCGCGCCAGTGATGCTGGTGACGATCACCTCGTTTTTGTAAAATAAAGGCCGTTTGACGAAAACCTTCTGTCCAAGGTAGGGTGCGAGCTTGTCTGAATAGAATGAGACTCCATCGATGCGCACACCGTTTTCGAAGACCATGCGAACCTCTGATCGTGAGAAAGCGAGTACAAGCGTTTCCTCGTCCACGGTACGCATTGGGGGCGCGAGTTCGGCGAAGACTTCGTCGGGAGTCTTGCCTTCGAGCCCTTTAGCGTCGCCCCGCCAAGAGGAGTTATACCAGTCGATGTATTTGGCTAAGGCAAGGACGAAATTGTCCCAGGAAATCACATCATGGCGCATGGCCTGCTTGTTGAACGCTCGCCAGAAGAGCGCGGCGTCTTCGGGGCGCGTCGTCGTGTTTGACCCGACATAGGAACTGATCTCCTTGGAAAAGAAGCCCGCTGTAGTGCCAAAGAAGCGTTCCATGCGCCCCTTTGATTGCCCGTGGTAAGGCATGGCGTAGGTCACATCGTCGGAGAACACCGAGAATGCGCCTTGGAGATGGACAAGCTCTTCTTCGGGGATCCCATCCTCGTTCATGGTAATGATCTTCTTGGTGCCTCCCCGCAGCATGGCTGAACGGTAGTCCTTGCCGTTATCGATGTGGATGAGCTTGGCTGCTCCGAAGCGGCGTACGGCGATGTAAAAGGCCAACGTGATCGAGAGGCTTGAAGGGTAGACCGTAGGGCAGAAGCCCACAATCTTGGCGGAGCGGTAGTCCTGCACCGCGGTGATCCAGGGACGGAAGAGGACGCCGTCCTTCTCGACCAGGAAATCAAAGCAATGGTGGTCAGATACGAGTTGGTCCATAGGAAGGTACAGAGAGGGATCTCGCTCAATATAAGGTAAATGCGCGGCCTCGAACTTCGTTCTCCCCTGGCGATAGTAGTCGATGTAGGGTTTTGGAAGGGACTTCAGGTATCGCAGAGCTGTCTGGTATGAGGGGGCGTTAGGAATTTGCTCGCTCACCTTCATCCAAGCCCAGCGAGCCGAAGGCTTGCGTTGGTCTAGGTAATAATATTGAAGATACCCTTTGGCGAGATCGGAAAGCACTTCTCCTGCCGGGGCACGGCCATACCACTTTGGCACGAGCCCATCGATACGAGACTCTTCCCAGGCGCCGAGCCAGCGATAGAAGGTGGCTACGCTCGCCTTGCCGATTCCGTCGAGGAGTGTGCGCGATACGTGGCCCGCGTTATATTCCTGCACAAACGCCTGCACGGAAAGCCCTGACTGTCGATACATGGACAGGAGGGCGGCGCGCTGCTGGGCGGTAGCCCTATCCTTATCTCTGCACTTCTTGTAGCTCTCCTTGGTACTATGATCAAGTTCGCGGGGCGCGTCATCAAACTTTGTTAGCTGATGGAGAATGTCGTTTGGCAACCCAGAGGGGACGAATTTCAGAGCCTTCCCCCGCGCCTTCGCCGGCCATTTTTCTGCCTTTGCACGTTGAAGGACGGCTTGGCGCGTACAGCCCATGACGCCGGCGATGGTCGATGTGGAGACGGGATTCATGGCAGCCTCCCATTCAGATGCCGGTATAACTCATCGCGTTCCGTCTGCAGCAGCTCGATTCGCTCCTGCTGATGAATGCGTATAGCGTCCAACGCGTCGATGTGCCGAGCCATGCTCTCTATGGTGTACTTGTCAGATTCAGACTTTTGCTCAAGTTCGCGCACGAAGGCGAATCGTCGTAAAAAGCGTTTCATCCCTGGCCTCCCACGCGCGGAGGTTCAGCTCTCCAGTGCGCCACGGTTCTGGTTGCGTCTTGCCCGCACTGGGGCATACAGGGGACGCGCTGCTCGGCGATGGCCATGAGGTCGGCGAGTGTTGCCCCGCGACGTCCCGGCCAGGCTATATGGGCGTGGCACACAGTGCATTCCGCTTCGAGGTGAGGTACGAACTCCTTGGCTTTATAAAGGTGCATGACAACTTGGAGCGACCCGCCGCAGAAGGGGCAAGGGCTCTTTAGTTTCTTACCCAACATTGACGGCCTCCTTTTTTTGATTCTGGTATAGCTGGGTAATTGCCAGGTCGCCGCAGAAAAGCCTTCTTGCTTGGAAGCCGGCCGACACCTTCCCGCCTACGATCTGGTCGATGGCGCGCTTGGCGGATTTGAAAATTTCGTACTTTTCTTCCAAGCCGAAGACATAGGCCGGATAGGGAAGAGCGACGCTGATCTGATCGAAGGTTTTCCCGAGCTTCCCTGAGGATGCGGTAGCAATTAAATTATACTTAATACCGTAGTCTTTCAGGGTGCGCGCAAGGACTTCGGTGTCGCGGTCACTCACCGCCCTGGTGAGGTTGAAGCCTATCCAGATCTGTCGCTGCACCTTGTCGATGGCAAGGATTCTGGTGACGTTCATGCTGCCCTCCTTTCAAGCCCTCGGGCGTTGAAAAAGAACTCCTCCCGGTCTAGGATTGAAGCGCCAACAACAACCAAAACCAGGAGGAGGGAGAGGACTATGAACGAAATGCAGGCAACACAAATCTTGAAACACTGTGCTTCGAGTGTTCTTAAGGGTTTAGGCAGAGAGGGGGAATCCTCGGAGGCCGCAGTAAGAAAATTCTGCTTTAAAGTGCTTGATTTCATGAGTGCCGGCGAGATTCCTGTAAGGATGCTATCACTGGTGAAGAGCCTCGAAGCCCAGTATTTGGCATTTAAGGACGAGCCCGAGAGGCGAAAAATGAGCTCAACCGCGATCCTGAACGAAGTACTCTTCCTTGCGGAAGTAAATCTTAATGACGCTAGGTTGTATCTTAACTCAGGGGAGTTCATAGGCTCACCCCTTGTGCAGAATGAGCCACCTCGTTTGTAGCTCCACCGAGCCATTCGTAAGGCAGACCGGAGCAGATCAGTTTTTGATTCATCCGATAAACATCCACGCCAAAAGGTCGGGCTTTAATGAGGACTCTCTCCCCAATATAAGGGAGGAGACAATCGTCAAAGTAAAAATGTCCGCCAAGCCTGACGCCTTCTTTGGTAACGGTTCGAACTTGGAAACAACCAGGAGACTTCAGGTCTTTTGACCACGCAATCCTTATATTGCACCAGGAGCACGAGGCAAAGGTGAAATAGGCTCCCTTCTTTACCCGCAGCCTGCCACCGCATTGCGGGCAGGTGTTATTGAGAAGTTTTGGTTCGCTCATGCTGCGTACCTCGCCTTTCTTGCCAAGTCTTCAAGTGCGTTAGAAATGGCGTAACAAATCGTGCGCCGAATTTTACGCCGCGCAGATCGTGCCTTATTAAAAAAACTTGGCTCGCGACATGGTAAGGAATCCATGAAAACGATCAGCTCTCTCGCTGTTTGAGAAAGTTCCTTATCAAAAGGCCGTGAGCTTACGAACCTTTCAATGTCTTCGATGGTGCATTTTTCGTTCATGCGGCTACCTCCTTGCGGGCAGCAAGCAGATCCATCCATGAGTCATAGCCGAGGCTTGTGGCGATCTGTTTCTGGACGCGCCCAGATGTCTTTCTTCCCCAGACAACCGCATGCACCATCTGGAACGAGACGCCGCAGGCCTGGCCGATAGTGTCGAGCTTTAAGCCTCGACGCTTCATCTGGTACGAGATCCAGGCTCCTTGCTCGGCATAAGTAGCCAATCCGGAATCAATATCCGCTGGAATTGTCTCTTCGAGATTTCTGGACTCGAGCCTCGCTATTGATAAATGAGCCTTGGCAAGGTCTTCTTCGAGTTCCCTAACGTATTTAAACATTCTGAGGAATCGTTTCATGCGGCTACCCCCTTACGGGCAGCAAGCAGCTCCATCCAGGAGTCATAGCCGAGGCTTGTGGCGATCTGTTTCTGGATCCTTGCGGATGTACGCTTACCATATATGACCTGCTGGACCATCTGGCGGGATACTCCCGCACTGCTGGCAATTTCCTCGTGCTTAACCTGCCGACGTTTGCACTGGTAATTGATCCAAGCTCCTTGTTCCAGGCTGGGAATCATGCGCACGGTCTTATGCTTGCGCATTCCGGAAATTTGACTCATAATAGAACCTCCTCCCCTTTTGGGGTTTTATTGAAGGACGGTCGTTCGGTTTGGGCCTGGCGGCCGTTCTTCTCTTTTCTTGTTAATGTTGCTTCTGCAACCATCGATAATATAAGTATCGACCCATTTGGGTTATGTGTCAAGCGATAAATGACGAAAAAGGGTTATTATTGTGAAAAGAATTGTAGAATCATCTGAACATTCGTTCCGATTGCGTGAATTTCGTAACGCATTAGGGTTAAATGTCGCAGAATTCTCGCGTTCTTTAAATGTCCCAAGATCGACACTTGTTGGTTGGGAAAATGGAAAGTCTGTTTCAATCGGGGTTTTACAAATATTGAAAAATAGTTTCGGAATGAATCTTGATTGGTTTTTAACAGGCGATGGTGAAATGTTCCTTAAAACGGAAACAGTTTCCGTTTTGAAAAACGACACTGTGTCGCATTTGCCCGCTGATTCCAAATGTGTCACAGTGACGAATTTGCCAGAAGAAAAGGAGCCTGAGAAAAATTTAGTAAACAAAAACGACACTGTGTCGTTTTTGCCTGCTTCCGGGCAGGAAGAAGGAAGGAAATCTTCCTTCCAGATATTAAACTCGCGCCACCTTCGCCAGCCGCGCAATCTCGAACTCTATAAGTACAGAAAAGGCAAGGGCGTTCCGGTGCCCATGTCGCTCTCAACGGTGGATCCGCAGGCAGTAGCCTTTATTCCTCTCTTTAGCCAGCGCGCAGCCGCGGGGCCTGGCCAAGAAGCTACCCAGCTTGAAGAGACGGAAGGGCTCATCCCTATCGTTTTTGATCTCTTCGGTCTCCATCGCCCCGAGTCCTGTGGCATTGTGCAGGTGGTGGGTGATTCCATGTCGGACATCTCGCTCTTCAATGGGGACTGGTGCATCTTTGATAGGGTGGATATCCAGGGCGACGGGATCTTTGTTATTTCTATGTTTGGCGAGATGCGCGTGAAGAGGCTTCAATATCGGCTGGCGGACCGGAAAATCATCATCGCCTCGGAGAACCAGAAGCGGTATCCCGACGCCGAGATAATTTCCGCCGAAATGGCTTCCAATGGCCAGCTGTTAATCCATGGGCGCGTTTTTGCCTGGTTCCATAAGCATCCGTATTGAGGAGGAGAAATATTATGAAAAAAATATCAATGGTGGCACTTATTCTTATAACTTGCGCAACAGCTGTTTTTTCACAGCAGGAAATAAAGTTTCTGGATATTGAATGGGGTACTTTAAGGCCTGAGATTGTTGGAATTATGGCAAGTAAGGGGTTTAAACAGATATCTGAAGAAAGAACAAATACTACATTCGAGGGCAACATTGCAGGTGGAAATTCTCAACTATGTTTTTCTTTCTATAAAGAGCAATATTATAGCGTTGCATTTAAAATAAATTCAAATATTTCGCTTGAAGAAATGGTTTCTATATTGTCAGAAAAATACGGAAAAGCAAATAAAATAAATAATGATTTGATGGAAGAATATGAATGGGGAACCAATAGAGCTACCAAGCTCAATATATACCACTTTAAAGGGCGTTATAACGAATTCATATCACTTGTGTACTTGAATCAGAATATATACTTAGAAAAAATCAGGTCTGATTTAAGCAGCTTGTGATAAAGAGAGCCGCTTCTGTGAAACATTCAGAAAAGGACAAGAACGATCTTTTTGATCCTGCGCCTGAACTCCAAGCCTCTTCTGTAGAAATCCACGATGGCCTGCCTCGACTAAGAAAGCCGGAATTGAGGCTTGAATTGAAATTGAAACAGAGAAACAGAAAGGAAATTCGCGAATAAAGTAACTAAATAAAGGATGCTAAAAAGGAGCGCGTATGAGACGTTCTAAAAGAGTCAAAACGATCCATTTAAATTACCACCTCATCAATGTTCGACTAGAGTCGAATCGCCGATCCGGCACCCAGGCCTATAGCGATATTGTCATGGAGGCATATAAGAGCCGAAAGCCTGTGAAAGTGCGGGGCGAGCATTACGGGCTTATCCGCCAGCTCTTCCCCTCGTCATCCTCCCAGGGCCTCCACGGGAACTTTGCCCGGTTTACCAAGATCGATGAGGAATCATGGCTCAATTTGGAGAATATGGAAATCGAGCCGCATGAAGTACCTAAAGAGAAATTCCCCAACTGCGTTGATATTACCTTCTTTTTCTATCCTGAGCTGCACCGTTTCGCGGTGCCGAAAACCTCCAAAATGTCCATCCATACAATATGTGCTATGATCGGAAAAATCCTAGCATTGGCGATTTACGACGACGAAAGTGTTTCCACCTTTGTGGAACAATCCGATGATATTTTTGAGCGGATTTTTGAAGCAAAAAGCCTCAAGTATTTACGTATAGAAGTAGAGCCGACCAATGGCGACACCACCCAGGATGCACAAGAGTTTATCGACGGCGAATTGAAAGAATCTGGCACGGCGAAGGCGACAATCGAAGCAAGGGCCCCCAAGGGTGGACGGCTTATGCTTTCGGGGAAACTATTGAAAGGCTTCCTAATGGTTGCCCAGAGCTATGGAAGCGCTAAGGCGAAAATACAGAATGACGAGGGGAGGAGTGAGGAAATCAATACACTCGCCCATCCGAGAATCATGCCTATCGAGGTGCCGGATATAGATCAGGCAGAAACTATGGTTTATGATAAAACCAAGGAGCTATTCCGAAGTGACCAAAAATGAGCGGGAAGGATTGAAAGCGTCTCACCCGATGGGCCTTAAGGGCCTTCTTGAGGTGTACGACGTCGCTTCCCTTGTGAAGGAAAAGTACTTTTGGCCTTCCGCGATCATTGGGATACTAGTTCCCCTTGCTTGTTTCTATTTTGAAGTCTCCCTTCTGGATCTCATTGCCCTTGTTGCGGATACGATCATTCTTATCCTTCCCGGGATCATTGGTGTTACTCTTGCAGGATATGCACTCATCGCGGGGTTAGGAAATACTGACTTTATCCGCCGGGCATCGAAGCCCGCTGGCAAAAGTGGATTCAGTTACCAGCAGAGAACGACGGCAGTGTTCGGCATGTCCATCCTCGTGCAGGCCGCGATCCTTATTGGTTCCTTCCTTCTGAAAGTGCTTTCCCCGATCATCAAAATGGTTCCCGTGCGTGCTAGCCTCGCCAATACTGTCAACTTCGTTGTGCTAGCCTTTTTGGTGGGCGCGGGGCTCTATGCTCTTTTTCTTATTGTCGATACGGTCGTGAGCATTTTTAACTACGCGCAGACCGTGCATTTTACGATCCGAAAAGACAGCATCGAGTCGGAAAATACTTCCAGTAAAAGCTAGTTCCGCTACATTCCAGCATCACCACCCCCGCCTGGTATAGGCTTTATCCCAGGGAGGACGTGGTGAAACTGATTATCGCGAACAAGGACGATTTTCACACTCAGCGAAATAATCTCATCGATCCAGCCGATACCTGCAATGTCACCTCCATGATCAACGCACTCAAGGCAACCGGCATCAAGCTGCCGGCGGTTGAAGGACAGCCCGAAGATCAGCTCGCGAAGATTCTGGGAAGTCGGGAAGCAAAAGACAAACTTGCCAAGGAATTCCCTTCCATGGCCTCAATGCCACCCCGCGAGGTGCATGCCATGCTCTCCTGGGCAGTAAATGAAAAGCTCATAGGCAGCAAGGTAACAACATTTTCATTAAGTGTGTCTCTCCAGGAGATTCTTTTCCGCCTCGCCCAAAAACATGCGGCTTCCGTAGTGTCGACTACGATGACGCGGGGTGGGCACCTGGTTGCTATCGTCGGCTTTTCCTCTACGCAATCCATCGATGAACTAAAGAACCCCGCCACGGTATCCCTGAAATCGGTGCGTAGAATCTACCTGCTCGACTCATGGGGCGACTGGAGCGCCTGCTACGATGCGGGATCCTCCGGATTCGCCGTCGGGATCTCGATGCAAGAATACATGAGCATGACGAAGCCGGTAGCCTCGGAACGGAAATGGGCGCATCTCTTCAGCGCCGAGGGGGTCTTTTGATGCGCAAGAAACCAGCTAAGCCTTTAAAGGGGAAGCAGCTCACGCTTCTTGCCAAAGCGTACGCCGCCCTTGTAGTTACTGCTGCTCTGGCTCTCAAAATTTCAGGGGTCTATCCCGCCATCAATATCGACGAAGTGATCAAAGGGGCGCTCTTCGTCGTCGCTATCTTCGCTCCTGTGGATGTGTCGCTATGGATCGAAAAGTTTATTCCACCACAGCGCTAGGCGCCATTGCGGCCCTTGCCCTGATTGCGTCGGTAGCGGTGTCGATCGCGTTCTATCAGTGTCGTTCCGCGCGCAGCAAGGAGGCGATGGAAACGGTACAAGGTGCGGCCCAGGCCGCGAAGGAAAAGGTAATCAATGAAATCGAAACTACGCCCGCTCATGATCTTGTTGCTGGCAGTCCTCGCGCCGACGATCTTGAGCGCGCAAGAGAATCCCATGTCGACGAGTTCTCCCGTCGGTCAGTTGATCGAGTTAGGGAGATCCTACGAAGGGACGACGGTACGGGATCTCCTTGATGCCGTATGGAATGAAGCCGCCGTCCAGATTCGCGCCGCGTACGATGAAGGCTACAAGGCGGGGCTCCTGGATTCCTACCCTGACGCCGCGTACTGGGAAAGCTTGTCGAAAGCGATGGGATCCCAGGCAAAGAGGCAGGCGTCAGCCCCGGGCTGGGGCGTCGTCCTTGGTGCATCCGGAGGATCTATGGTGATCGGATTCGCGGTAGGCGTGGTTGCGTGCATGTACATAGGATTGAGGTGAGACATGGGCATCGAAACATTGATCGAAAAATTGCTCGAATACGGAAGCGCTCCGGCGCTGATCGTGATTACCGTTCTTCTCGGCGTTCTCTTGCGTAAGCTGAACGAGAACGCCGAGAAAGACGAAAAGCGTGCCGCCTCCTTGCAGGACTTTGTGCGGTTGCAGATCGCCGCCCTCAAGAAGGACTTCGACGAGCGGGCCGCGAGATCCGACAAGCGAATGGATGAACTCCAGGCGCGCATGTCCAGTGTCGAGCGCGACTACCTGCCCAGGGAAGAGCACTACAAGGAATTTTCCGGCTGGCGGGCCGAGATAAACCGCTTATATGACCTCATTGTCAGCGTGTTCAAGGAGATGCCTAAAAAATGAAAGCCAATGTATTGCGAGGGAAAATCCTAGAGTTCTTGCGGCATATCTACCCCGAAGGCGTCGACGAGCGCACGGTGGTGGGTGTGTTCTATGAGTATTACGAATACGACGCCATCCTACAGGCGCTCGCCTACATGGCGGACAAGAGCTACCTGTCTAGGACGGAGGTCCCACATCCCTTCAAGGGCGGAGAGCGCGTGTGCATCTATAAAGCGGCGCCTGCCGGCATCGACCTGGTGGACGGAACAATCACCGATCCTGCGGTGTCGATCCTGCCTGAGGGTAAGTAGATGGGACGCCGCTCCAAAGCTGACCTCTTCGATCTCGTCGATCGCATCCTGGAACTCTACACCAGGGACAAACTCACGATCAGGGAAATAGCCGATCAGCTCCAGGGCGAAGGATTCGACATTTCGCGCGAGGCGGTTCGCCGCTCGCTCAAAGACTCGAAGGAAATCGCCGCCGACATGCGCACCTCCATCGAGGAAGCTCGTGTCATGATGGACGCGGTGAGGGATAACCCGAACACGGATCTCGCCGAGGCCATGGTGACCAGGTTCTCCGGGCTTTTGTTCCGCGAGTCTCAGGCGATCGACTCCCTCGATTTTAACGATCCTGGTGACGCCATTCTCGCCGCCGGCAGACTCGCCAACGCCCAGGCAAAACTTGGCTCGGTACGAATGAAATACCGATCGGGATTCGAGGCCGCGAAGCGCGCCGTCATCGAGGCGTTGAAGGCGGATCTCGCCACCGACGCTGACCTGGCCGAACGCCTGGCGGAGCGTGTTGCCGCCCTCTCGCCGGAGTGATCGTGAAGCAGCCATCCGTCATCGCCGAGCTGGTGGGCACGACCAAGGCCGCCAGCAAGGAGAAAGCCAAAAGAGCCCGCGTGGACCGCGCCAAACGCGACTTCGGATTCTTCTGCAAAACCTACCTTGGTGATTACTTTTTCACCGATCCGGCGGAGTATCAGCGCGTCCTCTACGATGTAGCAGACACGCAGTCGCTATCGCCGCAAGTGGCTGAAAAACTCAAAAGCTTTGTAGCCGCTAAATACCATACTTATTTGAAGCCGACCCCCCGCCTTGCCGGTGCTATGTTCATCGAACCCCGCGAACACGGAAAGACCGTGCGCTGGAGCTTCGCCTACGCCCTGTGGCGCGTGCTGTCGGGCAAGTCGCGTTACGTGCTTCTTATTGGCTCGTCGGCCGCGGCCGCGAAAGAAAACCTATCCAACATCAAGCGCGAGCTCGAGGAAAACGAGGCGATCCTTGAGGATTTCGGGGATCTTAAAGGGGACCTCTGGAGGGATGACAGGCTGGAGCTTACGATCGGCGCCTGTCTCCAGGCCAAGGGTTCCGGCGCTTCTATGCGCGGCACGAGATTCCGCCAATACCGCCCCGATCTCATTCTCCTGGACGACGTGCTCAAGGATGCCGATGTCGAGTCACCGACGATCAGGGCGAAGATCTACAAATGGCTCAAGCGCGTCGTGTTCAATTTGGGCAAGGACGCCTTCATCATCTGGGTCAACACGATTTTCCACGCCGACGACCCCATAAGCCGCCTTATGTCCGAAGTGGAAGCGGGAACGCTCAAGCGCTGGATCGCCGTGCGCCTGTCGTGCTGGATGCCGGATGGAGTGACACCACTGTGGCCGGAGAACTGGCCAGCCGAGGTGCTCCTTGAGAAACGGGACCAGCTGGGCGCCGATGTCTTCTCCACGGAGTACGAAAACGAGCCCCTCTCCGACGCTGACAGGATCATAAAGCCCGACTGGATTAAGATGCACGAATACATGCAGCTCGAGTATCCCTTGGGCTCTATGCGGACTTTTGCCGGCGTTGACCCGGCCACGGGCAAGCACGACCAGACCGCCATCGTGACGATCGGCGTGGATCCCCGGGGTAAGCTCTGGGTACTCGACTCATGGGGCCGCCCTTGCTCCGAGACGGAAACGGTACGCCAGCTCATTGAAAAGCACCGGGTATTCCGCTACGAGCTCATAGGCTGGGAGGAAGTGAACTTCACCGGGATCTATGCCAATTATGTGGTGGATCTTTCGGCGGCCGAAGGTATCTATTTGCCGATCAAGAAAATAAAGGCATCGACGACGGCGAACGCCAAGGCAGCCAAGCTCCGCTCACTTTCGCCGCTCATCGAGAACGGCACGCTGAGGATCCGCGAGAAGGGCGACGCCGATCTCATCGAGCAGCTTACGAATTTTCCAAAGACAAAATTTGACGACCAGTGCGACGCCCTTTGGTATGCGGTGGATGTCGCCGCTCGCGGCCCCGGGGCGCCCTCCATTATCCCATTCGGTCAAAGCGGCATTCTTTCCGCCGCGAGGACTATCTTGAGAGGATTCAAACGATGAAAAAATCTACCCCCGACCAAGCAACACTTACCGCGCGCGTCATCAAAATGGACGATTCCCTTTCGTCGTTCATGGGCTATCTGCCCAACCCCGATGAGGTCTTGCGCGACGCGGGAGAAGCCATTTCGATCTACCGTGAAATGAAGATCGATGGCCGTGTAAAGAGTCTTTTAACGGTCGCAAAATCGGCAGTTTTGAATTACCCCATAAGGCTCGACGCCTCCCAGGCGCGTGCGGTGGTGGTCGAGGAAGTGAAACGCTGCCTGGACGATTTCCCCCTGGAGAACGTTGTGAAGCGGCTCCTTGCGGCCATGGACTACGGCTACGCTGCGGTGGAGCTTATCTGGAAGAACGACGCAGGCTGGTGGCGCCCTGACGACGTGGTGGCGAGAAAGCCCGAGCGGTTTACCTTTGACCAGGAAGGGCGGCTCAAACACCGCACCCGCGACGGGACCTTGCTCGATCTCTATTCCCAGTCCTATAAGTGGCTGGTGTGGCGCCACGACAAGGATGCCGAAAATCCCTACGGCACCTCGATCCTGAAAGCCTGTTACTGGCCCTGGAAGTTTAAGAAGGCCGCGCTCGAATTCTGGCTCATGGCGACGGAAAAGTTTTCCGTGCCGTCGATCCTCGCGCTCTTCGACAACCAAGAGGGCGAGGAGAAAGCCAGGGCTCGGGCTGCGGAATTGGCGAAAGCCCTCGGCGAAGTGTCCTCGGGGTCAGGCGCGGCTCTTGCCAATATCAAGAGTGTGGAGGTCATCTCCGTCGACGGCAAGCTCTCCGAGTTCAAAGCCCTTATGGACTGGTGTGATACACAGATCGCCTACGCGATCGTCTATCAAAGCCTTGCGGTACAGGAAGCCGAGAATGGCACCCGCGCCCAGGCTCAAGTACATGCCGACACGTTCCTCTCAGCCACAAAGCAGACCTGCAGGGACATCGCTCCTGTGCTGCAACAGGTAGTGGACTGGATTGTCGAATTGAATTTCGGCCCTGGGGAAGAATCGCCACAGGTACAGTTCGATCTTTCCGACTACGCATCCTGGGCTGTGGTAAAAGACGCGATCGCCCTGGGTGTGCCTGTATCGCTCTCCACCCTATATGATCGTTATGGCCTGCCAAGGCCGGAAAAGGATGCCGATGCCTTTGTACAGGCGCCGGCCGTTCAGGCACCGGTGGCGGCTTTTGCCGACGACGTAAAAAAAAAGCGCCCGCGGCTAAGGATCGTCGAGCCAGGATCCTCCAGCAAGAACTAGACAAAGCACGCGAGCTTGATTCGGTGGCTGCCGCTTCACAGACGGTCATCGTCGAACTCTTGCGCGCCCAGATTCTTTCCTGGATGGCCGCGGTCGACGCGGCCGGCGGTCCAACAGACGAGAACGCCATCAATACCGCTCCTCCCGATCCCACTACTTCGCTCATCGAAACATCTGAAAAGCTCTTTGCACTCTCCTGGATGCTCGGCATAGACCACGCTTCACCCGCGTCCAGCCTCGATCTTGCCGATACTCCCGACGCGCTCTCCTTTAAAGAAGCCGTGGCCTTCATGAAAAGCAGGGTTCCTGTAACAAAGGACGAGTGGAAGGACCTGGAACCGAAGCTGCGCTTCAGGGCGTTCACGGTGGCTGCGCTCTCAAGCCACGACAGCATCGAGCAGGTGCGTCGCATGGTTACCACGGCCATCGAGGAAGGCAAAGGCGTCGGACAATTCTGGACGGAAACGCGAGCGCTCGACGCCGCGGGGCTCTCGGGCGACTCGCCCAAGTACTGGGAGATTGTTTATCGGACGAACGTGCAGACCGCTTACAACGCGGGGCGTGCCACCGAGTTCGCGCGCGAACAGCCGGAGTACCTCGAATTTCTAGGGATAGAGGATGATCGGCAGACCTCTATCTGCCGATCACGTACCGGCACGATCTTGCCGGCCACGCATCCCTACTGGAAGAGCAACTGGCCACCACTTCACTTCCGATGCCGTTCCACGGTGCGGGGTGTCTATCCCGAGGAAGTGGATCAGATCCGAAAGGAGAACCCTGAATGGAAGCCGGACGACGCCGATGCGCTCCGGCAGGACCCGACGTCAGAAGGATTTGGAGGCAACCCCATCGACGAGGGCAGCTTCTACAAGATGACACAAGGCATGGCCGAGCGTGCCCGGGCGTACGGGCTTATGGATGATATCGAGGCATTCGCCTCCAGCCTCGGGATCGAGCACCGCGATATCGAGATACTAGGAAGGAGAGAGAGGCCTCCAAAGCAGACAAAGGCTGCGCCAAAGCCACGCAAGAAGCCGGTAGTTGTACCCACGGTGGAGATCTCCTTTCAGGCGATCCAGGATGCCAAGCTCCGAGCCGTGGCCGAGAAAGCTTTCAAGAACGCGCCGGACGAGGTCCGCGCCATGGTGGCCGACCACTCGTTTGATTTCTCCTATAGGCTCGCCCCGCCTCGTGGGCAGTCGTATTATAGTCCTTCCACGGAGACGGTCGTCCTGCGGCGAAGCGCCGGGCCTGATGTCTTCGCCCACGAGTTTGGTCATGGCATCGATTTCAAGGTGCTTTCCCATTATTCCCGGAGCGATGAGTTTGTCTCGGCGTTCAATGAGGACCTTGGGGCTCTTATGGATACGAAGACTGGAGAGCTGCTCGAAATGGGCAAAAAGCTGAAGCAGGATCTTGTCGCCAAGGGATGGAACGACCTTCCGCCCGTGAGCGACCTTTTTTCTGGGCTCACCTCTGGCAGGATAGAAGGGCGGTGGGGGCATCCTATGCGCTATTGGAACATGGAGGGAAAGCGCGAGGCCGAGGTGTTCGCCGATCTCTTCGCCCTAAAGGCATCGGGGGAGACGGCGCTCTGGAGCGAACTTACGGGCTACGTGCCCCGCTTATGCAAGGCGGTTGAAAACGCCCTGACAAGGAGGTAACATACCACTATGTACGAAGGAAGAATGACTTCAGAGCTTGGCGCACTCATCGATCGGTATCACAAACAGTTCAAGGACGATCCGGCCGACGGCTTTTCCCTCTTCGATACCGGGCTTGACCATGACGCCCTTATCGCCCGGCTTGAGCGTGCTCTCGCCGAGGGCAAGCCCTACGATCCTCAGGCCGAGGAGTGGGATCCCAAAACACGAATAGCGATTGAGTCCGAGGATGGACTTTTGTAAAAATAAGGGGTTTTGGTAGGCAATTCGCATTATTGTGGGAACATTCTTTCCAGAATTGCCCGCTACCCTGTTTAAAAAGTGTTTAAATTTGATTCATCCCCCTATAGAGGTGAAATTACCCTAGTTTTGATTTCGGACGCCTTCACGGCAATCCTTGAGCGTTTTTTGACATTCCGCTACTTTCGAGCAAATCTACCCAAACCTCGCCATCATAAAGGCATGAAGACCGTAAAAAGAGAACTTGCTCACACCGGCATGTTTGGCCCCGATGGAACCGTTATCACTAAGGCCGATCTGGCGGACTGCGAACAGACCTTCGATGGGAAGTGCCCCGTGACGCTCGGCCACAAGCTCGCCGACTGGATGCCCAAGTTCGGAAACGTAAAATCCGTTGAGCTGCTCGAGGATGGCGATAGCCTCTCGGGCGAGGTGGAGATGCACGACGAACTGGCGGACGCCGTGGATGAAAAATTCTACGACGACATTTCGGTAGGCATTCAGACCAGGAAGAAGGATGGGAAGAAGTATCTCCATCACTTGGCATTCCTGGGCGCGATTCCTCCCAAGATCAGGGACCTCAAGATTTTCAGCGACGCATCCACACTCTGCCTTGGAGACGAAGACGTCGTCTCCTATTCGTCCACACCCGACCAGATAACCGAAGCGATCCGCAGGATCGCGGACAAGGGCCGCGCGGGATGGGCTCTTGAGGATGTGCTCAAGGCGCTCGGAGATCTGACGTCTTGGTGCATGGAGATGGTGGCGTCGGGGGCGAAGATTCCTGACACCCTCACACAGCAGTTGCAGCAATTTTCTGACACAGTGACCGCCAAAGGCGGCAAGGAGAAAAGCGTGGAAGAAGCGAAACTAATGGAAGAAAATGCCCAGCTCAAGAAGGATCTGGCCGACGCGAAGTTGGCTAATCTCGCGAGCGTCAAGGCGGGCCTCGTAACGGCGATGGAGGGCAAGATCCCTAAAGGCAAACAGGATCTCGTACTGTCCCTGGCCGACGCCCTGTCTGACGGCGAGGAAATCGAGCTTTCAGACGCCGAGGGCAAGAAGGAAAAGACAAATCCGCTCGACATCCTCAAAAAAGTGATCGAGGCGATACCCGCTTCGGTTAAGGAAGGACGGATTGATCTCGGCGACCACGAGGGCGATGCTCCCGCGGCCATAGACCTGAGCAAGATCGCCGGAAAATTCTAGGCGAAAAAGGAGCAATCATGAAAGCGAATCTCGGATCCGTGAGCCCCGCTATTTCGAGCGTACTCACGAACCATCACCCCGGCATCGTGGTCTCGATGACCGCGCTCGCCAACAACGGTACCCTGCCCGAAGGTGAGCTTCTGGCCAAGGACGCCGACGGAAAGATTGTGGCGTACGACCCCGAAGGGCTCCTGACGCTCGGGGTGGTTGTCGGTGTGCTCCTCGAGGAGCTCGACACCACCGAGGACGATACCGCCCTCGTCATCAAGCATGGAACTGTGCGCCGCGAGGCGCTCAAAGTCGCGGCGGCCGCCGCCGACGCTGCCGATGTCGCTGCCCTCGAGGCTATCGGCATCTACGCAATGTAAAGGAAGGAGGAAGCGATGAATATCGACCTCAAGAAGTATTTCACTACCCAGGCCATTGTCGATTCCCTGGCCAGGCTCCCCAGCCTCAAGACCCCGACCATGGACCTGCTTTTCCCTGTGACCCAGAACGTACCTCGGCCGCTCATCGGCTGGAGAGATCTCGGGCTCCCGACCGGGAACATACCCGTCGTCCGAAGAGGTACCGCGTCATATCCGCTTGGCGCCCAGGAAGGGAGTATCAACTACATCGAGCCCCAGCCGGTCAGTCCATCAGAGTTCCTCAAGGGGAGCGATGTCAACAACTTGAGGATGCTGAACGAGTCCAGTATCCAGCAGGAGATCGACAACGTGTTCGACCGTCTGCGCCGCGCCTGCAGAGCGACGGCCGAGGCGCTCGCCATCCAGTCGCTCACTGGCAAGATCAACTACTACATGCGCGCCGACGGCGGCTCCTCCATTCCCTACGAAGTCGAGTACGGCACCATAGGGGATGCCTCAGCCAACGTCACGACTAAGTTTGACGCGGTCGGGGCGAAAAGTTCCACCGTCATCAAGGGTATCGCGGCCATCCTAGAGGTGCTCAAGGAGAAGGTTGATGGCAACGCCATCGAGATCCTGTCGGGATTCGATGTCTTCGCCGTGCTCTGTGATCTGGCCGGTGCGACCAGCAATCGCTCGGTCATGGAAGCGACCCAGACCGGAATCAACGTCGGTGGCGGATTCACCATCCGCCTTTTCTCCAATACGTACAAGAACCTGTCGACGGGGGCAGCCGTACCCGTCGTTCCCGCCAAGCATCTCCTCGTCGTCGACAAGGAAGCGGGCTTCAAGATGCTCTATGCCGCCCTCGATTCCATGGAAGCTGGGCAGCAGGCGTTGCCCTTCTTCGCAAGCTACGAGGAGAAGAAAGACCCCTCGGGCATCAATATTATTGGCGAATCCAAGCCCCTACCCGTCGTCAACGTGAAGGGGATCGTCAAGGCCCAGGTCCTGACTTGATTCTAGGGAAAAGGAATAGCACCGATGGCGTATACCGATTATGACGACGTCCTCCTGCCTTCTTCCCTACCTTCGAGGACGTCGATCTATAAGGACGCGGCATCGGTGCTCGAGGCCCTCGGCCTTGCCGTGACATCCGTAACTCAGGCGCTTTCTGCTTTTGAGCAGGAAGACTTGGGAGCGCAGGATGAAGCGGCGGTGCAGAGGGCTCTTGACCGTGCTGCCTGGTGGCTCCTCGCGAAACTCCGCTCCACCAGGCATGTCATCGAAGAGTTTTTACCTGCAGATGCTCTAGCCATTTCTGACATCCTTGTCGGCCGCGCCGTGTATGAGCTTGCGCTCGCCACGGGGCAGTCCGGAAAAGCGCGCGAGCGCCGTACTTCTATAGAAGAGATGGCCGTTGCCCTCTTCGGTGCCGACTTCAGACCGGCGGATTCGAACGTCCCTGGCGCTCCTGTCGGTATGGTATCGGTCCCTGTGCGTAAGAGGTACCCAGAATGAGCGGCTTGTATTCCAATGGAACCTTCCAGGCGATGGCTACTCGACTCCAGGATCCCCGCTTGCTTTCCGGACTCGGCGCCAGGGCGGTCTCCCTCGTGCAGCAGAATATCCGCGACGGCGCCTGGGAACCCAACGCTCCGCTTACGAGGGCGATAAAGGGGCCAGGGGCGAAGCCACTCATGGATGCAGGACACCTCATCGCATCGATCACGTATCGCGTGGAAGGTAACAAGGTGATCGTATGGACCGCGCGGCTTGGTGCCGACATTGTCCATTCTGGTGGCACTATTAAGGCGACGAAGGCAAAGTTCCTAACCATCCCGGCCGGAAGGAATACCAGAAGGCTCATGGAGTCCTATGGCCTTACGCCCCGCGCTTGTATCGAGGGCATGAGGAAGGCGGGTTTCGATGTCTTCTTCCGCCAGGCAAAGGGCGGAAAATCAGGCGCCGTACTTTATCTCCCCGCCAGTGCCAAGAAAGACGCGCAGCCTGAAGTACTCTTTATCCTGAAGAAAGAAGTGAAAGTCCCCGCGCGGCCTTTCCTGAAGCTGTCTGATGTATCGCTTGCAACGCTCGGCCGATATGTGCTGAAAGCCGCCGCGAAACTGGAGTGAATGATGGATATCGTCGATGTCGTCGAAAAATTCCGCGCCGGCATAGGATCCAAGCTCGGAATACGCGTTGAGCTCGAGCCGGCTGCCGTCGTATCAGGGGATCCCGCGATCATCATCCGGCACAACCCCCCGGCGCAGCGCGTCTCTCGGGTGTCTGATGATGGCTCGGTGCTCATCTGGTACAGGGATATTTCCTTGACTCTTTACCTGGTGGCGACGGGGTCAGGCGATAAAAAATTCCGCAAAGCGATGGCCAAGCTGTCGCAGCCCCTCGCCGCCTTGTTTGATAACGACGATGGGGGCGGAGATATTCCCTTGGATGACACTGGAACCTGGTACGCGGCCTATATGGGCACGGTCCGGCCCGGCGATCGATTACTGCGCAACGAAGAGCTCGAGGGCTCTTTCGATTGGAATGAAGCATGGGATGTACGGTTGTATGTCCCGGAAAGTGCATTCGCGTAAGAGCGAAAGGAGTTTTTTATGGCCATAGAAACCGTAGCCGCCAATGGATCACTCACGGGAGTCAAAAAAGGTAAAGAAGGGTTCGCCCGCTTTAAGTTCCCCGTCAACCACATGGGCCTTGCCGCCTTCGACGGAAGCGCTATGCGCGCTTACATTCAGGACTGGTCCATCGACTCGTCTTACAAATACCTGGACGTCACGCCGATGGGCGTAGACGACCCTGTCGAAGTGCCTGACGGCGTGGATGTGTCCGGAAGCGCCAACATGAACTTCCGCACCGGCAGTGCCCCTTTGCTGGGCTTTGTCAACACCTTCTCCAACGTCATCGATAAGGGCGAACTCCCTGTGAACGACGTAGAGGTGGCAGCGAATCCGGAGGCGGAGATCACCGTCGAGCTTTTCGTGGATGACAAGCACTACTGGCAGGGGCAGATCCACCTGCAGAGTGTCAACTCCAAGGGCTCGGCCGGAAGCACTACGACCTTCGGTGTATCCTGGAAGTTCGTTGGCAAGCCGACTTACATCAGGCTGCCCGCCGCTCTCGTCGAAGTCTAAGGAGGCGTTGCGTGAAGATTCCTTTTGAAAAGGAGACCAGCTACGCTCCCAACTTTCGGGGCAATCTCGAGCTGCCGAAAACGGAGCGTGTCTTGGTCACGATATCATGGCCCTCAGTGCTCGAAGGTTCGCGCCTGCCCGAACTCGAGTTCGAGACCGTGTCGGCGCCGACCGAAACGGAGCCAGACAGGACTGTAAGCCGGGCCACGAATAAGAGCCTTGCCGCCTTCGCCGATGCCGTCCTGCGCGAGCGGGTCCCTCGCATCGAGAATCTCGAAGGAATTACCTCGGGCGAACAGCTCGCCGATGCGCCGGAAGAAATCTTCGCGGACTTGGTCTGGGACATCGTTCTCACGTACCGCGCCGGTCCCGGCGCCCTCATAGAGAAAAAAAAAGACTAATCGACGTGTTCGTGCTGTGCGCCAGCGGATATGATGAATCTTTCGTGCCCGCTGGCGGATGGAGCGAAGCCGCCGCGGACGGGCGAACGATCGTGATCGCCGGTCGCGAGTTCCTGGTGGCGGACCTGCCTTCTATTTTACAAGACCGCCATTGGGCTTTACCTGTCATAAACTTCTGCCGGCGCGCCGAACGACACGGATGCCCTTGGGGGCCTGTGGGCTGGCTCGAATGGCCTGAAGCCTACCAAGAAATAAAAGAGGCGATCGAGGATGCCGAGTTCGCCCTCGAGCGGGAGCGGAAATGAGTGTTGAAGAGCGTGCGCGCCTAGTACTCGACCCCGACATGGACAAGGCTATCCGCGCCCTCCTTTCGGTTATTGATACCGAGAAGAAGGTAGGCGATGAAGCCAAGTCGGTGGCCGCCAAGCGCGAGCAGATAGAAGCCGAATTCTCCAAAAAAGCATTTGATCTGTCTCATAATCGCGTTGAGATCCTCAAGAAGGAATTCTCAGAGAGCCTTGCCGAAGCCGAAAAATACGGTGCGAAGCGAGAATCGATAGAAAAGTATTACAATAAGGCCATCAACGACGCGCGGGCCGACGCACTCGCCACGCAAGGACAGAAATTGTCCCAGATGGGTGGTGCGCTTACACTAGGCGTTACCACACCACTCGTCGCAGCCGGAGTTGCCGGACTGAAATTTGCAGCATCGATGGAAAGCTCAGCCGTAAAGTACGGCGTCCTCCTTGGCGATATGAGTAAGGGAATACCCTTTACCGAAGAACTGAAAAAACTTGCCGCCCAGACCCCGCTCGCCTTCCAAGGCTTAGACCAGGCCGCGCAAACTCTCCTTGGCTTCCAGGTATCCTCCGATGGACTCACCGACACCCTGCGAATGCTGGGAGACTTGGCAAAAGGCAATTCCGAAAAGCTCCAGGGCGTAGCCCTCGCTTATGGCCAGATGTCAGCCGCGGGGCGCGCGAACATGCAGGATCTCAACCAGCTCATCAACGCGGGCGTGCCCATTTTGGGAGCCCTCGCCACGAGCATGGGAAAGCCGGTACCTGAGATCCGGAAGATGGTAGAGGAAGGAAAGGTCGGATTCTCCGACGTGGACAAGGCGCTCAAAGGCCTCGTCGATGAAGGCGGGCTCTTCCACGACATGATGAAGAAGGTGGCGGAAACCGCCGAAGGCAAGCTCTCCACCGCACTTGATTCGTTGAAAGACGCCGCTGGATCGGCGATGGAAAGCCTGATTCCGCTGGCCAAGGACCTCTTGGAAGGTGTCACTGGGGCAGCCGAGAAGTTCTCAGCGCTGGACGAAAACTCGCGCAGGGCCATCCTCACCATACTCGGCATGGCCGCAGTCGCCGGGCCTATTATGACAGCCACGGGCGGAGTGATGCAGCTGGTGGCCGCCTACCAAAAGCTGGACAAAGCGGCCCTGGTGGCGAAGCTTACGATGCTCGCGTCGAACCCCGTAGGCTGGGCGATAGCGGGCGCCGCAGCCATAGCAGGAGGCGTTGCGCTTATCAATAAAGCGGAGCGCGATCACGAAAAAGCGCTGCGCGACAAGGCAGGGGCATATAAGGAAACGGCCGCAGAAGGCGCGGCCCTTGCTAAGGAATATCAAACCCTGTATGACAAGACAAAGCTCTCTGCTGACGAGCAAAAGCGGATGGTCGATCTTGCCCAGATACTGAAGGAGAAATACCCGGATCTGACCCAGGATACGCTCAACCTTGCTGCCGCGAATAAAACGCTGGCGGATAAAGTTGATGAAGCAGCTCTTGCGACTGCGAGGAAGGCAGCAGGGGAACTGCTTCCAAAGGTTGAATCGCGATATACCCAGGCGGTCAAGGAACTAGGAAACTTTTCTCAAATTCTCGAGAAATTGAAAAAACTTCCCGATGGTGGAACCTATCTCGGTATTTCGAAGGCAGAAACGAAGACCTATGAAGGATATGTCGCGGCACTGCGTGATGAGGTCGCAGCGCTTCAGAGCGATATCGAAACCTATAAAGAAACACTGTATGGCATTCCAAAAAATCCAAACGCGAAACCAATCATTACCCCGCCGTCTTCGGGGAGTAATAGTAGTACAACAACAACCGTAAAGCAGGGCGACCGCCTTGCCGCGCTCGATAGGGAATATGAAGCCCGTGTTGCGCTCGCGAAAAAGTTGGGCGAGGATGTCTACTCCGTCGAGGAAGAGTGGGCGAAAAAGAAATATGACATGCTCCAGGGTTTTGTGCTGGAGGATGTGAAGAATGGAAAATCGTACGAAACGTCCCTGGTATTGGATCTTGCCGGATCGTATGGAGCGCTAGGAACAGAGCTTGACAAGGCAAAAGAGAAGCTTAAAGAGTATGCGCGGGCGCAAGATGATGCTGCACTTGTTGCATCGCTTTCCGACAACGCGAACGAAACGAAGTGGGCCGCCATGGCCGCCGAGACGGCGGCTCAGGTACTCGCCCTCCAGGAAGGCGTCAAGCTCATGGAGGAAAAGGCGGCCACCGACAAGGCGATCCAGGACTACCTTTCCGACAACGCGAACGAAACGAAGTGGGCCGCCATGGCCGCCGAGACGGCCGCCCAGGTACTCGCCCTCCAGGAAGGCGTCAAGCTCATGGAGGAAAAGGCGGCCACCGACAAGGCGATCCAGGACTACCTTTCCGACAACGCGAACGAAACGAAGTGGGCCGCCATGGCCGCCGAGACAGCCGCCCAGGTACTCGCCCTCCAGGAAGGCGTCAAGCTCATGGAGGAGAGGCAGAAGCTTCCTGGAATATTGTCGGGGATTGGAGGCCAAACCGGTAAAGCGTTAAGCGCCTTTACAACCCTTTCGAACGGCCTTGAAATGCAGTTCGGGATCAAGTTAATTTCCGACCCCGCCAAAGACAAATTGATAGCATTCGTGAAAGACAGCAAGGAAGGCCTCCAAGAACTGGCTACAGCCGGCGAGCGCCTCCTCGGGGAGATGTTTCTTTCCATCAAGGACAATGCGGCCAACGCGCTGAAAGAAGAGCTTGCGGGCATTGATGATCGAATAGAATCCTACGAAAAAAGCTCATCCCGCCAGCTCGACATCCTTCGGAAAAACGGGGCGGATACCGTCGCTTTCGAGCTCCAGATGAATGCTAAGAAAGAGCGCCTGGACAAGGAAAAAGCGGCGAAAGAATATGCGATCGGCAAGAAAGAATTCGAAATTGAGAAGTCTTCCAAGTTGGCCGAAATCGCCATTGCTACGGCGCTTGGCATTGCGAAAGCGTGGGCGAATCCCATAACCGCTCCCTGGGTGTCCGCGTTGATCGGAGGTATGGGCATCGCTCAGGCGGCGATCGTGGCGGGTCAGCAATACCCCGCCGCGTACGAAGGAGCCTATGCTCCAGGGTCTTCTATGGGCGCGCTCGTGCGTATCGGCGAGCGCAACCAGGAGGAGGTCGTTCTTCCGCTGCGTAAATCAAAGCTTGAGGAACTCGGACTATCCGGTCAGACCTCAGGTAATATGTACATCGAGCGTGTACAGTTCATCCTCCCCGAAGGTACCAGCCGCGACCAAGCGCTCGCCATGCTCGATGCGTTCAAGGGATTGAAGCGCGAGGGCCTGCTGAAGGGGCTTGTCGCATGATCACGGTCACTATTTCCAAGGGCGCGACGAGCTACGAACTCACTAATTATCTGAACGTCAATCTCATACAGAAAAACTCTCTCGAGATTCGCGAGTCAGAATATAGCTCCGGCTACACGCCCACAATCAATTCCGCTTCATTCAAGATGTTTTTTGCAGGCCCTCCCGCCTCCCTTCTCCTGGAAGACGACGTTGAGGTGATTATCGCCCGGGATGCCGTTCCGCTCTTTACGGGTTATGTTCGTCCCCTGACCGGCCTCGACTTCTCAGGCATGGGCCGCGCCGATACGCTTTCGGTTGAATGCCTGGGATCCATGTCGCGTCTGACCGCTGAACACAAAGGCGAGACCGTCGATCTTGGATCCTCAGGGAGCCCCGTTGTATGCAATGCCGCGGCGCCCTCTATGTCCTACGTCCATCTCATGCTGTCGCGCCTTGGTTGGACGCGCGGCCTCGAAGCACCAGTCATCCCCATGGCAGTACCTATTGCACTGCTGCGTGATGGGGATGTTCTCCTGGATAAGCTCGCCCATGTGCTCTTTTGTGCCGGCCACTACATAACCGAGCTTCCTGATGGCCGCCTCGTGATTCGCCCGTTCGCTGTGGAAAATCCGGTGCCAGAAGAAGAGTTTTCGGTCGAAAAAAGTAATATCATCAAGTCTCTTAGTGTCTCCAGGAAGGAGACCGAAGAAAAAGCGGTCGCCGTCACCTATGCGAAGTTCAACAGGATTCCTGAGTATGCGATCTATGCCGAAGACGTGAAGCATGTTGTCTACTCGAGATATTATGTCAATCCATCCGATCGAAAGCCATGGGTATGGCCGTATAATCTCGATTCCGAAGGCGTACCTCCTTATCTCTACAAAACTCCAACGAACGCGGACTGGACCTGGAAGACGCGCTATGGTGTCGTAAGGAAGAAGCTCGCCGCCGATGGATCCGAGACCACTGAAGATGACATCCTTATCCCCTTACCGGCGCCCGATGTGTCAGGGCTCAAAGAAGGGCTCTGGAAGTATTCCTCGCTGCGTGCAGAGCTTATTTTCTGGGATCACTTGGTCAGCCATACCGATCTTTTCGGATCCTATCGATTTGACGGATCAATAACCGCCCGCATTGCTTCCGATGGTTCGGTGAGCTATTGGAGAACCCCTGATAGATCAGGGAATACAGTGCTCCTCGAGGCGGATCACCCGCTCAACGGCGCCGTGACCGCCTCGTGGAGCGCCCTCGGGCTATCCGTGTTGGTTGGCCCCATCCCCTACATCAACGATGACCAGCGCTTTATCTACCTCGAAGGGCTTACGATCTATGGAGCCCTGGAGTATATCCATTCGAACCAGGACGCGATTGCCGACAGCGACGCCCCGCGGATCGTGGTTGGAACAGGGGAAGGCGACAAACGGCTCACGCAGAGCGCTGAGCTCTGTGTCCAGCCCGCCGATGCCGAACGCTTGGCCAAAGCCCTTTATGCTGGACTTGGTGCGCCATCCCTTAAATTAAAGTCTGCCGACGCGATCGCCTGTGGCGCTATCGTCCGAGTTCCACACGCGTCGCGAGGGATCGATGTAACCGGGCGCATCGTCGCCAGGAAAAGTTCTATCGACCGGAGGACTTTCTATAATTACGAAATCGAGGGGCTTTCGCCCCTCATAATAGAGTCTGACTACTATCCCGCGATCCTCGCCGGTCTCGGCACCGATCCCGGCCCTGGCCAGACAATCGCCGAGCTCATCGCCGCGCGCATTCGCCAGGCGCACGCCGATGCGGGCATCGTAGAGCTTGGCGAGCAGCTCTCTGCAGAGGACGACCGCCTTACCAATGTTGAAGAAGGGCTGCAGCGCGTGCATGACGGCGATATCGCCGATGGCGCACTAGATCGCGCAACCCTAGAGGCCGGCTTCGTTGATGAGCATGAAAGATCAGTCTCTGAGCTTTGGCCTGAGGGTGTGGAAGCGCCTTCTGCTGTCGATGTTGAACGAGAGGCTCGCCTCGCCGAAGTGGCCGCCGAACGCGACCGGCTTGATTCCCTGGAGCCTGAAATATTTCCTTATGGACCGAATGCGCCTTCGTCTCCCGATATTCTGGCCGGAGATCTCCTATCAATCGAGGCCCTCGCCAATATCCTCGAGCGTGAAATGGCCACCCGTGACGAAGGAATGATCATCGCCGAACAGCGGATCCTTCTTATCGCCCAGGATACCGCCGGAGCAATAGACCGCGTTGGATCGCTTGAAGTCACCATTGATGAAATTGAGGCCATAGTCGCTGAATTCTCCGGAGACCACACAAGGATCGCCGCCCTCGAGATACAAGCGGATGAAATCGAAGCATCGGTGTCGGATTATGATGCCGAAAAGGCAAAGATCGCCTCCCTGCAACTGACCGTCGACTCCATCAACTCGATCTTGGCCGAGCTGAATGTGGGTGGGGAAATCATCAATCTTTCCCTGATTATTCAGAACGCCGACCGAATCGCTCAGATCGTCGCTGATGGCGGATACACCGATGCCCAAAATGTCTTTCACCCCACAAAAGCATACACGCAGGTAACACAGCTGTCCGATCGATATGAGCTTTTCCTTGCCGGCGACGACGCGGAAAAAGGCCAGGCCGCCTGGATCGCCACCGTCGATCAGATTTCATCATTCGTCACGGCCCTAGAGGTCACGGGAGAAATCATAGATGCCCTTGCCCCCGTTGAAGCATCTGTTTCCGCGATTGCACAGCGAGCCGATGCGATCGAACTCTCGGTCGCTGACGTCGCGGGATCTATCGACCAGACCGCTCTCGAGACCCGAGAAACGCTCCTGGCCGCTCTGGACCAGCTAGAAGCGCAGGCTTCATCATCTATTGTTCTTACACAAAATAGGATTGATCTCATTGTCGCCAGCCAGGAAGATGAGAATATTTCCCTGTGGGCAAGAATCCTCCTTGAAGCCGACCGGATCACATCGGAAGTCGGCCGCGCCACGGGAGTGGAAGTAGACCTCTCATCACGAATTGTCCAGGAAGCCGGGAGAATAACCCAGGAGATCGAAGATCGAACCCGGGGCATTGTTGACACCCGATCCTACATTGACCAAACAGCCATGTCGATCCTTTCGAGCGTTGAATTGGACATGTTGGCGCTGGATGGAACCTTGCGTCAGGTGGCTTCCAATGAGGCCGCCGCTGCTCAAGCCGCTGCGGCTGCCTATGCCGACGGGATCGTCACCGAAGAGGAACAGCGAGCTATTGCAGATGCCCAGGCAAAAGCGGATGCCGCGCGCGCTGCGGCGATAGAAGCCGCCGCCGCCGACGCCTCGGCCAAGGCAACAGCCGCCCGCGAAGCTGCGGAAAACTATGCTCTAACTAAAGCAAATCTTGCCGAGATTACCGCTAAAGCATACGCTGATGGCATAGTCTCCGAAGAGGAACAGCGAGCTATTGCAGACGCCCAGGCGAAAGCTGATGCCGCGGAACAGGCAGCGACAATGGCCGCGGCCAGCTATACCGATTCTCAGATTCTACAGCTCGGAAACGCGATAATCATGCGCGTCGAGCAAACTGAAATTGCGCTCGATCCCCAAGAAGACGGATCGGTAGCCTATAAGGCCGCTGCCGCGTGGGCGCAGCTTCTCTTGGAGCCCGGGACGTTTGCAACCAGGATTCAGGCGTCAGAAGATGGCATTATCACGAATGGATCGCTCATCGAGCAGCTAAAAGACCTCATCGCGTTCCGTGTGGATGAGGCGCTTTCCGAAAGCACTGCGGGCATTGTTATCGCAGGAAATAGGATCGACCTAGCCGTCGCCGAACAGCGCTCCTCGACCGAATCGCTCATGGCGCAGCTATCGATCGAGGCTGACAGGATCTCCTCCGAAGTGCTGCGCGCGACCGAAAGCGAGTCGTCCCTGTCATCTCAGATCGTCCAGCAGGCGGGGCAGATCGCAGCAAGGGTGAGAGCCAGCCAGTTCAATCCGGAAGACGGAACCTGGTCCGATGTCCAGGCGATCATGGCCTTGACGGTTACCCTCCCTAGTGTGATTTCTCTTGAGCGCCATGATGCCATTCGATCGCTCCTGGATGCTGCCGATCGTCCCGTTTTCGACGCTGTGTACGAGCAATATTTGGCACCATGGAGTGAGGACGGGGGACAGACCTGGGAATCGGATGTCCGATACAGAATTTCTCCTGCCGCGACCAGTGAAGATCTGGCCGCGCTGCGTGTTGCTATGGCTCAAGTCGGTGCTCTGTCTTCGCAGTTCCTCGTAGATGCCGACGAAGTATTAGTACCCGGGACAATCCGCGGCCGACACCTCGAGATGGAGTCGGTTTCTACTGAAGTATTCACGGCGATACAGGCCAGAATACAAGCGCTTTCCGCAAAACGCTTGAGAGTTGATACAAATCCTGCCATCGGTACGGATTTTGAAGTCTACATAGATGAAGATAATGGGATACTGTGCAAGATTGACGGCGAGACCATATTTAGCATCGATCCTATTACAAAAAAATTAGTGCTCCGCGGTGAGGTATACGCTGAAGGTGGATCGTTTGAAGGCTCTATCCATGCCGGTCCAATGGAATTTAATCTCGCCCCTCCGTCATCAACAACGCTGCAAATTGCAGGATATGTCGCTGATTTCATTTTAGGACTTGAGACCTCTACTGGTTTGACTGGTGGACGATATTCATGCTCTGGAAACTATGGTGAAGAAACGCTATCTGCCGTTGAGTTTTCGATCACAAGATCAACTTCAACATATGAATATAAGCAGAAAACTGGCACTACTCAGGAATCATACCAAGTCTATGAGATGACGGATCCAGGCGGGGTGTGGTACGACGAGTTTGGACTTCCTCACTTTGTGCCCCCAACATATGCCTGGGTTACTTATTATCGAACAGTAGATACATGGGTTCTATGGCGCAGGCAGCCGATTCGCTCATCGTGCACAATTAAGCTTTATAACACAGCCGGAACGGCTATTGAGAATCTTGCTGAATGGTCCGAGCCGTCATCGACCTGGATAAATACTGGAACCACAGGGACGGGCACAAACGATGGGACGGCGGCTCCGACAAATCCAGCAGCGGCGTTAAGTCAAGGTGTCTCATTTTCTGTATCCGGGACTCTTTCTTTAGTCGCCTCGGCGAGAACGTTCAAATTCATGGGTCTTCCGGCGGGTTATGACGCGAACTACGAGGCGGGGATTGTCTACGTCGATTCAAGCGGATTTTTGAAAATAAAAATATAAGGAGAGGTTATGGGAATTATTTCTATGTTTCTTGGGCGTCTGGAAATGTACTACGAGATCCAGGACTTTATGTTTTGGATAGCCACTTTGGCAGGAGGATTTTATGGACAAAATTGAAATCCCGACGAAGCTCGCAACGGATCTGTTGCGCTATCTGGGCAAGCAGCCCTGCGCGGGAGTAGTGGGATTGTACGCCGAACTTGCATCCATTGTGGTGCGTTCGGAACGGGCGCCAGCAGCTCAATCTGCACCCGCTGCGCCAGCCGGTGAGCTGGAGAAAAAGGAGTAAGCCATGGCCGAAATAATCATAAATCCCGACATGCTGCAAAGCGGTGTGCTCGGCATCAACCACGAAATAACCCTGGATGCGGTGACGCAATCAGCGGTGTTTTCCATTCCAGCACGTCTTTCAGCCTTGACCTGGCAGGCGACCATCGATGGCGTTGGCGGATACGAGGTGCTGGCAACGGCGAATAAGTTTGAAACGATTCGCTCCGGAACTCCCGATTGGTATACGCTGGGCGGGACTCGCACAGCCAGTGCTCAGGTTACGATCCCAGCCAGGGTGACAGCGATCAAATTTATCCGCACATCCGGCACGATCCGCATCGCGTTTTACGCGGCGTAAGGAGGTAGTATGTCGTATCCACAATCATCACTGCCATACCAAGTTGTTAATACTGAGTCGTCGCTCGCCGCGGATATCCTCGCCAAGCTAAAAACCGTAGACGGGGCAAACTCAGGGCTCGATGCTGACCTCTTAGAAGGGAAGCAGTTAAACGAGATTACGGAAGACGACCTTGCTGAAGGAATAACCTTCAAACGCTTGGCAGCTGTTGAAAAAACCGCAATGGCAGCAACCTCAGCTTCAGCTCCTTGGACCGTCCCGACGATATTCTTCCCCGATCAAGAGAGAGCAAAACTCGAGCGGGCTTCCGGGGGGAGAGCGACCATTTTCTATTCGGCTGACGGTCAGAAAACTCCGTGTGAAGTAGTTCTCCTTCCGGCCTTCTCGCTCGCTGAAGTTTCTCCATACTTCTCCAGGGCAAGAGCCAACAGCACTAGCTATGTTATTGGTGAATTGCTTCAGGCGAATGGCCAACTCTATGAAGTTACAACGGCTGGAACGACAGGGGCTGCCCCGCCCGCGTATGGCGTTAATGTTGGGGACGCCGTCTCGGATGGCACGGCGACCATTACGCTGAGAATCAACGCCTACAACGACATCGATCCTGCTTTCTCTGTGGCTGGCGTAAAGAAGGCAGGCTTGTGGATTGGTAGATTCCAAGCCGCGGTGTTCAATGGAAAGCCGCTCGTTATTCCCGGGCAGATCCCGGCTTCGGTTACGTTCGACAACATGAGGGCCTACTGCGCCGCATTCGGTGGTGGATGCCGTCCTATGACCGGTCTTGATTGGTCGGCAATCCAGAAGGATGCGCTACGAAAAGGCGTGGTGCCAGTAGGAAACACGAACTACGGCCGCAGCCACAAGGCCACAGAATCGCAATGGGGAGGAATTCGGGGAGACCGAGCACGCCCTGGAGATACATCAATAGGGTCAAATCCATATACCCTGGGCGGGACAGGGGGTAAATTATGGACTCATAATCGGGATGAATGGGGGATCCACGACTTTGTCGGCAACAAGTCACAGTGGACCGATGGCTATAAGCTCATGGATGGCCAACTCTATATCGCTGCGCATGACAATGACCCCGCTCTGCTCTCGTTGGCCGGCGAAGAGGCCTGGATCGCCACGGGGATTTTCTTCGATTCTTCAGCTGCAGGAAATGATGCGGGGGCGGATAATGTCGGGACTCCGCGTCTCGATGCGGCCGTAGCAAACTACACAGCAAGCGTAGTCCCAACAAGAGATTTTGTGACAATAAAAGCTGACACAAGAGATCTCGATTATGCTGCAGCTGCCTGGACGAGCTATGGCATCCAGGCTGGCTACGACGCCATTGATTTTCTTGCACGCCGTACAGCATTTCTCATGGGGCTTTCGCCCAAAATGAGGGTTGGTGGCCCGTTCCCCTTTAGCGCCTCTGAGGGATATGGATACGTGCGCAATAACGGTGAGCGCTTTGCGCATCGGGGCGGCAACTACAGCCACACGTCGTACGCTGGGCCGTCGTACTGCTTCTTCTACTACCGCCGGTCGAGCACGCTCGCGTTCCGGCCGGTTTTTCCCGTGTAATCTGATCTCTGATATCTGGAGTCTGATATGGAACCATTTGCGTTATCACAAAAGCTCGAAGATCTCAACGTGGTTCTATACCAGACAGCCCAGAAGTATCCAAAATCAGAAAGATTCACACTAGCGAAAGAGACGACGATGTGCGGGATCCGTGCCGCTCTCTTTGTTTCAAGGGGAAACAAAGTGCATGGATATAGTGAAAAATTGCGTTGCATGATCCAGGCTGACACCGAAGTCGGCCAGCTTAAAATCTTGCTACGTCTGGCATTGCGCCTTGAGGTTAACGGTTCCCCGTATTTGAGTGAGAAAAAGTATGGCCAACTAGCTGTACTTGTAGATGAGGTTGGAAGGATGATCGGTGGCTGGATCAAATCAGCTACACAATCGGGACGAGGCTGAATAATGGAGCGCTTTGCGAATCGGGGCGGCAACTACAACAACACGTCGAACGCTGGGCCGTCGTACTGCAACTTCAACAACCGCCGGTCGAACACGAACGCGTTCCGGCCAGTTTTCGTCGGCAGCCTGATGTATACGGTTCAAGGACCTTATACCGGAGCCTTCGACAAAAAGAGCCTAGTTCCTTCCTGTAAGGAGAATAAACACTTCTCTGGGCGACCAGTAGGAATACTTCGACCGCCGTACCGGAGTTCTTTTATTGTGAAAACATATACAAATCTATGGTCAAGAATAATAGACTTTGAGTCTCTTCTCGCGGCTTATCGTAGGGCCTCAAAATGCAAACGTTATACACGTGATGTTTTAATGTTTACTGAAAATCTAGAGGAAAATTTGATACAGCTTCAAAATGAGATGGTATGGAAAATGTACCAACCAACTCCCCCTAGGGAGTTCTATATCACTGTACCAAAGAGAAGACTTATTGCTGCCCCAGCTTTTAGAGATCGAGTTGTTCACCACGCATTATGTGCAGTCATCGAGCCGCTCCTGGAGCGTCGGTTTATTTTTGATTCTTACGCTTGCAGATTAGGGAAAGGCAATCATGCCGGAGTGGCTAGGCTTCAGTATTTTGAAAAGCTTGCTCACGAAAAATGGGGATCATATTACGCCTATAAAGGGGATATAAAAGGGTATTTTCCCTCCATTCCTCACGACATTTTAAAACGTGTGATTCGGAGTACAATTGCGGATCGCGACGTTCTTGATCTCCTGGATACAATCATCGACTCATCGGGTGTAAAAGGTCTGCCAATAGGGGCTCTTACCTCTCAGCTCATGGCAAATCTATATCTCGACAATCTAGATCATTTTGTGAAAGAAACCCTTCAATGTAAGTTCTATCTGCGCTACATGGATGATTTTGTGGTATTGGTGCCAAGAAAAGAGGAAGCAAAAGATATAGAAAGCAAAATCTCCCTTTATGTTGAAGATGTGCTTTCTTTAGAGATGAATCCAAAGTCTGGCATAGTGAAGGAATCTAATGGCATCCATTTCTGTGGATTCAGGGTATGGCCAACACATATTCTTCCAGCAAAGCCGGCGTTTCGAAGGGCGGTAAGAAGATTGAAACACCTAGCCAATCAGTATGGCGAAGGTAAAATTAGTCAGAAGCAAGCCCGACAATCAGTGATGTCATTTATTGCTCACTATAAGCACAGTAATTCGCAGAGATCGGTGCAGTCAGCACTTGATAAAATAGTCTTCAAAGGAGCAGGATATGAACGAGATGGAAGCAAGAATAGCGCGTGACAAGGCTCTCCAGGATACGGACAAATACATGCTGGCCGATTACCCTATAACCCCCGCTGGTCGATTGATTTTGCGGGCATATAGGCAGTCCCTCAGAGACTGGCCGAAGTCAGCGGGATTCCCAGATATGGAAACGATGCCAATTGCTGCAGATTGGGGTGCTTACAAGCCCATAGAACAGTCTATAAATGACACGGAAATGCTATGAAAATACATAATATGACACGTTTTTTCTCAATATAGCTGGTAAATTTTCTCATTTTGCGTGGTGTGTTACAGTAATCGAGGCTCATTTCCGCGGGAAGCGACGAGTAGGGGACCATCACCATCGTGTACACGGTGCAGAACAGAGCGTAGGCAAAGAAATAATACAGGAAAGAAACGAATTCGCTGCCAGTTTTGAACGATATCCACAAAAGGAAGAAACTGATGAATACCGGCACAATTCCGATTAGAAAATACAGCCGTCTGCGGCCATATTTCGATTTTGTCCTGTCGGAAATACATCCCATGAGCGGATCGGAAACGGCGTCCCAGAATTTTCCTCCAAAAACGACAAGACCGGCGAGCGCTGGCCGAAGTCCAACCACATCGGTCAGAAAAAACAGAAACAATGTCGAGATGATCAGAAATGAACCGCCGCCGTACAGATCGCCGATTCCGTAGGAAACAAGGCTTTTGAACTTGATTTTCCGCTCAGGAGATTGAGCCATGGACCGCCTCCGATTATTTACTGAGTGAAAATAAGTAAATCACGGCATGGCAGCGCTGTCAATTAAAAATTATCGATTACGGCTTGCTTTCAGAAAGTCCCATTAAAATCGTTTTCAGTTTCTCGACATAGACAGCCCGGTTTTCAGGCAGAAAATCACGCTCGGCGTAACCGACAAAAGCGAACGGAACAACCTTTCCAGTCTTTTCCATGTCCTTGACGACTTTGTCGGGTTTAGTATCTCCGGAAATAGTGATAAAGGCAGCTTGGCGGATTTTCCCTGCTGAAAGCTTCAGCCAGGAACGCACGGGCGGGCTGAGGCTCCACGACCAGATTGGTGTAATGACATAGACTGTATCGTACTGGGCGGTATCCCTTTGCGGCGGCTCGATTTTTGAAGAAAATTTGAAAGTGGATGCGGCTCCGGTGATCATGAAGCCGAAAAAACCAGTCTTTCGTTCATGCACTTCCTTGATTTCTTCAAGGTCAGCGCCGGTCAGAACCGCGATATCCTCCGCAACCTGCCTTCCCGCCGTGCCTTGTGAATAATACACAACAAGCACTTTCCCAGCGTTCATTATCGGCTGGATTTCAGTTCGAATGTCGCTCTCCGCTCGATGGTACATGCTGGGAGCGCTGACGACGTCGGTTTTGGTAGGATCGGAGCTGGCGCAGGATACAAAGGAGCAAAAAGACAGGAAAAGAGTTAAAACAATTCCAAAATGATCACGATGGGTTGATTTTTTCATTCATGAACCTCTATGGCTATTGTAGGATATCGCTGCGGCTCAGGGAAGCCTTGATTGAATAATTGAATAAAGCGAAAAACTATGTCACTATGGCTGCTCAATGAAAAAATTACCGGTGCAGAAACTGCCGCTTTTCGGCCCTGCGAGCTTTTATCGCGATGCACTTGCCTTAGCCATTCCCGTCATGCTGCAAAGCCTGATTACCGGCCTTGTGTCGCTGGTGGACAACTTCATGGTTGCCGGGCTTGGCGACGCCCGCATGGCCGGCGTCAATATCGCAAACCAGATAAATTTCGTTTTCCTCATCGTCGTCAATGTCGCCTGCATAGCAGGAGGAATATTCCTTTCCCAGTTCAGGGGCGCGGGTGATAAAAAAGGCATGGCGCAGGCGTTTCGATTCAAAATCGTTGCCGCTGGACTGATTGCAGCCGTTTATTTTCTGCTCTGCCAGATGTTTCCGGAACAATTGCTTTCGCTTATGGTGGCCGGCAATCGGGAAGGAGCGGAGATTGTTGAACAGGGCGTGCGCTACATGCGCGCCGTTTCCTGGTCCTTTGTTCCCCTTGCAATCTCCGCGGCTTTCGGTTCGAGCTTCAGGGATATCGGCGTACCGAAAATTCCGCTCATCGTTTCGACGACAGCCGCCCTGGTCAATACCTTTGGGAACTATCTTTTGATTTATGGAAACCTGGGTGCGCCGCGGCTTGAGGTGACAGGCGCTGCGATAGCTACGGTGATTGCCAGGATTTTTGAGCTGGCAGCCTTCTTTATAATGCTGAAGCGGATGAAACCGGTCTTTGTGTTCAGGCCGTCAGCGCTTTTTGCGCTGGAACGAAAATTCTTGCGTGAAGTTTTATCGCGTTCAGCGATGATGTTTTTCAGCGAGACTGCATGGGTGGTTTCTGAAACGATCATTACAGCCCTCTACAATGGACGTGGCGGAGCTGAAACCGTCGCCGGCATGGCTGCAGGCTGGTCGGTCGCCAATCTCATCTTCCTGGTTTTCCCAGCCATTCACACAGTAGCCAATGTGGTTGTCGGCTCTACCCTTGGGGCGGGCCGTCTCGATGAAGCCCGGCAGAAAGCCCGCTGGGTGCTGTCAGGCTCGGTTGTGATGGGTATTGCCGGAGGACTCGCCGCCGCGCTTTCCACCCTTGGAATTCCGCTGGTGTTCGGCAACCTGACTGACAGTGCCCGTGTGGTCACCAGAGGACTTATCTTTGTCATTGGAATTTATCTGCCGATGTGGTGCCTTTTAAACGCCCAGTTCGCCATTTCCCGAGCTGGCGGTGACACCCTCATGGGTCTTTGGGTCGATGTCGGCGTCACCTACCTTATCTTTATTCCTGCGGCCTTTCTGATTGCGCGCCTGACTGACTGGGGTCCTGTCCTGCTCTTCGGCATAGCGAAAATCTCCGATATACCCAAGGCGCTGGTGGCGGCCTGGTGGCTCAATAAGGAGCGCTGGGTTAAAAACCTGACTTCGCTTTAACCGTGTATCTCATAAGTGAGCAAATCAGAACGGCACCTGCTCTAGTCTGGCACCGCCTTGCTGTTTTGCAGCAAGCAATCCCTGGATTCCTGCCGCAAGCAATTCTTCAAACCGGACAGCTCGTCCCGCTGGGTGATCGACAGTTGCAACGCTCGCGGAGACAGAATAGCGAATGCCCTCTTCGGTCTGGAAACTGAATCCTCCGCAGAGCCTGTCCATCACAGGCTCGATCTTTTCATGATCTACCGATTGCAAAAAAAGCATGAATTCATCGCCATGCGTTCTGCAAAGAATATCATACACCCTGATTCTTGACGAAAGACGATGCGCGAAATCCATCAAAATCTGATTGCCGGCCAGATGTCCCAATTCGTCATTGATTTTTCTGAAGTGATCGATATCGAACATGAAAAACGAGTAGGCGATGTTATGGCGGGTGCACATCGAGAGGGTCTTTGAGGTTTCTTCCGAAAATCCTTTCAGGTTGTAAAGACCGGTCAATTCATCGTGGGTAGAAGCTTGTGCAAGACGAAATCCATTCGCCTCGCTGAAGAGCAGAAGAAAAACCGCCCATACTATCTGCTCCATGACGAAGAGCGCCAGGAGAACGTTGCTCTGTCTGAGGATGCCGACCGAGAATCCGGCAGTTTTCAACCCTGCTGCGAGCATGAGCAAGGCGGCAATCGAGCTGAACATGATTCCTGATACAATTTTCAGGAGAGTTCGATCTTCTGCCTCAAACAGAAAAATTCCCGCGATCAGGAAAAATGGCGCTGAAGCGAAGGCGGTCGCTATCCAAATCCATCCAGGCAAAAGCGCCGAAAAAATCACGGTAGCCGAATAAGCAACCCCGGCCCCGATACCGAGCCGCGTTTGGAATTTTTTCTCGCGACTGTCGCTCAAGCTGGACGCAGCGAGCGAAATAAGGAAGGCACCTGCGATAATGGTCAGCGGACCTGTCCCCTTTGATACCCATGGAAGCAGAACATCCTGAGAGCCGGCTGCAACAAGACCGATGGTCAGCAGAAAAACACCAGCCAGACAAGCTCTGAACGCGTTTTTATTTCCATCCATCCGCGCCAGAGCTCCAAACAGCAGTTGAATGCATGAGCCGAGAGCGAGCAGTATCAGTATGGTAGTACCGTCCATAATAGGAGTATGCCACTATGCAAAGCGGGATACAAGGCTGGTTATTAAATCGGCTCAGCCTTTGACAAATTCGATAAAGCGTTCGGCAATGCCGAGTTCCCGGGAGCGCGCAGAATAGATCATCCAGCCATCACGGGTGAGCGGCTTGCCTTCGAGATCCTTAAGTTCTATGAGATGAAGCAGGGGATCGGATTGAACAATCATCTTCGGGAGAATACCGTACCCAAGCCCATGGCGAACCATTTCGTGGCAGGTGTCAAGGATGTCGACTACCATGGAAATTCGCGGCGGAGTGTCGAAATTGCTCTGCCACCAGCGGTCCAGCACTGCCTTGTTGGAGGGGTTGGTGTGGAATTCGATGCGAGGCAGATTGGGCAGATCGACCAGATCTATAGGAAAGGCGCTGGCGATACACATGGGGTCTTGAAACAGGTGGAAACGTTCCTCCTCCCACTCAAGGGTGTCCAGTACAAACCCGAGATGAGCGTCGCGGCATCGTACAATGCCGTAGACATCCTTGCTCCATGCGGAAGTCAGGTTGAATTCGACCTTGGGATACTGGTTCTTGAATTCTTTGAGTAAATCGGGCAGGTAATATTTCATCATGAATTGCGAAGCCGCGATGCGCAAAGTACCCGAGATGTCATCGCTCATTGCCTGCAATAATTCGCGGATAGCTGCGTATTCCCTGAGCATGGTTCGGGCTTTTTCAGCGAGGAATTCTCCTTGCGGCGTGAATTTTACACCTTTGCTGGTCCGGATAGCGAGCGTGGTGCCGAGATCTTGTTCGATCAAGTGAATTCGCGATGTGAGCGCTGGCTGGGAGATATAGAGGGTTTTTGCGGCCCGTGAAATGCTTTTTTCAGCGTACAGAACATCGATTATTTTCCAGTCGCGCTCTTCCAAGCTGCTCTCCTCCATGGCTTTGGCGCCAGGCCAGCGGGTACCCGCGTGTGCCATAGGTTTTCCGTATGGCTGGCAATTCAAACAAAGTATTGGCGCATATCGAATTCCGCTATTACACTTCGTTTATAGTAGTATACAGCCGTTCAAATCACAAGACGGCAAATTTGCAAGGAGGACAAGCATGTCATTCATGAAAAAGGCATTCTTGATTCTGGGGCTTCTCGTGGTTGCCGGAGGTTTCGCTTTTGCGCAGAAAGCACCGGCCAACTATCCTACCAAGGCAATGGAGTTCATTGCTCCTTCCGGTGCGGGCGGCGGCTGGGATACCACCATCCGAATGGTTGCCAAGGCTCTGCAGGATGAAAAAATCGTATCGGTTCCAATGCCCGTTACCAACCGCACTGGCGGCGGAGGCGGTATCAATCTGGCGTACATGCAGACTAAGAAAGGTGCCGACGACCTCATTTCTGTCTATTCCCCGCCTCTTCTTTTCATCAAATTGAATGGCACATCCAAGTTCGGATACAAGGACACAACTCCCCTTGCACGGCTTATCGCCGACTACGGCGCTTTCTATGTTGCCAAAAACAGCAAGTATAAGACCATGAAAGACGTGCTGGATGCTGTTAATGCCAATCCTTCCAGCGTCAAGATCGGCGGCGGCTCAGCGGCCGGTTCCATGGATCACATCGTCTTCCTCTATGTCGCAAAAGCTTATGGCGTCAAGGATCTCAAGAAGATACAGTATATCGCTTTTCAGGATTCAACCGGACCTACCCAGCTGATGGGCGGCTTTATTGACGTGCTCTCATCCGATATCGCGAGCCTCCGCGGTCTTGTCGAATCAGGCGATATCCGTTGTCTCGGTGTTACCTCGGCTACCAGAATCGGAACCGGCATTGTAGCGACCTATCCGACCATGAAAGAACAGGGCATCGATGTTGAATTTGCCAACTGGCGCGGGCTCTTCGGCGCACCGGGCATGCCCGATTACGCAGTCAGCTACTGGCGCGATGCCATCGGTAAAATGGTCAAGACAGCAACCTGGAAAAAAATCATGGATGAGCAGGCTTGGACTCCCTACTACATGGATCAGCCTGATTTTATGAAATTCCTTGACAAAGTAAATGCAGAATATACTGAAATCTTTGATGAAATCGGAATTCTGGTAAAATAAGTTGTTTCGAGGGAACCCCCGCAATCACTTGCTGCTGAAAACGCGGAGCATGGAGAGCGGGGGTATTTATTCTGCAAAAAGCATGCAACAACAGGGAAACAGCCTTTCGGGAGGTTGCGACATGGTTTTGACTATTCAGGTTATTTCAGATCTTTTTTATCTGGTGCTCGCTTTGGCTTATGGGATTGGGGCGCTTTCTCTTCCGGAAGCGATGTTTGGCGATCCCTGGGCGCCTCGGATTTATCCTTTAATTATTGCTTGCGGCATGGCGATTCTTTCGGTGGTATTGCTTGTCGGTGAGCTGAAAAAGCAGCGAAGCGGCAAGGCTGATGCTGCGGTCAGGTTCTCCATCGACAGTGATGGCATGATTGTTGCCTTCGTGACCGTTGCCAGTCTTTTTTATACCTTTCTTTTCAACCGGCTCGGATTCATTCTATCAACCTTTCTCTTTATGGAATCAATCATGCTTTTCATTTCGAAGGCGAAAAAAATGCTGTGGCCAACGGTGATAGCGATTCTTTTCGCAGTTGGAGTCTATTTTGGTTTTGTCAATCTGCTTGGCGTTACCCTGCCTGCAGGAATTCTGGAATTCTAGGAGACTATGATGGAAAGTATTTTTCAGAACCTGGGTATCGGGCTTGCGGTCGCCATTCAGCCGATCAACCTTCTGTGGGTGACAGTCGGCGGCATATTGGGAACAATAATCGGCATGCTTCCCGGGATTGGTCCAGCTTCAGGTGTCGCGCTTCTGCTGCCGCTCACCTTTAAAATGGGGCCGGTTGGCGCGCTCATCACGATGGCTGGCGTTTATTATGGCGCCATGTATGGCGGTTCGCGGGCTTCCATCCTTATCAATACGCCAGGAGACGGCGCGGCTATCGCGAGTTGCTGGGACGGCTATCCCTTGGCAACGAAGAAAAAGCGGCCTGAAGCAGCCCTTGCAATTTCGGCTATTGCTTCGTTTATCGGCGGCATGATCGCAACCGTGTTCATGATTTTCCTTTCAGCTCCGCTTGCAAAGCTGGCTATTAAATTCGGACCAGCGCAGTATCTCATGCTGTATCTTTTCGCGTTGTCCGCTACCGCTTCAATGTCGGGCAAAGGAAAAGTCATCAAGGGCTTCGTAGCGATGTTCCTGGGTCTCATGATTTCCACCATCGGTATTGATTCGCTGTCCGGCGTGCATCGTTTTACCTTCGGTCTGATGGAATTGCAGGGCGGAATTGACTTTCTCATTGCCATCATTGGTATTTATGCCTTGGGCGAGGTATTTGAAAGCCTGAAGAGCATCGGCAAGGGCAAAACAAAGATTCAGAAAAAATTTGGAAGAATCTGGATTACCAAAGATGACTGGAAACGCATCTGGCCAGTCATTCTTCGTTCGACACCGCTGGGATTTTTAGTCGGTGTCCTTCCCGGCACGGGCGCGACGATGGCTTCCATCATGGCGTACAATCAAGAAAAGAATCTCTCTAAACATAAAGAAGAATTCGGCGAAGGGGCGGTAGAAGGCATTGCCGCTCCTGAAGCGGCGAATAACGCAGCTTCTGTCGGAGCCCTCATTCCGATGATGACGCTTGGTGTCCCGGGCTCTGGTACAACTGCCATCATGCTCGGCGCTTTGATGATGCTCGGTCTCCAGCCTGGTCCTCTGCTCTTCACGAGAACTCCGGAAATTGCTTGGGGTGTAATAGCCTCGATGCTGATTGGAAATATCGTGCTGGCAATCATTAATTTGCCCATGGCAGGAATGCTGGTTCGAATTCTCTCGGTTCCTGAACGGATTCTCTATCCTATCATTCTGGGACTTGCGTTCCTTGGCACCTATTCCATATCCAATACAACCTTTGACTTTCTGATTGTCATCGGCTTCGGGCTCTTGGGACTATTCATGAAAAAATCAGGTTTCCCAACTTCACCAATGGTGCTGGGAGCGATAATCGGCGGAGCGATAGAAGAAAAATTCAGGCAGGCACTGACCATTTCCAATGGAAGTTATAGGGTATTCGTTTCCGATCCCATAACGATCGTTCTGCTGGTGCTGACCCTCGGTTCATTCCTGCTGCCGCTATTCAAGAAGAAAGGGATAAAGGCATAAAGGACAGGAGCTGTCATGGAAATAATGGATGTCAAAGGTAAAGCTTTCAGCTCTGACATTGACAAGCTCAAGCTTGTGCGAATAGCGATACTCGATGCCCGTGAGTCTCGTGCTGAAGCGCAGAAAGAGCTTTACCGCCGTTATGCGGTTCCCATTGTTTCCATGACGCTCGTCTCTCCCGGTATAAAAAAGAATACGCGCACGAGGAGGGCTGCACTGCATGCGGCGTGGTCGATTCTTTTGCAGCAGCTTTCGTCAGCGGGCTTTACAATTCTGCAGTCTCGGTGTCGCATAACGGCGGCGGGACCGGAATGCCTGCTTGCGGTAGAAGGCTCTGCCTCTGAGATAAAGGAACTCTGTCTTCAGCTGGAAGAGTGTCTGCCATTTGGGAGGATTCTGGATATCGATGTGCTTTCGGATTCTGGAAAAGGTCTGGCAAGCCTGCATCGTGAAGCCTTTGGCAGATCGCCTCGGCGGTGTCTTGTGTGCGATTCGGACGCATTCCTGTGCATTGCGGAAAAAAGGCATACAGCGGCGCAGTTGGAAAAGGCTTGCTTTCAGCTGTACCGGATGACTGCTGATGCTATGGAAGAGGATATTGCGGAAATGGCCGTCGCTTCCTTGATTGCTGAAGCTTCCCTGCCGGATAAGCCGGGGCTGGTTTCTCCTGGCAATCAAGGCGCGCACCGTGACATGGATTTTTCACACATGGTTTCATCTGCGCATGCCTTGAGGCCATATTTTTTTGAAGTTGCGAAACGAAGCTTTTCTTATGCGGGTAATTTGGAAATGCTGCTTGAAATCTTGCGGCCTCTGGGGCTTGAGGCTGAGCAACGAATGTACGCGGCTACCGGCGGTATCAACACCCATAAGGGCGCCATTTTTGCGCTTGGTTTTTTTACAGCCGCAGCGGGCTATCTGGCTGGTCATACCGAACTCTTTTCCGAGTACGCAAGCTATGCGGAAGCGTTATGCGATATAATCAGAAAAATCGCGAATAATGTTGCCTCCTCGGATTATGAGAAGCATGAAAGATTAGTCCCCACCAACGGAATACGGTGGTACAGAGAGTATAGCGTAACGGGAGCGAGAGGACAGGCTGAGCGAGGGTACCCATTGGTTTTCAACACGATTTTCCCCGTGCTAGCGCAAGGGCTCAGCCATGGCACCCATGAAACAAGCATGGTTTTATTGAACGCTCTCATTCGTTCCATTGCAGAACTGGATGATACGTGCCTGCTTTCGCGGGGAGGGCGTGCTGGTCTTGATGAAGCGCGCCGCCGCGCCTCAGAATTGCTGATAAAACTGGGCAAATCGGAAAATTCAGCAGAAGCGCACAACGTGATTTTAGAATTCGGAGCCTGGATGCGTGAGCACGCTTTGAGCCCCGGCGGATCGGCAGACATGCTCGCGGCAGGAATATTCCTGTACAAGCTCAACGAACGGTATGGAGGTTTTTCAGGATGGCAACCGTGAAACAAATATCACAGGCGGGAACGCTTGAATCGAGCGATATCCTTGTCCAGCTTTCTCCTGCCGAACCGGGAACAGGGATAAAACTAGCGCTTGAGAGCCCGGTTCGAAAGCAGTTCGGCACAAGGATTCTGCAGATAATCAGCGCTGAATTGCACAGAGCTGGTATAAATGATGTTCTGGTGTCGGCCAACGATCGAGGCGCTTTGGATTATACGATTGAAGCCCGAATTCAGGCGGCGATAGCGCGAGCTTCCGGCGGGGAGGAGGCAAGAACATGAAACCATCGTTACGGCGGGCCATGCTCTTTGCCCCGGGCAATAATCCGGGACTCCTTCAGAACGCTGGCATCTATGGTGCCGACAGCCTGATATTCGATCTAGAAGACGCAGTCTCGATCTATGAAAAAGATTCCGCGCGGCTTCTGGTTCGGAACGCGATCCGGACAATTCAGTATCCCTGCGAAGTGGGGGTCAGAATCAATCACATCACGACACCCTGGGGGCTTCGGGATCTCGAAGAAGTCTTGAGTGCCAAGCCAGACTTCATACGGCTTCCGAAATGCGAAGATGCGGAAGAGCTGAAACTCATCGATGACATTATATCCAAGGCCGAAAAAAAACATGGATTTGCCGAGGGCTCGATCCAACTGATGGCCGCAATCGAAAGTCCCAAGGGCCTGCGCAATGCCTATCAGATTGCGACAGCAGTGCCGCGCATGATGGCACTGGCGATCGGCGGCGAAGATTTTGCCACGTCGCTGAAAACGACCAAGACAAAAGATGGGACAGAATTGCTGGTCGCAAAATGCATGATCGTATTTGCGGCCCGGGAAGCCGGAATCAGCCCGATAGACTCGGTTTTTTCGGACATCAATGATGAAGAAAATTTCATCAAGGAAACCGAGCTCGCGAAACAGCTTGGCTTTGACGGAAAGTCATGCGTGCATCCCCGCCAGATCGAACTGGTTCAGCGGGTGTTTCAGCCCACGCAAAAAGAGGTTGCAAGCGCTCGCCGCATAATAAAAGCGTATAACGAGGCAATGGAGCGAAAACTCGGCGTTGTGGCGGTTGACGGAAAAATGATTGACGCGCCGATGATTACTCGAGCGAATCGTGTCCTCGCGAATGCACGTGCGTCAGGGCTTATTGAAGAGGAAAACCTGGTATGAAAAATAAAGCAGGCAGAGAAATTCCGGATACAATCCAGGGCTACGGAACTGTCATTCCCTATCAAGGGCCTTTTGCGCTGAAACCGGACGGCTATAGAGCAGGTTCCGCTTTGAAAATGGCCAAGCCTGGGCAAGAGAAAGTGCTTCGATCAATCGAAGATGCTATCGCAGTTGCCGGTCTTAAAGACGGTATGACTATTTCATTCCATCATGCGCTGAGAAATGGTGATCGGGTTATGAACTTGGTTATCAGCGCCATAGCGCGGATGGGCTTTCGCGATATCCGATTGGCTCCCAGCTCTTTTCTCGATGCGAATGATGAGTTGATTCCATATTTTGAGCAGGGTGTCATTACCGGGGCGCAGAATTCCGGAGCCAGGGGTAAGCTTGGAGCATATTTGACGCATAACCGGCTTCCGAAAATGACGGTCATACGACCGCATGGCGGAAGGGCGCGAGCCGTAATCGCAGGGGAACTGCATATCGATGTAGCATTCCTCGCGGCACCCGCATGCGACAGACTCGGCAATATTACCGGTGTTCTCGGACCGGCGGCCTGCGGTTCGCTTGGCTATGCGATGATAGACGCGCGTTATGCGGACACTGTAGTCGCCATCACCGACAATCTTGTGGATGGAGCGCTCTGCCCAGTCAGCATTCCCCATCATCTCGTCGATTTTATCGTTCCTGTCGAATCTATCGGCGATCCGCGCGGCATCAACTCAGGTTCTTTGCGCTTGACAACCAATCCACGGGACCTGTTGCTAGCCAAAATGACAGCCCTGGTTATCGAATCCGCCGGTTTTTACCGTGAAGGCTTTTCCATGCAGCTGGGAGCGGGAGCGGCATCAGTCGCCGCCGGGCGTTTCCTGCGGGAAAGCATGATGCGCGACAAGATTACTGCGAGCTTCGCAATCGGCGGTATTCCCGGTCCATTCTGCGATCTGCTCGATGAGGGGCTAATTCATACGCTTTTTGACGCGCAGAGCTTCGATTCGCGGGCGATCCAGTCCTTGCGTGATAATCCCCGGCATCAGGAATATGACATCGACCAGTATGCCAACCCCTGGAATAAGGGAGCTATGGTAAACTTCCTGGATTATACGGTATTGGGCGCGACAGAAGTTGATGTCGATTTCAATGTCAACGTCATCACGGATTCCAACGGCGTCATCATGGGAGCGCTGGGAGGACATCCTGACGCTTCAGCTGGCGCGCGCTGTACAATCATCACAACACCATTATTGCGCGGCCGCCTGCCCATCATTACCGACTCAGTCCAGACCATAGCAACACCGGGTGAAACCGTTGATATCGTCGTCACAGAGCGCGGAATTGCTGTCAATCCGTTGCGGCCGGAAATCGCTGAAAACCTCAAAAAGGCAAAACTGCCAGTCATGGACATCAGGGAACTGCGCGACCTCGCCTACAGTTTCAGCGGAATTCCTGAACCTGTCCGGGTGACCGATGAGGTCGTTGCCGTCATCCAATATCGCGATGGCAGCGTGATTGACGTTGTGCGAAAGCCTGCGGATTGAGCGAGGCACCGAGCGTGAGCGGGAGGATAACATGTACGGAACTCCGCATCTTGAAATTGCTGATTTAACCGACAGCGGCGTTGTCGCGGAAGTCCAGGAATTTCTCTCCCGTCATGCGCTAGGTTTTGACGTCGCTGTCGATCATACCGTCATTTTGCGGCTCTCGGGGCGCATGATAGGAACCGGCAGTTTTAAGGGTGAGGTACTCAGAAATATCGCTGTGGATGAAGAGGTCCAGGGCGAAGGTTACACTGCGACCATTTTGAATGAGCTGGTTCAGGAGCAGGGGCGGCGCGGAATCATGCATCGGCTGATCTTTACCAAGCCGCAAGCCGCAAGCCGCTTTCAGAATCTCGGCTTTCGCCTCATTGCGGACGCAAAACCTTGGGCAGTCCTTCTTGAAGCCGGTTTGGGAGGCCTTGATGATTATCTGGCGAGGGTTAAAAAAATCTGTGATGATTTGCTGCCCCGCCGAACCGCGGTTGTCGTCAACTGCAACCCCTTTACCCGCGGCCATCTGGGGTTGCTTGAAACCGCCGCTCGTGAATCAGAAGCGGTGATTGTATTTGTCGTGAGCGAAGATCGTTCGCTGTTTCCTTTCAAAGATCGAATCGAATTGATTCGGCGCGGAACCGTCCATATTCAGAATTTGCGAGTCGTCGAGACAGGCAATTACATGGTATCTTCCGCCACTTTCCCCACCTATTTTACCAGAGAGGAACACCTGGCAGACGCGCAGGCGCATCTCGATATTGCTCTCTTTGCCCAGAAAATTGCTCCGGCTTTGGCAATTGTTGCCCGATATGTCGGTGATGAGCCTTATTGTGCGGTTACCGAAGCCTATAACCGTGCCATGCGCGATATCCTGCCCAAAGCAGGCGTTTCGCTCAAAATCCTTCCGCGTTATACGGGACCGGACGGCAAACCAATAAGCGCTTCAACCGTCCGTGATCTCATTCGTTCCGGTGATTGGGAAAAAATAAGACCTCTGGTCCCCGATGTCACCTGGGATTATCTGCGCTCGCCTGAGCATCTAGACATTATCGAAAAAATCAAAGCTAGCCATTCGCGGCACTGAGAACAACAGACAGCAATCCATAGCTTTTGCGATTGGCGCAGCTTTCCAGAATCGAATCATTTGTTTCTTTAAAATCAGTGACGGATATGTTGCACTATGATATTATAAAAAAACTCAAAATTGGTAATCGATGATTTTTCAGCTAAATTTAGGGAGCTATCGATGAAAGGAAAACGCCTTTTAATGATTCCGGGGCCGATTGAATTTACTGAGGAGGTGCTGGCTGAAACCGGCAAGCCGACACTCAGTCATGTCGATCCGCAGTTTATCAAGGAGTTTGGACAGGCTTTGTCGATGATGCGAAAAGTCTGGCTTGCTCCATCCGGGCAGCCTTTTATTGTCGCTGGCAGCGGCACGCTGGCCATGGAATTGGCTGTGGCGAATATCACGGAGCCGGGCGATTCCGTTCTCATAGTCAATACGGGTTACTTCAGCGACCGCATGGCAGAAGTTTTTAAGGTTCATGGAGCGGTCGTGGATATTGCGCCCAGCGAGCTCTGTGATGTTCCGCAAACTGAAATAATTCGATCCATGCTGAAGGCAAAGCGGTATAAAATTGTCAGCATTACGCATGTCGATACCAGCACGAGCGTTAAAACCGATGTCAAGGCTATTGCGGAAGCAGCGCGTGAAGCAGGCGCCTTGAGCCTGGTCGATGGGGTCTGTGCGGTTGGCGGCGAAGAATTGAGGCAGGAAGCATGGGGTGTAGATATCGCGCTGACCGCATCGCAGAAAGCGATTGGCGTACCGCCAGGGCTTGCCCTGCTTGTTGCCGGCGATCGTGCCCTGGAAGCATTCAAGACCAGGAAAATGCCGGTTCGCTCCTATTATCTGGACTGGAAATACTGGCTGCCGGTGATGGAAGCCTACGAGGCAGGGAAACCTGCATATTTCGGGACGCCGGCAGTCAATCTTGTTCGAGCGCTCAACGTCAGTCTGGGACAGATTCTTGCTGAAGGCATGGATGCACGGTTCTTGCGTCATCGCAGAAATGCGCAGGCGTTCAGAGCCGCGATGAGCGCCATCGGACTTAGTTTCCTGCCCGTTCGCGAGAACCTGCTCGCTTCAACGCTTACTGCTGTGTGGTATCCGGAAGGCATTGATGCGAGCGTCTTGCCGCTGATAGCTGAAGAAGGAGCCATGCTTGCCGGCGGACTGCACCCTGCCATCAAGACAAAATACTTCCGTGTCGGGCATATGGGTATGAGCGACGCCTCGGAAATTCTTGCGACAATCGGCGCAATCGAACGAGGTTTTTCGCGTGCCGGCTATCGCTTTGACCATGGCACAGGCCTCGCTGCCGCTGAAAAAATCCTGCTGGCATGAATTTTGATAAAAAAGCGGCCATGCAGCCGCTTTTTTCCTCGATTCGCCAAGATAATTGTCAGCCCTCTCGCTTTGAGAGAACCAATCGTTCATATTCCGAAATGCTATCGATCCATGCAGCATTTTCCGGCACATTCTCGGTTTCACAGTAATAATTCCAAACAGCGGAAAACGGCATCGATTTGGATTCTTCCAGATATGCGAGCCGTTTGAAATAGTTGCCATGACGTTCTTCGTCCCGGAGAATTTCCGATGGTTCCAGCAAAGCGGAAAGGAGAGCCTTCTGAACACTTCTCGCGCCAATGACCCATGCGCCGATTCTATTGATGCTCGCATCGAAATAATCCAGGGCGAGGTACACTCGATCCCACGCCTGAATCCGGACCAGCTCATGCGCAACATTGCTGATATCATCGTTCCAGACAACAATATGGTCGGAATCCCAGTGAACTCCCCGGCTGAGATGCAGGACAAGTTTTGGAATGAACAGTAATACGCTGGAAATTTTATCGGCTATCTGCTCGGTGGGATGGAAGTGCCCCATGTCAAGGCATAATCCAAGCGCGTGTTTCGCAGCGTATCCTAGATAAAATTCATGCGAGCCTGCGACATAGGATTCGGAACCAATGCCGAATAGCTTTGATTCAACAGAATCGATAACCCGGTCATTGGGCAGTGAGTCATGATAAATCTGGTCGAGTGAATCCTGAAGCCGGATTCGCGGCCCCAGCCGATCTGCAGGTGTATCCTTGTATCCGTCAGGTACCCAGAGATTGTTGACAACCGTATCCTTCAGTTCATCCGCAAAAAATTGAGCAATCTGGCGTGAAGCTATTCCGTGGCGAATCCAAAAATTTCTGATTGAAGGATCGGCATGGGCCAAGGTGAAGCCTGACTCCGCAAGCGGATGCGAGAAAAATGATGGATTGAAATCGAGTCCGATTCCAAAACCCTTGGCCCAGGCGAGCCAGCCATCAAAATGCTTTGGTTCGAGCTGATCTCTGTCAACCTTTGCTCCATTGGTTTCAGCGTACATCGCGTGCAAATTCAACCGCTTTGTACCCGGAATCAGCGAAAATGCTTTTTCAATATCCCGGCGCAGCTCCTCTGCGTTCCGCGCTCTGCCAGGATAGGCTCCCGTAGCCAAAATGCCGCCGGACAGCCTGGCCGCTCCATCAAATCCGATGACATCATCCCCTTGCCAGCAATGAATGGAGAGAGGAATCTGCGAGAGTGTGCGGATAGCTTTATCGGTATCGACACCGATTTCTCCATAGCGTTCCTGTGCTTCTCGGTAAAGCTTCGTGCTCATAGGTTTATCCTTTTTTTTCAGCGGTCACTTTGGCTCGATAGTGTTCAACTTCCCAATTTTTAATAAAATCGATGTCTGCTTTATTCATATGATGACTGCCGCCAAAGCGCTCGGCCAGTGATGCGATTTTTACAGTATCAAGAAAGAGTGCCATCGCAAGCTCCGCCTTCCTCCTTGTATCGCTCAACGCGAAAACCCCGGTCTTTTCGACTGCGATGATTTTCGGGGAAAATTCTTCAGTTTCAATAAATTGATTGATTGCCAGCATCAGCTTTTCTGGATCCATTGCCGTGTCTTTTTTGACATAAAGAGGTTTGGCTCCAGCATATACTATATGGTCAGGGGTAAAGGGCTCGGCAAGTGGTTTGAAAGTCTCATTGGTTTCAAGAAAGGAACTGCAGGCCTTGGTATTTGCAATGTGTATCGCCTGATCAGGGAAATATTTTTTAATGGTACTTATGATTTTATCCATGTCCTGCGTGTTGACCGTAATCGGTGACATGTCGGGCTGGATGGATATCTTTTTCAAGATTGCTGAAATTACTGTTTCATAAAGTTTATCTATTTCTGCTGTAGAATCAGCGGCAATAAAAATCCCATGATTCTGAAGCATGACAATATGAGGTATGTCATGACCTGATTTCCGGTACTGTGAAAATAAATCATAGACGGTCTTGGAAAGAATATAGCCGGGGGTAGTGTAGGGAAGCCATGCAATGCTGTTTCCAAACAGCTCAGAAACAATGTTTTCTCCCCAATTTGAACAGCATAAGCCATTGATGATCGCTGGGTGCGTATGGACAACAAAGGTGTACGGGAAAAGCGCGTGGAGAATGGTTTCTACACTTGGCCGAAGTGTTTCTCTATGCAACCTTGCGTCTTGAAGGGCGTCAAGAATCTGTTTTTCGCGCTGGGCTGGCACGGTGCTGAATGTGTTTTCAAGGATCGCGAGAACCTGTTTCAGATCGAGTTTGACAAAACCATTTTCGTCAATAGTTCCCAAAGCAAAACCTGAAGCTTTGACCGTAAGGATGCCGTCATCTTTGCAGGAAGTATTTCCGCCGCCGCCCAGGACGAACTCCGGGTTGCTTCCATATTTTCTTGATATTTCAATCAGGCTCTTTATTGTATTCATGCTTTAATCCATGTGGAAAACTTCAATGAGAGGATTACAGACGGGCGAGTTGTCCGGATTGGTTTCCATGAGGTCCTTCATGGAATCCCACCATTTTCGCACAACGCTGTTTACTGGCAGTTCATTGTCGGTTGCATCATCAGTCAGCATTTGAAAAGCGAACAGGGTATTGGTGTTTCTGTCCAAATATATGGAATAATTCGAAATTCCTGCGGATCGAAGAATCTCTTCAAGTTCAGGCCAGATTTCATCATGCCGTCTTTTATATTCAGCCTCATTTCCCGGCTTCAAATACATGATGAAGGCGTTTCGTTTCATTGCTGTCATCCTTCCTGGGGGCTTTGAATATATGGGAGACAAGATCGTTCGATCCTGTCTCCACACAATCATTCAAGCTGAATCAGTACACTTTCTTCCACATTGCGATATTGCTCTTGTCGAACTTGAACGGGGGTCCGAGCAAAACTTCAGTGCCGCCATCGGGAGCCTTGGTGATGGTGTAGTTTCCAAGCCTGCCGGCTGAGAATTTATCACCGACTGCGCCTTTGATTTTTCCGGTGACAAGCGCGGTGGCGGTGTAGGCACCGAGGTATCCAACATCAATCGGGTTCCACAGGAACATGTAACCGCAGACACCGTTTTCAATGTATTCTGCCATTTCTGAAGGAAGACCAAGGCCGGTCAATGCCACTTTGCCCTTGAGCCTTTTGTCGGTGAGAACTTTGCCTGCCGCGGCGATACCAACGGTCGTCGGCGCGATGATCACTTTCAGGTTCGGATAGGAGCGAAGCAATCCTTCAGTCTCGGAAACCGATTTGTCGCGAAGGTCGTCGCCATAGGCTACTTTTACCAGTTTGAGATTTTTATATTCCGGTTTTGCCAGTTCTTTCTTCATGAAATCAATCCAGATATTCTGGTTTGAAGCTTGGCTTGTCGCTGACAGAATGGCAATTTCTCCGCTTCCTCCTGCCATGTCATAGGCAGCTTTGATAAGTGTCTGACCGATTTTCTCTGAATCAGCCTGATTGACATGAGTCAGTCGGCTGGCCGGATTGACAGAAGAATCGAGTGAGAACACTTTGATACCCTGTGCGGTCGCCTTTTTGAGAACAGGCTGGAGTGCGTCATAATCATTCCCAACGATGCAGATTGACACAACTTTCTGAGCAATCAACTGTTCGATGATCTGGATCTGAGCTTCAGCGGTAGGAAGATCGGGTGACCTCAGGATTGCCTCGAAGCCCTGTTCCTCGATACCGGTTTTAAATCCCTCCAGCTGCTTTTCGCCATAGGGATTACCGGTATTCTTGAACACAATCGCGTATTTCGGTTTTGCATCTGCCGCGAAAACCGAAGCCGGAAGAACCATTCCCATGATCGCGATGATCATGGCCACTGCGATGACGATTTTTTTCATCACTGCCTCCTGTAAAAATATTCAAAACCTCCGCCAGGTCAGCTCTTGATAGTGAGCGGCCGTGCGGATTTTTGATTCCTCTTTAAAAACCGGGCATTTTGAATCATGACCGAGAGAATGAGTAACAACCCAAGGATAATGAGTAAAACCTGTGCGGAAATATTAACAAGCCCGAGCCCATAGTTCAAAAAACCAATGATGAAAATTGCAAGAATAGGTCCGCCTATTCTGCCTTTGCCGCCCGCGGTTGAGACTCCTCCAAGCACAACCATTGCGATCACATCGAGTTCATAGCCCTGCGCCACATTAGGCCGTGTGCTTCCCATTCTCGATGTCAGGAAAAGAGCGGTAATGCCAGCCATGAAACCTGTCAACAGCGACACTTTCATGAGGACATCATCAGTTTTTATACCGGAATACCGGCATGCTGTGCTATTGTTACCCATGGCGAAAATCTCACGGCCGAATCGGCTTCTGTGAAGTACCAAGGCAAAGATTACCGCAGCAAAGATGAACGCAATAAAGATAAAGGGAAGTATTCCAATTGAACCCCATGCAAGGAAAGAGAACCATTCCGGGAATTTTCCAGAGGCGCGGTCTTCCAGGATGATATAGGCAATTCCTCTGAAAATAATCATAGTAGAAAGCGTTACAATGGTGGCTGAAAGCTCCTTGAACCTAGTAATGAGCATGCCGTTGATAAAACCGCAGAGAGTGCTGACAACGAGTGCAAGAATGAGAGCCATGGGCATTGGAAGGCCGGCGTTATACGAAACAGCCATGATCACCGAGGACAGTGCAACGATGGATCCTACTGAGACATCGATATTCCCCAGAACAATGATCATCATCATCGGTAAAACTAAAAATGCTTTATCGAGAAAATTCATGGGAGCGTTGAGGAATGTGTCGAACGAGAGAAAGTACGGTGAAAGACTGGAGTTAATACTGCAGATGAGAATAAAGAGAAGTAAAAGAAACCATTCCCATTGATAAATAAATGTTTTCCAGGTCCTTGGTTTTTGAATTTCTATTGTTCGATCGCTCATATTGCCCTCTTCTTCAAGGCTGACTTGTCATTGCTCCGCTTCATAAGAACATTCGCGATGACCGCCGCAAGGATGACGATGCCCTGAATAGCCTGCTGCCAGAATGGAGAGATATGGATGAGGGGCAAGGCGTTTGCGAGAATTCCGAAGAGAACGGTTCCAAGAATGATGCCGGAAACCTTTCCTCTTCCACCCGATACGCTGACACCTCCGAGAACAACTGCCGCTATGACATTCAATTCATAACCAACCGCTGTGTCGCCCTGAGCTGAAGCGAATTTACTGACCCAGAGAACGCCCGCAAGTCCCGCCAGTGCACCCATGAAAATGTAAACCATACAGATGATTCTTTTCCTTGGAATACCGACAACATCGGCAGTGTCCGGATTTGAACCAACTGCATAAATAAATCGTCCAGTGCGGGTGTGGTTGATGAAATAATAGAAAATGATGAAGATGATTATCGCAAGCGCTACCAGGTTGTTAATCCCGAGGAAGGTGCCTTTGGAAATATTTTTAAACCCCGCGGACATCTGATACGCACTGACCCACTTCCCTTTGCTGACCAGATAGGTAAGCCCTCGGATTATATTCATGAGACCGAGTGTCGCTATGATGGGAAGAATGTTGAAATATGCGACCAGAATACCAATGATGCTTCCGACAACTAAACCGATTGCCATGCCTTGCAGAATAGAAACCAGCGGTGACATGTCGGGGTAAGCGATGCCGGTCAAAGAGCAAACCATGCCGGAAAGCGCCATGGTCGCTCCAATCGACAAATCGATTCCTCGAGTAAGAAGTACCATCATCATGCCGACGGAGAGAATTCCGAGAATAGCAGTATTTGCCAGCAGGTCTTTTATGTTTGCCAGCGTCAGGAAACTTGGATTTCGAAGTTGAAAGATCACCGACAATACGATTATGAAGATCAACAATCCTAACTCTCTGAAGCGCTCGCCCGACTTCAGCGCGGTTTTATCGCTCATTGGTTTTCCTCACTGTCATGATTTTTCGCAATGGACATTGAGGCTTCCAGAATTGCCTGCTGATTAGCGGTTTTTGTTTCCATAATCGCAGTGACTCTGCCTTCACGCATGACAACAATCCGATCGCTCATCCCGATAACTTCGGGCATCTCGGAAGAAATCATGATGATACCGTACCCTGCTTCTGCAAGACTGTTCATGATTCGATAAATTGCTGTTTTTGCGCCCACGTCGACACCTTTTGTCGGTTCATCGAGAATCAGAATTTTCATGTCTCCGGTGAGCAATTTGGCGACGATGAGCTTTTGCTGGTTGCCTCCTGACAAAGTTGCCGCTTTGTCATAGATGCTGGTCGCCTTTACCTCGAGTTTTTCCGCCAGTTCCTTGGCTGTCTTCCGTTCATCGCTGTCATGCATGAAGCCATGCCGGGAAAATCGCTTTAACGCTGACAAAGAGATATTGCGGAATATTTCCCAATCCAGGACCAATCCTTGTTTCAGCCGGTCTTCAGGAAGAAAGCCGATGCCAGCTTTCAGGGCGTCCATGGGACTGGAAATTTTCAGTTTTTCCCCATTCAGCATCAGCGTACCGGAATCGAGTTTTGTAATGCCATAAATCGCTTCGCAGACTTCAGTCCGCCCCGCGCCGACAAGCCCAGTCAGAGCGAGAATTTCTCCCTTTCTGACTGTAAAGCCGACATTCTTGAAAAAGCCTGTTCTGGAAAGATTCTGGGCTGAAAAAATGACATCACCAGGCGCGGAGTCCCGCTGTGGGAAATACTGCGTTATTTCGCGGCCAACCATGGCTTTTACCAGATTCTCTTCGGTAACTGCATCAAGCGGCCAGGTATTGATATAATGCCCATCGCGCAATACCGTGACGGTCGAGGCAATGCGGTACATGTCTTCAAGCCGGTGTGAAATAAAGATTATCGAAACGCCCTTTGCCTTGAGACTTTCCGTAATCCGATAAAGGTCTTCGCTTTCGCGCTTTGAGAGCGGAGCTGTAGGCTCATCCATGATGATGATGCGGGCATTGGAAGAGAGAGCCTTCGCGATTTCAACAATCTGCTGCTGTGCGACTGACAGGATTCCCATGACAGTCTGCGGTGAAAAATCCGCATCTAGCTGATCGAGCAGATTTTTTGCGTTTTCGTGAAGTTCCTTCCAGTTGATTTTTCGCGTCAACGGATTGATAGTTTCATGGCCGATAAAAATGTTTTCTGTAACTGAAAGATCGGGAAAACAGGTCACATGCTGATAAATGGCCGCTATCCCAAGGTGTTGCGAATCGAGCGGCGAATGAATCTGGACAGGTTTACCGTCGATTTTTATTATTCCGGAATCAGGCTGATAGACGCCAGTAATAATTTTTATAAAGGTGGATTTTCCAGCGCCGTTTTCTCCCATCAGCGCATGGATACTTCCCCTTTCAAGTTTGAAATGAACATCATCAAGCGCTTGAACGCCGGGAAAGGCTTTGGAAATATGTTCCATTTCAAGAATGAAGTCAGCCATTGCTTGTTTCTCCTGATTCGCAGATGACAATACTTTCGATACCAAGCAATGCGGCCAATTTTTTCAGTATCCCCGCCAGGTGCCCTGTACCGATGGCACAATGGTGGGCTGGCCCCGCCTTTGACCAATTATTGATAAAAGTACGAGCTGAAATCGGAAATCGATATCTGCTGTTAGTGTTGCCAATAAGAAGAATGGGACCTGGCACAGCATCAGCTTCCGCTATCAGCAGTTTTGTGCTTCCTCCCGGCCCCTGTACCACTGATAAAAGCGTGACAGGTCCTTTTCTGACGCTCATCTGAATCGATAAACCTTTGCCAGGTTTACCATGATAAACGGGCAATGGCACAAGCCTGACTTTCCCGTCGGAAATACTGGCGTGAGCAGGGCCATCATGCCCAAGCAGAATAACATCATCGGTAAAATCAGAAAGATAGAATTCTGAAAAAGAGCCGCCGTACCCGGCAGCATCAAGAATCTTCATTGCAATGAGATTTTTCACCTCGCATTCCCCCGCAACAGGAATGTTGTGAGAAGTCAGAAGTGTATTGCCAGGAATGATGGATGTGATGATATTTTCATGATCATTTCCCGAAACGCCTTCATAGTAATAAGCTAGCCCGCCAAGACGCTTTGCCTCTACCATTTTATCCAGCGCGCAGGATGTCCTTGCTGCCCGCTCAAGCTCCGGCAGTTCACATTCGGGTGAAACTGAAAACTCATTGCTGAACTGTGAGATTTTTACCGCAACTTCCTGTGCAGACACACTGTCCCGAAGCGCTTTCAGATAGTCCATTTCCAGCAGTGTGAATTGACAACCAAAAACAGAAGCGAGCCTTGTAACATCAGTGTAAACGTCAAGCATGCCTTCGTAATAATGGCCAAGAATTCCAAAATTGGAATCCCTGATCACTTTTCTGATTGAAGCTGCTTCAAGCCACTCTTTTATCTGCTTCCATGATGTTTCATCATCAAGCCAGCCTGATACAATGTCATAATTGATTGAAGCATTATTGAAAACACCCGCGATTTCCGGCACACTGCAAGCCTGACAATTGGCCAGCCATTCACCCGTCATTTTTTCACGATCGCCTAACGCGTTGAACGACTCGTAATCCAGTGCAGCTGATGGCTGCAGATTTAGAATTACAAGCGGTGTTTTCGGGTTTTCGAGGGCAATTGGAAGAACGGTCTGGGAAAGCGCGTAAGTCGAAATGTATAAAAAAACAATATCGACGCCTTCTTTTTTGAAGAGCCGTGCTGCTTTTCTGGCTTTGTCGGTTGTATCTACCATTCCTGCATCTACAACCTGGACCCCGGCTTTTCCAATCCTGTCTGCCACACGCTGTTGATATCCCGAAAGACGCTCTCTGAGTCCTTCAAATTGCTTCCAATAGGTATCAAGCCCGATACAGAACAATCCTGCCTTTGTCATAATTCTCAGTATAAGACCTTCTGACAGGGCGGCAATGGATTTTTCTTCCCAGGTAATGTAAAAAACATTGCATGCCACACAAAGACGGTGTATAAAATACCTTGCAATGGGATCAAACGAGTCAAACAGGACAAAAACCTATTTTCAATATCTTACCTGCTCCGAGGAAGATGAAAAATGGCAATTGGTTTGCACTGACGCCGGTTTCACTGAAGTTCCCTCTTATACTTTCTATCCTCCGAATAAAAGCGGTCATCCGCGTGCTTTCCAGTATGTCGCAACAGGACGGACGCTGAATGAATTTCAAATTGTCTACATAACAAAGGGGAAAGGTGTTTTTGAAACCTTGGGGAAAAAATTTGATATAATTCCCGGCTCAATCATGATAGTCTTCCCTGGCATCAAGCATTTCTACAAACCGATCTATGAAGTAGGATGGTATGAACACTGGGTTGGTTTTAAAGGTCCTTACGCAGACAGCCTGGTTAAAAATGGTTTTCTTTCGCTGGAAAATCCCTGTTTTATCATTGGCCTTCAAAATCAGATTATTGAGCTGTTTTCAGAAATTGTCGACGAAGTGCGGGAGCAGAAACCCTTGTATCAGATCAAAGCAGCCTCAAAAATCATCGCTTTAATTGCGGAGATCCTGGCTACAGAACGCAGACAAGCACAGCCGAGTCAATCTGAAAAAATCGTTGAGCAGGCAAAATTTTTAATGGAAGAAAGTATCTATGATGATATCGATCTCAACAGTATTGCATCGCAGGTCGGTGTCAGTACCTCAAAGCTGAATGAAATTTTCAAAACATACACCTCAATGACACCGTATCAGTATTATATCCATATTAAACTGCATGCTGCTAAAGCGCTTCTGGAGCAGGGGGATCTTTCTATCAAGGAAGTTGCCTTTCGCCTCGGTTTCGAAGACCAGTATCATTTCTCCAGGCTTTTTAAGAGCAAGACTGGTATCGCACCTTCATTATGGAAAGATTTTGTTTATCAATAATACTGACGAAGGATGGGTATTTTTATAATGCTTCCTCACCCCATAGCCCCCAGACAAGGCTATGAAAATCCTTTCTGAATTGTACGATTTTATCAAGTGTTGTATCCCTGCCATGATAGACGCGATTGGTAAGGATGACTGTCATCAAGTCCTGGCGCGGGGCAAAAAAAATGCTGGTACCGGTAAAGCCTGTATGTCCGAAACTATCATGAGGCCAGAGAGGACCATCTGCGGTGGTATCATCATGGAATCTGAATCCGCATGAGCGCCGCTCGGCAAGATTTACAGTCTGTACGCTGGTCATGAGCATATGCGAAGCCCGGGATAGAAGCGGCTTTCCCCCGTGGCGCAAAAACTGTTCTCCAATGCTTGCAGTGTCATCAAGGTTTGCAAAAAGACCTGCATTGCCTGCCTGCCCGGCAAGACAGAATGAACTTTCATCATGGACCTGTCCGCAGATTCTGCGCTTTCTCCATGGACAGTATTCGGTTGCGGCAGCTTTTTCGAGCACCTGCGGTTCGCCGTTTTTAAGCATCCCTGGGGCGAATCCACAATGTTCAAGCCCGAGCCGATCAGCGATTTTACATTTGAATAATTGTCCTATTGTCATCCCATAGATTTTTTCCAGGATAAGCCCGAGCAGGATGTAGTTTGTGCATGAATAAAGCACTTTGCCGAATAAAGCGGGATCAGGTTTGAGGCGGAAGAGTTTTGTGCATGCCTTTTCTTTTGAAAAATTAGAAGCATCTGGAAACTCGGTCTGCAGCGCTGGAATTGCAGGCAGCCCAGACAGGTGCAGCAAAAGCGATATAAGCGGGATTGGAGCAGTATCCTGATGTATGTGCGGCAGATAATTCCCAACGGTTTTTTCAAGCTCCAGCATGCCCTCGTCACGCGCCATCATGACAAGCGGAGCTGTTGCCAGCGGCTTTGTCAGGGATGCAAGGTCGAACATTGTATCAGCACAGACGGGGCTGGTATCCGGTACAGCAAATCCAGCGTAGCGTTTATAAACCGGAACTCCATCCTTCCAGACTCCGCAGGCGATACCGGCAAATGCCTTATCGGAGAGCGCAGCTTCAATCAGTGAATCCAATGCTGTCTTTTGCGTAATTGCCACCTTTCATAATTCGCCAATGTTGATTTCAGCTATCTCCAATGATAGCATAAACCATGCGTATTCACTATACACGTTCAGGACTCGATAGTTTTCTTGCGGATGTTTCAAGGCGTGGAAAACGCTACGGACTTGCGACTCATCCAGCTGCTGTCACATTCAAGGGGGAGCCGTCCTGGAAGGCTTTCATGAACGCGCATCTCAATTTGGCCTGTCTTTTTGGGCCGGAGCATGGCTTTCGGGGAGCAAGCCAGGACGCGGTTTCCGTTGAGGATGAAATATTTTTGGGAATACCTGCCTATTCTTTATACGGAAAGCGTCTTGTGCCGGAGCCATGGATGCTCGAGCATCTCGATGCCCTGGTCTTTGATATGCAGGACGTCGGCTGCCGCTATTACACCTATCTCTATACACTTGCATATATCATGAAGGCCTGCTCTGATGCGCGTTTGCCGCTCATTGTCCTTGACCGGCCCAATCCAGCGGGAGGGATCAAGGTTGAGGGTTCTCCGATCAAGCCAGAGGATGAAAGCTTTGTCGGCGGATATGGGCTGCCACCCCGCTATGGCATGACGATTGGCGAGTTTGCTCGATATCTCCAGGGAGAATATTATCCATCCTGCGAGCTTGAGGTTGTCAGGTTGTCAGGCTGGAGCCGTGACATGCAGTGGCTGGAAACAGGTTTGCCCTGGCCTTTGACATCTCCCAATTTGCCAAGCCTCTCATGTGCGGAAGTGTACGCAGGAACCTGTCTCGTTGAAGGCACCTGGCTTTCTGAAGGGCGGGGGACAAGCCGGCCTTTTGAAATAATCGGCGCACCTTTTATTGACGGCGAAACTTTGCGGACAGCCTTGGCAAAGCTGGATTTGCCCGGTGTTGTTTTCCTTTCGCTTTTTTTCGTTCCTACTGCCTCGAAATACATGAATGAGCAATGTGAAGGAATTCTTGTTACTGTTGTGGATGTAGAAAGCTATCGGTCGCTCGATACAGGCATCGCGATAATTCATACAATAAAATCGCTGTATCCCGATCAATTCCGATGGCGCGAAGACTGGGAAAACCCAGCGTTGTCATTCTTTGATAAACTGGCAGGAGGAACAACACTGCGACATATGATTGATTCTGGCCGCTCCCTGGAGGAATGCCTTGCTTTCGCGCATCAAGGGGAGGCCGCTTTCTTGGCAGGTCGACAAAAATATCTGCTGTATTAAGCAAAGATCTCGAGTCGGGCATTGATTGGAAAGGTCGTTTACTTCAATGCTCCTTCCGTCATGCCGGCGATGAATTGCTTTGACAGTATCAAAAACACTATCAAGACTGGAAGCACGGAAATATTGAGCGCGGCAAATAGAACGTCCCATTCAATGGTGTATTCCCCGAAAAATGCCTGAAGCCCAAGGGGAATCGTTTTTTTTGCTTTTGAACTCAGCAGAATGAGCGGGAAGAAAAAATCGTTCCAAACATCAATGAAGTTGAACATGGCGACAGTGACCAGCGCGGGCTTGAGCAGTGGAAGGTCGATTTTCCAGTAAATCCGGAATGGTCCTGCTCCATCAATCATGGCAGAATCTTCGATATCGCGTGGCAGTTTTTTAAAAAAATTGACTAAAAGAAAAACCGAGAAGGCGATACCGCCGGCGGTATACACGATGACGAGACCTGAGAGCTTGTCCAAAAGATGCATTGAGCGCATCAGGAGGAAAATGGGAATAATTGCAAGCCGCGTTGGCAGAGCGAGCCCTGCAAGCAGATACAGATAGATGTATCGTTTTCCTTTAAAGTCGAAGCGGGCAATAACATAGGCTGCCATCGATGAAACCAGCAATATTGCGGCTATCGATATGGCAGTTACAAGGATTGAATTTTTAAAATACACAGCAAAATCAGCTCTCTGCCACGCTGAAACATAGTTTTGCCACCGCCAGACTGAAGGAAGATTGAAGGGCTTCATGAAAATCTCACGTGTGCTCTTGAAGCTCGAAAGAATCATGATGCCGATTGGATAGAGGTTGATGAACGCCAAAAGAGCTAGGAAGAAAATCGCGACCATTTTCTGAAAACGAGTAAATTTCAGCATCATTCGCCCCTTTCCACACGTTTTTCAATAATGAATACATAGAATACGGAAACAGGAAAGACGATGAGGAAAATGAGCGTCACGACAGTCGCTCCCAGCCCCATGCCAACCTGGCTGGAACCAAGGCCTCCAAACGCAATGCGGTAGAACAGCGTTCCCAGAACATCGGTCGAACCAGCCGGTCCGCCCTGGGTTCCTTCCATGGCATAGACGATATCGAAAATATTGAAGGTCCATATAAATTTAAGCATGGAAGTTGTGGCAATGATCGGCATGAGATGCGGAAGAATTATTCTACCGGCAATCTGCATTTCGGTTGCGCCGTCTATCCGCGCTGCTTCAGTCATTTCTCTGTCGATACCGATAATTGCGGCAAGATAGACAAGGATGTAAAAGCCCAAACCGCGCCACGCGGTGACAACTATGATAGTAGGCAATGCAAGCTTGGTATCTCCAAGCCATGGTTTTGCGAGAAATCCCAATCCAATCGCTTTGAAAAGCTGATTAACCAATCCCCATTGGGGGTTCAGCAGTAATCCCCATAGAAAGCCGACGATGACAATGGCCAAAGTGTTGGGGAAAAAATATATAACCTTAAGGAATTTGGTGCCTTTTATTCCAGCAGCAAGCAGGAACGCAAAAAATAAGCCAGGTACAACCGAGAGGATGAGCGACCAGATAAAAAATATGACATTGTGCCACGCTGCTCTGAAAAACTCCGGTGCCATGAAGCCAGTCAGAATGTTGCGATAGTTGCCGAAGCCGATGAATTTTTTTGGACCAATTCCCGGCCAATCATAAAAGCTCAGTCCCAAGCTGGAGAAAAACGGATACGCTACAAAAAGCGAATAAAGAAGAAGAGCAGGCAAGAGCATCAGCAGGTAAGCTTTCTTTCGCACATCATCCTCTCAATCATTTCTAGATTTGGCAAATACACTGACAATGACCGGCACCCTGTACAGAATGCCGGTCACTTATCAGAAATATACCAATTGCAAAGTCAAGTTACTTTTTAAATGCGGGGAACCAGGTTGAAATGCCATCCTGGAGTTTCTTTGCGAGTTCTTCCGGTGTAATCAGATCCAGATACATGGATTGCATATGCTCCTGGAGGATGTTGTACACACTCGGCATACCAGCGTCAAAAGGCGAACCAACCCAATAGCGATTGGTAGAAGCAATGGTATTCATCTTGTCATAGCATTTTACGAGAATAGGCTTCGATGCCGGCATGGTTACGTCTTTGACGGCAGTAATTTCGCCTGTTGTTTTGGAGAAGAGCTCTCCATATGTCTTGGATGCTGTAAACTGAAGGACTTTGAGCGCTGCGTCCTTGTTTTTGGTTGCGCTGTTGAGCCCGTATGAACCGTCCATATAGGTATAGATTTTTGCCGGGACATTCTTCGTTTTTGGCGGGACCGGGAAGAAATCAAACTTCAAATCAGGATTTGTCTTGAGCCAGTTCGTATTTCCCCAGACGCCATAGAAAATCATGGCTACCTGTTCCATTGCAAAGCTGACATCTTGTTCAGCGGTCGTGTTGGCCATGAAATCTTTCTGGAAGTATTTCTTGAGCGCGTTGAGATCTTTCAGCATTGCGACATATTCGGGATCCGTGAATTTTGCTTCGCCCTTTGCAAGCTTCCCGATCCATTCATCGCCAGGATAGCTGACGCCAATCATGGCGTTTTGCATAGCGAGGGTCCAAGCTTCTTTGCCCGCGACAAAGAATGGTGTCACTTTATTTTTGCTCAATGTTTCCGCGACTGCGACCATCTCATCCCAGGTTTGCGGTTCTTTCAGGCCGAATTTGTCAAAAATCGCTTTATTGTAGAATATACCCACAACCTGATTGGCGAACGGGACGCCCCAAGTTTTTTTATTTGCCTGAATAAAACTCAATGAGACAGGATCGAAGGCAGACAGGTTCAGAAGACCGTCAAGAGCGGTAATGTAGCCATTGTCGATGAGGGCCTGCGTTCGTGCGCCCGGCAAGCGGCGAGTATACATCAGATCCGGTCCAACACCTCCCTGCAGGGATACCAGCAATTTCGAATCATATTCAGTGGGCGGGAAAACCTCGTATTTAATGGTAATCTGTTCGCCTTTCCCTTTCAGAGCTGTTTCGACGGATTTCCAAACATCGACATCCTGCGCACGCCATCCCCAGATTGTGACGGTAGCCGGCTTGGATTGTGCCCAGAGCGGGAAAATCAGGCACACCATAAGCGCCAGAAAAGCCAATTTCCTTGTCATTGTATCAGCCTCCTTGTTTTAATTGTCCGCATTGCTGAAAAGCATTGTTTGTCCATTAAAATCAGTATTCCACCTGAACCAGCAGTTGTCAAGAAATATTATGAAATAAATTTTCGGAGATGATATTTACTCAATAGATTATTACATCATCTGGCTCATGAATGGTAAAGGCAATTATTACGATTTCCTGTATGTTTTAAGAAAGGCATATAAAACCCGGTCCAGGTTTTAGGTTTACCCTGACCTGGCCGGGCTACACTACTAAGGTAATTTTAAAAACAACAAAATTTTAAAATTGCATTATTTTGCTACTTATAATATGTATCAAGAACTTTCTGCGCTTCAACCTGAAGTTTTTTCAAAATTGCATCAACATCCGCGTCAGTGTTAGTCATAACCTGTTCCCAGGCTGATGTCATCATTGCGTGAACTTCAGGGTATGGACCGAACCATGGTCTTCTGACAGCGCTTTCTTTCAGTTGTTCATAAGTCAGCCCAAAACGCGGATCAGCTTTCAGAACAGCTTGCATTTCCTTGGATTCGAAGGCTGAAATTCTGGACGCCATATATCCCGTTGACATAGCCCATTTTCTGGAATTTTCGGTGTTGGTCAGGAATTTTAGAAATTCCCAGGCAGCTGCTTTTTCAGGCTTCGGGCGGGAAGCGAACATGAAAATATTCGCTCCTCCTATCGCTACGATTTTCCTTTTTTCCATTGGCATGACGGTTGCGCCGAGATCGAATTTCGCATTGTCTTTCATATATTGGATGCTGCCTGTCGATCTGACAACCATGCCGATTCTGCCTGAAATATCAAGCTCGTTTCCACCCGTGACACCGAAAATAAATGCTTTATCCTTGACTCCCTTCTGGAAATATTTCCAGCCAGCGACAGTCTCAGGAGAATAAATGAGCATCTTTCTGCCGTCTTCTGAGATAATTTCCCCGCCGAACTGCCAGGTTTTGGATTCAATGAGCCAGTCGTCAATACCAAAGCGATAACCGAATATATCAGGTCCCAAGGCACTTATTTTTTTTGCTGCTGCGTAGAGCTCGGTCCAAGTTTTCGGCGGCTTGTCAGGATCCAGCCCTGCTTTCCGGAATAGGTCTCTGTTGATGTATAGAAGCGGTGTACTGCAATTGAGCGGTAAGCCAAGCAATCTGCCGCTGAATGTGTTTGCGTTAATAAAGCGAGGCCAGAAATCGCTCAGAGTAGCGGCAAAAGCTTGGTCGGATTTTATATAGGCATTCAAATCTTGAAAAGCTTCAGCATCGACAAACTGCCCAATCCTTGACTGCTCTATCTGTGCAAGTGTCGGGACATCTCCGGCTACCATGGCAGCCAGCAATTTCTGCATAGTGTCCTGATAATTGCCGGTATAGACGGCTTCCACAAAAATCTTATCCTGGTTTTGCTTGTTGAAGCTGTCCACTATTTCAAGCAGGCTTTTTGCGTATACTCCTGTCTGAGCATACCAGAGTGTGACCTTTACTGGCGCGGCCATAGCGATTGCTGCGCTCAGTAAAATTGCCAGAATAGCCAACCCTCGTTTCATACTTTTGCCTCCTGAAGAATTTTGAACCTGAAAACATCAGGTTTTTTGCTGCATTATTCTTTCATACCCGATACACTGATGCCCTCCACATATTGTTTCTGAACAAAGAAGAACAGAATGATGACTGGAAGTACCGCAATCGTTGAAGCCGCCATTCTCATGGTCCATTGGGTTTCCCAGCCGCTGACAAATTGGGAAATTCCAACTTGGATCATTTGCCGCGCGGAATCGTTTATAATGACCAATGGCCAGAGGTATTCGTTCCAGACCGCGAGAAAAGAATAAATGCTCATCGTAAAGAGTGCGGGTTTGGAAAGGGGCAAAATAATTGAAAAGAAAATCCTCATCCTTCCTGCTCCGTCGATGATTGCGGCGTCTTCAAGTTCTTTCGGTATTCCCATGAAAAATTGCCGCAACATGAAAATGCCAAATGCCGAACTTGCAAATGGAAGAATGAGCCCTGAATATTTGTTCATCATATTGAATTTCTTCACGATCACGTACAATGGCACCATGGTGACTTCAGGCGGAACCATCATGGTGCCAAGCAAAATGGCAAATACGACAGAAGCTCCTTTGAATTTGATCCGCGCTATGCCGTAAGCGGCAAGTGAATTGGTGAAAAAATGGAGAGCAACGACAGCGAATGATACATACAGCGTGTTGAGAATATATCTCCCTATTGGAATGAATGATGCAGCTTTGACAAAATTCCTGAGGTCGAAAATGGTGGGCAGAAAACTCGGCGGTATGCTGAACGCCTGATCCTCTGTTTTGAAAGAGGTTACCAGCATCCAGAAAAAAGGAAGGTTTATTAAAATCGCTAAAAAGAAAAGAAATAAGGTGACAGCTATTTTCAGCGATAAAGGATATTTTCGGATCATGAATAGAATACCTTTTTTTTGCTGGCCCTGAACTGGAAAACCGTAAAAAAGACCATTAGCAGAAACATGAATACCGCGACTGCGGACGCATATCCAAATTTCAAATAGCGGAAAGCATTTTCATAGAGATAATAGGTAATAACCTGTGTACTCTTGGCCGGGCCTCCCCGCGTCATGACAGAAACCGAAACAAATACTCTGAAAGATGCAATGAATTGTACGATGAAAACAAAGAGTGTTGTTGGTGAAAGGAGTGGAAGTGTGATTGACATGATTTTCTGATAGCTGGAGGCGCCATCAATATCGGCCGCTTCATAATAGACTGAAGGAATAGCTTGCAACCCAGCAAGAAAAAGCACCATGTTGTATCCAACACGCTTCCAAATTCCTATAATCATCAAAGCAACGAGAGAGTAATTGGGATCGCTCAGCCATGCAATCTTGCCAATTCCAAACCACCCAAGCATGACGTTTACAAGACCGTAGTTGGATTCAAAGAGCCAGCCCCAGATTACGGCAGCAGCAGCCATTGATGTTATGACAGGAATGTAGAACAAGGTTCTGAGCATGCCTTTTCCTTTCAGCCATTTGATGTTCAGGAAAAGGGCTAAAACGAGTCCCAGAACGACAGATGGGATGACGGTACCCACAACATAAATTGCCGTTATTTTCAGCGAGTTCCAGAAATCCGCATTTGTGAACATCGTCTTGTAATTATCCAGACCCACCCAGCGCATCGGTCGGATGAGGTTCCAATTGTTGAATGATATAGAGATAGCTGTTGCAAGAGGGAGATAAATGAAAAGGATCTGTGAAACAAGGGCGGGGGTAACCGTCAGCCAGCCAAGCAGTTCGTCTTTTCTACTCCTGACCATTGGATCTCCTTGCGTCTGTTTTCACTATAAACGCATACAATTATTTTGCAAGAGATGAAATATAAAATTATTTTTCAAAAATCATGAAAAAGCGATTATTTCCAAGACCAGATCACTGCAGTCCCTTCGTCCTGTCATGACTCCACAGCAATAGGAGAAAGAGCGCCGCGGTGATAGCGATGGCGGGTGCGGCTTTCCAGATAAAGGCACTGCTGAAGCGCTTTATCAGCTGACCAGCGAGTATCGGCCCTGAGAGAGAGCCGAGATTGCTGACCAGCGAAGTAATTGAACTGATTCTGCCGCGATGAGACTGCGGGCTTCGGGAGGCGATATAGACATTGATGTTAGTAGCACCAAGGATTTCACCCCAGGTCCAGATGACTGTCGAGCCAAGCACGAGCAGGAGCGATGGATGGAATGACAGAAGCCCGAATCCTGCGGCATAAAGCATGGCGGCGATTACCATGATGATCAGGACGGGAAGGCGCTGGGTAATTTTTGATAAAATTAAGGTGAAGATGACAACGGTGAGGCCATTGACGGTCATTGCTGCGCCAAAAACTTCCGCACCGGCAGAGCCCATCTTTTCGCTGAGATACAATGGAAGGCTGAAGCTGTGCTGAGAATACACGAGATTCAGAAGAGCGACAATGAAAGCGAAAACCAGGATGGTTGGTCTGGATTTTAATACACGTGCAAGACCACCTTCATAGTTTGCTTCCATGGCGTTGACTCCCGATCTCTCAGAAGCTTCAGCTGTCGGTTGGGCTGGTATTTTCGCCGGTATATAACGGTACAGGATGTTGATCGAGATGATGAGCGCTGTCATGTTGCCTAGAAAAATCAGGGAAGGAGCGCGATGAAGTAAAAAACCCGCGGCTATTGGGCCGATGGAAAATCCGATGTTATTTCCCCAATACAGGAGGGCGTAAGCGGTTTTTCTTCGTTCCGGAGGGACAAGATCGGCGACAAGGGCTCCGGAAACCGGCCATGTCATCGCAAGCAGAATGCTGGCGGCGCCGACCAGGTAAGGCAGAAAATCAGTAAAGCCGGTTGCGAGGCTGATGGCAAACAGGATTGCAGCCGCTGCCTGACATAACATAATTATTAATCTCCGGCCGGTGCGATCGCTCAAGCGGCCAGCAAACAACACGCCAGGGAGAGCTGCAATTTGGATAAGCGACAGGAAGGTTCCCGTTTTCTCCGCGGTCCAGTCAAGTTTTGTTGTGAGAATGATGGTAAGAAAAGGGAAAACGAAGTTTCCTGCAGCGATGACGAGGCGAACAACAAAGAGCGCCCATATTGAGCGGGGCAGCGAACGATATTCCTCGAACGGCGAGAAGCCTGATTTCATAGTCGTTTAAAATTCGAGCGGGCGTCGATTGTCTGCAAGGCGCTGGGCAAGATACTCCCGGTCAAGTCCCAGCTTGTTGACAATAAAAATCACCTGCTCGGTTGAAAGCAGGTTTTGCTCGGCATAAAGATAAACAAGAGCCCGCTCAGCGATGCAGGGGACAAGGAGTGCATTCATGGGCACCGGACAGGGCTCATCGCAGGCGATATAGCGTTTTTCCATGGAAGCATAGAGACGCGAAGCTTCTATGTTTCCAGCCAGCGCGTTGAGCTCGTTGAGAAGCGGTGCTATGTTGCCCCGCGCAGCCTGTTCGCCCAGCGGCTTCAAGGTGAAAAAAGTATATTCTTTGCCGGGCAGATAATGATGCGTGTCACAGCGGGTGCAGTAATTGGGTTCCCTTCCATCTGTTTTCGTCCTGTCGCCGCCAATTATGATAAGAGGGTCGAAATAGAGCGCAGGGCACTCCTTTCCATCTATCAGATAATAGCGATAGGTATAGAGCGAATCCAGAAGACAGTCTTCGTGTTCGCAGTAGGCTGTCAGCGGGAAGACATCGGTTGCGTTTTCCAGAAGCAGACGAGCGGTCTGATTGAAGATTTCTCTTCGGAAATTGAGCACCAGGGTAGGGCAGATAAAGGTAACGCTTCTGCTTTCTGACTCTTCAGTCATGAGGTATGCGATTCGCTCATCGAAAAAAGCGGTTTCATCGACAATCCATGTGCCGATAGAAGGATTTTCAGCAAGCAGGACTTCCAATGCAAAAGAATCCCGCGCCGAGCCGATATGATCGCCGCATCGCTCATACCCGCCTCTGAAAGCCAAGGCGTCTTCTGGATAATCCGGAAACCGCGCTTTGTCCAAACTCGCGCGGACAACAAATACTTCCCGGCGGTCAACCCCATTCGTCGTTGTCAGATTGACAGCCTTGCCATTCTTTCTGAGCGCGACCTTGCTGTCTCTCCAGACGCGGGCGGTGAATTCGGTCTTTCCGGAACCCATGGGGCCAATGACGAGGATTCGTCTGCCCGGTGTTATAAAATCATGATGTGAATAGGAGGCATGGACCTTGAGCAAGGGGAAGCCCAGGTTTTTAAGAAGCTGACCTGTATCACTGGTGTCGTATCCGCGCATGATGTTCCTTTTGTCACTGTATGATCAAATATCTTTTGACTGACTCGGATTGCCGCTTTGAGCGATATTTGGCTGGATGCTGGGGGTCCCGAATTTGAAATACTTGTACGGATGGAGATCCAGCGCGTTTTGATACCATCCTTCAATATAATCGATGTCGATGACGGAGACCCCAAAGCCATGATAAATCGGAAGCACGGCAGCCTGTTGCAGCAGGATTGTTTCAGCTTCAGCCAGGAGATTCATCCGTTCAGTGCCTTCCGCGCCGTAGGATTTTGCAAGACTCTGTGAAAATTCAGCGCTGGCATATCCTGCGTCATTGAGGGGCGAATTTTCAGTCCACATCTGCAAAAAGGCTTCGGGGTCGGCAAAATCGCCAATCCAGGTGGTATGGGCAAGGGTCATTTCGGGCATATTCTTCATTTCGGCTATCGCAGCATAGTATTCAGCTGGATGAAGCGACAGTCCTTGTACTATGAGGCCTGGGAGCGCTTCCCATGCTGATTTGAAAAGCGAAACAATCCGCCGGTTTTCCTTGCTGTCTGCATAAAAAATCTGAATTGCCGGCAAGCCTTTGCCTTCAGGATATCCTGCTTCAGCCAGAAGCTGCATTGCTTCAGTCTTGTTGCTGGTTTCGATTCCCTTTGCCTTGCTGTACCCGGGAAGCGGCAGCACGAGTGTTGTTGCGGGTACCGAATAGACTTCTTTGCTTCGAATGTTGTTCCACGGCAACAGCAGGGCGAGCGCTCTTCGAACCTTTGGATCGCTCCACGGTTTCACTGAACAGTTGAAGAACCAGTAATTCGTGCTGAAGACAGGATTTACCTGAATAGCTTCTTCCATCAGGATCGAATCATAATCGCCGATTCCGAAGAGCCAGTGGGCGTTGCCATTGTTGAACATGGTGCTGGCAATGGCGTCATCTTCGGAAAAAAGCATTTTCATGCGTTCAATCGAGACTGAAGCCTTGTCCCAGTAAAATTCATTTTTTGCAAGGATTATTTCATCGTCAGAAAATTTCTCAAATCGATACGGGCCGTTGACTGGAAAGGGAATGCCATCTGAAAAATTATCATGTGCGAGCATCGATGGATGGATCGGCGCAAAAGCGTGGTGGCAGAGAAGACGGGTAAAATAGGCGGCGGGGCGCTTGAGCCGTACAACGAGGGTTTTCATGCTGACCGCTTCGATATTCACATGTTCTGGATTGGTATCCCTGCCGGTTCGGAACTCTTCTGCCCCATCAATAATGTCGAAGAATGTCGCGTAATCCGCATTCGTTTTCAGCATTCGCATCCATGAATCGCGGAAATCGCGGGCAAGCAGGGGGCTGCCGTCCGACCAGAAGGCGTTGTTTTTTATTACGAAAATATAGGTCAGGCCATCTTTGGATTTTGACCAGGTGGCGACCGCTGCGTTGACAGGTTCAAGCGTGGCTGGGTCATAGCTGAACAAACCCTCGTAGAGCGCTGTAAACAGCTGGGCTTCCGATGAAAAGATAGCTTTATGGGGGTCGAATTCGGGAAGGGATGTGCCGTATACTGTTACAAACTCATCGGGATTTTCCGATTGTCCGAACACGAAAGCGGGAAGAAGAAACATGAGGGCCAGCAGCAGTATTGCTGAGGCAAAATATCTGGTTTTCATTGCTTCAAGTATGCGATAAATTTAGAAGGAAGGCAACAGCCATGGGATTGGCAAAAGAGTTTGACAAGGAAATTCTTGTTATGGGTGTACTTGTCAGCGATTCCATAATCGAAAGTCAGGCTATGGAGGCGCTGCAGGCAAATTTTGGTTCGATAGATGTGATGACCGAGCACGAGATTTTCACCTGGACTGACTACTATAATCTTGAAATGGGCCAGCCAATCAGCCGTTTTTTCCTTTGTTTCCAAAACCGAGTTGCGCCTGATCGCCTTGCTGAAATCAAGCTTCTGACGAATGATATCGAATTGAACTATGCCGTTGACGGGAAGCGGAAAATCAATCTGGATCCCGGTCTTCTGGCGCCGGGGCGGTTCTGCCTCGCCACAACCAAGGATCGTGCGCATCGGATTCCTCTCAAAGATGGCATTTACGCCGAGCTCACCCTGATTTTTCAAAAAAAGGAATTCCATCCTCTGCCGTGGACCTATCCGGACTGGGCTTCGGAGCCGGTTCGGAACATGCTCGCCGATTGGAGAAAAAAGCTGTTTCTTTAATCGATTTTTCTGATGAATTTGAATCAAAAGCGCAAGTTCCGCGCGTAGTATAAGTATGGAGCTGAATTTTGACGCAATGCAAAGAAGGGATTTGTGCATGGCTTGTTTTCTTGCCTGCACGGTTTTGCTGTTTGCCTTTGCATGTTCGTCTTGTTCCGCTATGCAGCGCTGGTATGTACACCGTCTCGAGATAGCGATGCCGCAGATTCCGGCTGTCTGGGATCATATCGCGCCTCCGGTGTATGAACTTGCGTGGACTGATGAAGAGGGGCAGGCGCGGACAGCCTATGTGCCCTCGGGGCAGAGCGCTGTCGTTACAGTAGCGCGCGGTGTCAAACAGGCTGTTTTAGCATTTCCGATAGTGTTCCAGAAACGGTTGAAACCCGCAGGCGGCCTTTACCCTGATTATCTTAAATACCCTGGACGCCCTTTCCCGAGCGATGAGCCCGACGAGCTCACCATCGATTTTGAAGGAGGATATATAGCTTCAGTTGCCAGCATAATTGCTAAAGCGGGTTTCAATCCGTGGATTTTGAGATTGAGCTGCTTAAAACAGGACTGGATATCCCGGCACGCTGATCCCTGGGGTGTTGATCCTGCGCTTGCCGCATCACGGCTCATTGATGGAACGTATTCATCTGCAGTCTTTTCGCAAAAAGCCGAATCCGTAACCGTGTCGCTGCCGCCGCCAGCTGGCTGGCTGCCGGCGAGCCCCTTTGCGAGACTTCGTGAAGAAGGCGGGAAGATACTGGCCGAGGTGAACGAAGGATTCCATCTTTTTTACCGATCCGATCAAATAGCCATGGTGTCTGCCAGCGAGGGCAGGGTTGTATTACAGGTTTCTCGTATTTCCAGCGGGCAGGCTGATGGTGAAAACCGTGCCTTGCCCGACGACGCTTTCTACTGATGCAGTACCGCCATGAGCTGTAACTATATGTTTGACAATGGCAAGACCGAGGCCTGTACCGCCGGTCGACCGGTTTCTGGATTTATCCACACGGTAAAAGCGTTCAAAGATATGATCCAGGTCTTTGGCGGGAATTCCCGCGCCATGGTCGCGGACTGAAATTATGAGTGTATTATCCTTTGTTGAGGCTGAAACTTCGACAGCAGTGCCTGGAAAAGAATATTGCAAAGCGTTGCCAACAAGATTGGTCAGCGCTTGCTCAAGAAGGCCTGAATTTACCTGTGCTTCCAATTCCTCGGGGCAGGCAATCAGAATGGGCATGTTTTTTTCTCTGGCCTGATTAGCGAGTGCTGTTTTCACAACTTCCAGAATGGGCCGGATTCGGCATGGCTCTTTGATAATCCAGGTGCCAGGGTCACGTTCAAGCCGAGAGAGGAGAAGCAGATCCTTGATGATTTCTTCCATTCTCAGTGCGCTGTGGTGAATGATCCCCGATTGTTCGCGCAGTTGCGAGAATAGATCCCCATCAGCCGATGTTGGTTCAGCATGAGCCAGCGTGTCCGACATGATTTCTGCGTAACCTTTGATAACCTGCACCGGCGTTCTGATTTCATGGGACACATTGGTAACAAAATCCTTACGGATTCTTTCCAGCCTCCTGATTTCGGTTACATCACTGACAATAGCGACGATACCATGGGTTTCTTCATCTTCGAATGGGGATGCATGAACAGCATAGTGCCGCTCTCCATTTTCGGAAAAAAAAGGAATTTCACGGGTTATCAGGCGTTTTTCATGGGAGCATGTTTCAAAAATTTCGTTTATGAGGGAATTCCGAAGCCCTTTGAGGACTGACTGGCCAATACACTGTGTTCTTTCCGTTTCATTGATGCCGAATAATCCGGCGGCCGCCTTATTGACTTCCTGAATCCGCAGAGATTCGTCGGATGCAATAATGCCTTCGCTGGCTGATTCCAGAATTGCCTCATAACGCGAGCGCATCCTCCGGTTTTCAAGAGAGCGGCTCAGAATCTTTTTTGCCATGGTATCGAGCGCTGCATTGATCGGAAGCAATTCCCGAGGAATGCTCTTGAGTTTGATTTCAGAAAAAGATTCCGAATCTGAATACCGTTCAGCCTTTTCAGTCAGCTTGAGAATTGGTATGGTTACCGATTGCTGAATCAACAAGCTTGCCGCAACTGAAAAGAGAGCAACCAGTACCAGGAATATCGGGGGAATCCAGGCAAGACCCGAAAGCCGTGCAAAAAAAGAGGGCAGAGGCATCGCAAGCCGAAGTATAGATCCTGCGGAAGATTTATACAAAGCAAGCGGTACCGCAGCATAGAGCGTTCTCATCCCGGTAGTCGCGGAAATACGGACGGCCCAGGAGGACTTTCCTTGCAGAGCAGCCGCAACTTCTGGGCGTAAAGCGTGATTTTCCATAGAAGCAGGATCTGCTGATGAATCCGAAAGCACCGTGCCGTCCGCAGCAATAAGTGTCAGCCGTATGCTGCCCGAGTTTGAAAGCTGGTGAAGATTAAAAGCTTGGGACGAATCTGATGTTATGAGGGCGGATGCCAAATAAGCGCTTTCCAAAAGATAGCGCGAGCTTGATGCTAGATATGCCCGGTCTGCAAGCAAAGCGCCGGCTGTCATGAGCAAAAGTGTGAGCGTTAGAATAGCAACATTCACCAGAAGCACGGTCTTGCGGAACATGCTGGGTTTCATCACGAGTCCTTGAGTCGGTATCCGATGCCTCTGATTGTCTCGACAAGGTCAGCCAGCTCATTGAGTTTCCGTCGAATTGAAAGAATGTGGACATCGATGGCGCGGTCGGTAACCGGATAATCAGGACCTTTGACATGGTTGATAATTTGCTCGCGTGTAAAAACTCTGCCAGGCTCTCTGACCAGCAGTTCGAGAATACCGAATTCCGTCGCTGAAAAATCAACCGGTTTCCCCGAGACCGTGACCGAGTGGCGCTCTTTGTTGATGGCGATGCCGCGATGTTCGAAAACGGTAGGTTTCTGGCTGTTAGCTGTTGTGCTGTCGGCATTTCGGCGCAAAGCGGCTCGGATACGGGCGACAAGAACGCGGGGACTGAACGGTTTGACTACATAATCGTCAGCTCCAAGCTCAAGACCGGCGACAATATCCGTGTCATCGTCTTTTGCCGAAGCGATGATGATATGCATGAAAGAAAGTATCGACATGGAACGGATTACTTTGAGAAATGAAAGGCCATCCATGCCAGGCAGCATCAAGTCAAGTACGCAGATATCAAATCTATCCGATCTGATTCTAATGAGCGCCTCTTCAGCTGTCTTGACATGAACCGGATGCCAACCTTCGTTTCGACAACTAAGCGAAACAAGCTTGCCGATGTCCTCATCATCTTCGACTATCAGAATATCCGGCATGAACCACCTTCAATCATTGAGCTCGGTATGAATACCTTCTACCATGAAAACGATTGCCTCACAAGCATTGGTCATATGATCGCCCAGCCGCTCCAGATAACCGGAGAGCGTTATGATTTTTGCCGCCTGCTCGGCGAGGTCGGGATTCTGATGAATCAGAAGCAGTGTATCTTTTACAACTGCTTTGTGCGCGTGATCAACATCATCATCCATCTTTGCAATGCTTCTGGCGTGGATGCTGTCACGCTCTATAAACGCTCTCGCTGTTCCATCAATCATGACTCCGCATTGCTGTGCCATAGCGTCCAGGATATCGAACTGTTTCCAGACCGGCATGTTGACAAAGTGTTTACCAGCTTTTGCGAGATGGACTGCGTAGTCACCAGCCCGTTCAAAATCACTCGCGATCTTGAGGAGCGAAACGAGCAAACGCAGGTCGCTGGCCACCGGCTGCTGGGTTGCCATGGTCTGTGCAACTTCATCATCGATCGCCTGCTGAAGTCTGTCGATTTCAGCATCTTCTTCTTTGATGAGCTTGACAATTTCCTTATCGCCCTGTCGAAGCGCGAATCGCGATTTTTCAAGCGCTTCTTTTACTTTGATTGACATACTCAGGAAAAGCTCATTCAAATGGTCTATTTTAATTTTCAGGCTCATGCTCTGCATTGCGTTTATCCCCCTGTCTGTTCTCAGCCGAACCGGCCGGTAATATAGCGCTCTGTTCTCTCATCTTCCGGACTCACGAAGAGCCGGTTGGTCGGCGCGTATTCGACTAAGTCTCCTGTGAGCATGAAAGCGGTCATTTCAGATATCCGGCCTGCTTGCTGCATATTATGAGTGACAATGATAATGGTATATCGCTGTTTCAAGTCATGGATCAGGTTTTCAATGCTTGCGGTGGAAATTGGGTCGAGGGCGCTGGTGGGCTCGTCCATCAAAATGATTTCGGGCTTAAGCGCGATAGAGCGGGCAATGCAGAGCCGCTGCTGCTGGCCTCCAGACAGAGAAAGCGCGCTTTTTTTCAATTTATCCTTGACTTCATCCCAGAGCGCGGCCTGCCTTAGGCTCGATTCTACAAGATCATCAAGGTTGTCGCTGAGCCCGTGAATCCGCGCAGCCCAGGCAATATTTTCGTAAATGCTTTTAGGGAAAGGATTTGGCTTTTGGAAAACCATGCCGATGTGCCGTCTGACCGTGACCGGGTCGACATTGGGATCATAAATGTTTTTAGAATGGAAAAGCACTTCGCCAGTCGTCTTGGTTCCGGGAATGAGCTCATTCATTCGATTTAAAGCACGGAGCGCTGTGCTCTTTCCGCATCCTGACGGCCCGATAATCGCTGTCACAGCCTGTCGGGGCACTGAAAAACTGATGTTTTTTACTGCCTGGACGCCATCCCGATATTCGACAACCAGATTTTTGACCTCCAGCGCCACATGATCCGAGACAAACTGCGGAAGCACCGTGGCTACCCCGCTTGTATTACCATATTCCATGCTTTTCACGCTCGCTTTTACCCTCTTTGCGTTTTCAATTCCATCCTAGAATTAATACATCCAGAAAGCGTATTCAAGACTTTTTCAGGACTTAATGAACCATAAGGCAAAATAACCAGATGGTTGCGATATGAAATTAGAACTTGAAGATAAAGTTTCGGTGTGGAAATTGTTAAAAAATTGTTAATTAAAATAGTATCCAGCGTTCATGAATGATGTTTGAAATTCTGTAATGCCGAATAGCATACTATTAAAAAGGGCGGCCTTCATGACAGCCGCCCTACATGTATACACAGAGAGAACCCTATTTGCCAAGCATCTTCTGCGGAAGCCAGGTGATGATTTCAGGGAAAATTGTCAATAAAACCAAAGCAATCATCACAAGACCTACAAAAGGCAAAACCCCGCGAATAATATCCTTCATTGTAATTCCCAGTTCTGGCGGCGCTGAGCCTTTTAAGACAAAAATCGACATAGCCATCGGCGGGGTCATAAAGGCCATTTGAAGATTGACGCAGACCATCAGACCAGCCCAGAGGGGATCAAATCCAAGCTTGACAAAAATGGGAGAGAATACTGGAACAATGATAAACACAATTCCAATCCATTCGATGAACATGCCAAGAAAGAAGACTATCAGCATGATTACCGCGAAAGATACCCATTTCCCGCCCGGGACTGAAAGGATTAGTTTTGCGACAACATCACCGGCTCCCGCGCTCATGAAAATACCGACAAAGGCATAGGACATGGCTGCGATCATGACGACAAAAGCGCTGACCCGAAGTGTTTCAATAGCCGCCTTTTTTAGCAGCTCAAGGCTGAATTTCCTGTAGATGATCGCAAGGATGATTGAAGCCAGACATCCTATTGCAGCTGCTTCGGTCGGAGGGGCAAGCCCCGCGAAAATCGTACCCAGTACTGCAAAAATGAGTACAATTGTCGGCAGCAGGGATTTTACGAGGCCCCAGAGTCTTTTTGCGGTAAAAGGACTCATTTCCTCTTTTGGTATTGACGGACCAAGCTGTGGATTTCTATAGCATCGAATGCCAACATAAAGAAGATACAAAGCTGAAAGCAAGAGTCCAGGGAAAAAGGCTCCGATCATCATCTGTCCGATGGAAAGACCAGCCTGGGGTGCATAGACAACCAGCATAATGCTTGGCGGAATCAGAATGCCCAGAGTTCCTGCGGCAATGACTGAGCCTGAAGCAAGAGCCTTGTCATAGCCTTTTGTGACCATCGGCTTCAGGGCCATCATGGTGAGGATGGTGACAGAGGCGGCGATGACACCAAGGCATGTGGCAAGAATTGTTCCAAAGATAATGGTTACAATTGCAAGCCCGCCCTTGAGGCTCCCAAGCGTTTCATAAAGATTGTCATACAGCTCTTTGGTTGCACCCGAGTGCTGCAGAATAACCCCCATGAAGGTGAAAAGCGGCACCGCCAAATAGGGATAATTCAAGGATAGATCATAAAATCGTGTATAAAGAATATGGAATGTCGTATTTGGCCCGAACACCAGCAATCCGGTCCCCAGTGCGACGCTTCCGATCACGAAAGCTATTGGATATCCCGTTAATATCAGAATAAAAAGACCTCCCAACATGAGGAAGGTGATTGTCTGAGCGCTTAATTCAATCAATTTTCTCTCCTCGTATCAGGAAGTAGAGATCCTTTGCGAAATTTGCGATCCCCTGAATGAAAAGCAAAAATATGCCAATTACGAACAGGATTCTATATGGATAGGCAGGAGGATACCAAAAGCTGGTAAACATTACTTCATTGACTCTGACCGCTTTGATTGCCCAATTGATTCCCATATAGAGTAACATTCCAATCAGCGGAAAGAAGAAGAGGAGGGCCGCAATCACATTCACAAGTGATCGGGTTCGAGGTTTCAGCATGTTGAAGAAGATATCTACCCGCGTGTGTGCCTCATGCGCATGGTCATAGGAGGCTCCCAGCAGATACAATGCTCCGCCAGACATGCACAACATGTCATAGGCCCAATCACTGGGCGCGTTGAAAAAATGGCGAGTGATGGTATCATATGCACCGATAACAACGAGTGCAACCGCAGCCCATTTTCCTATCTGCCCTGACTTTTCACTGATTGTATCAATGGTTTTCACAATTTTTTTCAGCGCACCCATATTGCCTCCTCTATTTCATGGAATCGTAGGCAATCCCATAGTTTTTCATGGAGTTGTAGATTTCGGCAAAAATTGGTTTTTCCTTTTTGCTCTTCTCGGTATAGAATTCATCCGCCGCTTTTGCTACCGCGTCTTCAACTTCTTTGGGGAGCCGGTATACTTCGCAGCCAGCGTCCTTGAATTTCTGCAAGGCCTTAATTGATTCAGCAATGAGATATTCATGTTGTTTCTGGGTATAACTGGAAATTACTTCCTGAACGATAACCTGGATATCTTCCGGCAATTTTTCGAACGCGGTTTTATTGACAAAAAACACCTGCGGATCGCTCGGGGCGCGGATGGGAGAAAGAATGACATATTTAGCTACTTCGTTGAAATGCATGTTCCAGTTTGAAGCGAGCGTGCTGTACTCGAACGCGTCGATGACATTTCTCTGCATTGATTCATAAACATCACCGCCGTTTATGATAACTACTGAGGCGCCAAGTTTTTTCATGACTTCGCCGCCGTCGCCCATTGCTCTGATGCGCAGCCCTTTGATGTCAGATACCTTGGTAATCTTCACTTTTGAATGAAGGAAGACTTCCTCCGGGAGCGGCGAAAGAGCTCCGGGGAATGTCATGACGTTGTAACCTGCCATCATTTTATTCATCAAATCTGCGCCGCCGCCGTAATCGAACCAGCTTCGCAATACTTCATTTGCAAGAGCTCCGGGCCGCGAACTGATAAGTCCCGCTGCTGGCCACTTGTCCAGGTTGTACATCGGGCAAGTGTACGCCATTTGCAGAACATTCTCATTGACTGCATCAAGCTCCTTGTATGCGGGTACTATGGAACCGCCTACAAACGGTTTAATCTCCAGCCTTCCGCCTGTAGCCTTGGTAATGGCTTTGCAGACTTCATCGTGGAAAATCTGAGATGGATCCGATGCGGGTCCGTGACCGGATGATTTCCACACAATCTTTGTCTGCGCCATTGCCATTGGCAATACCGCGAGCAAGAGAACCAGCAAAACAACGGCTTTCCGTGTTTTCATTTTCTGCCTCCCTGAAAAATATTTGCCTTATCAGCAGATCAACTGCTGTACCAGCCACTATAGAATGATGGCATGACCCGTCGTATTCCTGAAAAATGAAGCCGCAGATCTTTCCAGTTCCTGTGTCCCTTTTTTGCCAGTGCAATGAGAGACTCCCAAAGCGCCGAAATTCGAGTCTGAAAAATATTGAATGGACTTTGCCAGGCTCCTGTCGGATGCTTCAACCAGATGAGTTCCGCCGAGAACGCCGTAGATTGGACCGGGCAAGCGCGAAGCGGCTGCATCAAGCATGTTTTTTATACCCGGATGGGAACAGCCGACCAGAATAATGAAGCCTTTGTCGGTTTCGACAGCAAGGCTTATTTCATCAGAAAAATCATCAGGAATGAAGGTTGTTCCAGTATCCAGAACGAATCGCGGATTGATTGTTTCATCCGGATATTTTCTTTCAAATGCTGTAAGAGCAAAAATGCCAGGCAGGATTTTTTCCAAGGGGCTGGAAATAATTCTTATTGGAATACAATTATCCTTGAGGAATTGTTCATCGAAATCATTCCCGAGGAATTCAAACGATTTGCCATCGGTTGCGTATTTTTTTCTGAAAAATCCATTTCCTGCAACAAAGGTAAATGATGAATTGATAGCAAGAAGGCTTCGCAGTCCGCCAGAATGGTCATAATGGCCATGACTGATTACCACCTGTGAAACATCGGACAGATCCTTGCCAAGTTTTTCTGCGTTATGGATAAAAGCTTCGCTCTGGCCAGTGTCGAAAAGGATTTTTTCTCCATTTTTCTCGATCAGGAAAGAAATGCCATGTTCCGATTTTAAAGAGAGGTGTTCACCAGGCGAATTTTCAATCAAGGTAGTAATGATGGTACGCATTTTACCTGCTCTCCATGAAACTGATGATGTCATGCTGTGCATTCTGAAGGTGGATCGTCATGTGCTGCTCAGCCTTTTGAGGGCTGTGCTCTTGAATTGCCTGCGCAATAGATAAATGCTCATGAACTGTCTTTTCAATTCTCCCGGGAACATTAAGGCTTGAAATCCATCCGACAGGAAGAGATTTTGCCATTGTCTTCATTAAAATTGAAAGCGTTCTGTTTTTTGTGCTTTTTGCTATTTCATTATGGAATTGCTCATCAATCTGAATCAATTCGGGGATATTGTTTGAAGGCGCTTTTTCAGCAAACTCGGCACATACTTTCAGAATGCCTGAAATATCTGAATCCAGTGCGTTGATCCCCGCATAATAGGCTGCTTTCGGTTCAAGCATGAGCCTGACTTCAAAGTGCTCAAGTATTGAATTTCTATTTACTTTCAGCCAGCTGATAAAACCTTCGTTCTCATGCGTTTCCGCTGATGCTATGAAAATCCCGCGCCCATGCTGGACAGTTATTCGCCCAAGAGCCTCCAGAGAACGGAGCGCTTCGCGAACTGAAGTCCTGCTGACACCCAATTCCTTACAAAGTTGATTTTCAGAATAAAATTTGTCGCCTGGATGAAAGTTGTTTTTTGAATAATTTTCAAGATTTCGTCAAAGACAATTTCAGAAACGCGTTCCGTTCTGATTTTTGGCATCGCTTATCCTCGTCTTAATCTCTGACTTGTCAGACATCATACAAGTATATGTTGAGTATAGGGCATATTCCAAAGCTGTCAAGGATTATTTTATGCTTTTGCACAAAATAAATAGAGAAGATTTTAGATTGATCGGTTTTTATTGGCACTGATTAAAAGCATAAATTTAAAGAAACGAGCCAACCATTCAGCCCTTCAGCATCTTTCGTATATCGGTTACCCGCTCAATGCCTTTCCGCTGCATCCATGTCTGGATACCTTCCAGGATTTTGTGCGGCGCTTGCGGGTCGCTGAACAGGGCTGTTCCAACCTGGACAGCGCATGCGCCCGCCAGGAGGTATTCAAGAGCGTCCGATGCGGAAGCGATGCCGCCCAGGCCAATAACCGGAATGGAAACAGCTTTTGCGACTTTCCAGACTGCTGCGACTCCGACAGGCCGTATGGCAGGTCCGGAAAGGCCGCCTGTTCCCATCGCAATGAAAGGTTTGCACGTTTCAGTATCAATGGCCATACCCACAAGCGTGTTGATACAGGAAACAGCATCGGCGCCGCCAGCTTCAGCCGCCATTGCTATTGCAGCAATATCGGTCACATTGGGGCTTAATTTGATAATGAGAGGCCGTCTGGTAAGCAAGCGAAGTCGACCGGTCAGTGACTGTACCTGCTGAGGATTGGTGCCGAAAGCCATGCCGCCATGCTTCACATTCGGGCAGGAAATATTGATTTCGTAGGCGTCCACGCCTGTTTTCCGCCCTTTCGCGGACAGCGGAGCAGCTTTTTCGATCGCTTCGATGACTGCGCAATAATCATCTTCCGTGGATCCCGCGACATTGACAACGATGGCGCAACTCCGCGTACGTAGAGACGGCAGTTTTTCTGTGATAAAAGCCTCGACACCGGGATTTGCAAGGCCAATCGAATTGATAAGCCCTTGCGGTGTCTCGACAAGCCTCGGCGGAGGATTGCCTGCCCTGGGCTCAAGCGTAACAGCTTTGGTATACAAAGCGCCAAGTTCATCGATCGCCACGAGATTTTCGTATTCAAGTCCGTATCCGAAGGTTCCGGAAGCCACTCCGACCGGATTTTTCAATAGCAGGTTCCCAATTCGAACTGAAAGATCCGCGCTCATGGACATTTCCCCCAATCGATGGCATCGCTGCAGAAGACCGGCCCGTCGGCGCAGACGCGCACATAGCCGCCGCCGGACGCAGGCAGAACACAGCCATGGCAGGCACCGACACCGCACGCCATCCATTGTTCTGTTGAAACATGTGCGGGTGCCTGATATTGCCCTGCTAGATTATGAAGCGCTTTGAGCATTGGAAATGGGCCGCATCCAAAGAGGTGGACATGGTTTTTGGTCAGCTTTTTTTCGTCGTTGCTTTGAAAATCAGCAGTATTTGAGAGTCCGAAAGCTTTTTTCTTCAGCAGGTCAATTGCGGTGCCTTTGAATCCCGAACTGCCGTCATCAGTCGCGATCGATGCAGCCTTCATGATAGCCTGCAAGGCTGCGGCGATCGGTGCGGTATTGATGCATGCTGAAAAATCAGGCACCTGCGCCATAGCTCTGAAGCCAAGCACAACCTCGAAATCAAAATGATTGCTCAAAAATTCCGAAGCCAGATACAGCATCGGCCCCAGCCCGATTCCGCCGCCGACAAGGAAGGCTTTTTCTGTCTCATCACATTGGGGGAAGCTGTTTCCCAGCGGGGCGATTAAATCGAGTTTTTCGTTCACCTCAAGCTGTGCAAGGGCCTTGGTACCCTCACCGCGGGCTTGAAAAACAGTATAAGCTCGTTGGTCTTCAAATCCCGCAAAAGCGAGCGGCTTTCGTAAAAGGCTCTTCCCTGCGCCCGGCAGCAACGAGGGGTTGTAGGTGAAGAATTGTCCGGGCTGGGGCGGCGCAAGATCCGGCGGCCAGGAAAAGCCCGCAAGATACCATGAGGGGGCAACTTCCTGGATGCTGGCTATGGCGGCTGTGAATTGGCGGGGTGAATTCATGCTGGATTTGCATTGTTGGCATATTGCCGCGATTTGTCAAGCGTCAACCAGCATGGCTCTTCTGGCATAAAGAGCCTATTTGGTATACTATCATCTCTATGAGCGCCATTCTGGACATTGCAGTGCTGCTTGCGTTTCTTGGCGGCGGTGCTGTAGCGGCAAAATCGAAATTTGCGCCGTCAGGTAAAGTTGTTGACTCGATTATTCGATGGGTTCTCTGGCTTTTGCTGTTCAGTATGGGATTACGGATTGGCAATAACCCTGTTTTATATGCCAACATGAAGACCATGGGAGCCATAGCGCTCGCGACCGCGATTCTGACGGTTTCGGGCTCTGTCGCCGCGGTGTTTCTGGCGAGCATGGTCATCCCCGGCATGAAGAAGGAACCTGCAAAATGGAAATCGGCAAGCAGCGTGATGTTTTTAACACATCTGCGGGCGCCTCTTTTTCTGCTTGCGATCGTAATCGCGGGCTTTTCGGCGGGCATCTTGCTGCCGGCAGTCCGATTCGATATTGGAATAATAACCAGCTGGACGCTGAATGCCCTGTTGTTTTTCATCGGCATGCAATTCGCGCTGTCCGGGATTGACCTGAAAGACGTCCTTGCGACACCGGCAGCGCTGGCCGTGCCGCTGGCGACAATCATCGGAACTTTTGGCGGGAGTCTTGTGCTGACAGTGCTTTTTCCCATCAGCGCTGGCAAAGCGCTTGCGCTTGGCGGCGGTTTTGGCTGGTACAGCCTTTCGGGAGTGCTCATCAGTAATCTGGGCGATCCGGTTCTCGGTTCCACCAGTTTCCTTGCCAACATGTTCAGGGAAAGCCTAGCACTCATCCTCATCCCTTTTTTAGGTCGAAGCCGTGTGCCCAGCCTTGCGGTGAGTGTCGGCGGGGCGACAGCAATGGATGTGACCCTCCCGCTTATTGAGCAGTCCGCAGGTCCCTGGATTGTGCCTCTGAGCTTTATGTCGGGGGCTATTCTTTCGTTGATTGTGCCTTTTCTGGTCCCGCTTTTCTTCAGGCTTGGATAGCTGACAGTGCCTCCTCGATATCTTCGAGTTTCCGGGTTAGATTTTCAATGCTTCGCTCGATTCGATGCTTCTCCTTAAGGAGCCTTTCCTCAGAATTGTCGGGAAGCTGTTCTGATTTTAGCATGCCTTTGACGGCGGTCGGGCTTGCTCCTGCCGAGAGGCTCTCAATCACCTGGGCGCGGTCATCGGGGTTTTTAATTTTTGAGACGAACATGAGGCTGTCCCACCCAAGACCTGGATCGAGTCCAATCTGTTCCGCGGCAATAGCGGCGGTGGCGGTGGCGCGCGGTATGCCGACAACCCTTTCGATATAGTCTTCAAAGCGCATTTTATACGTTCTGCACAAAGCCGCGGCCTGTGAAAGCAGTCTGCCGAATTCCAGAAGAATTTCACCATTGGCCCGCATGCATCGTTCTTTTATCTGTCGGGTCAGTTCCTGGAATTCAGGTTCTGTTTCGAATACATTTTTATACAAGCCTTTCCCTTCCGCTTTGCTGACCAAATCATGAAAAATCGCCCAGAATTCCTGCGTGTGCGGCCGCGCCTGCGAAAGGCCGGCGTTTCTGCAATGGTGGAGGTGATGCGCGTATTCATGAAGGGCGGTATAGATAAGCTGATTGTCGGAGTCAAAATTTCGATTGTGGATAACGATTTCCGCCGAATCCGGCTTGTACAGCCCGTTGACTTTTCGGTTTTCACGGCCTGAGAAAACAAGCGTGAATGGGCTAGGGGCTGGTTCGGTTTCGAGCAAAATCCGATAAACTGCTTCTTGATTCATGGTGGCTCCTCGCGGCATACACTGCAATTGTTCCAACAGGCTCCACTATATGAAAAAAGACGGTCTGGCGCAATGCAGACCGTCCAGGTTCGTTTTCTAAATATCTTTCAAATTGAATCGGCGATGACTCTGTAGCAGTGCTTGCTTTCTTACCTGTGAAGCGCCCGTTCGATTTCCGGTTTGTTGAATCCTACGATAATCCTGCCATTGATATCGATGACAGGTACGCCCATCTGACCGGACTTCCTGACCATTTCATCAGCCTTGCGCATATCCGCGGCGACATTGTACTCCGTAAAGGTGATTCCATTCTGCCTGAAATAATCTTTTGCAAGGCGGCAATATGAACAGCTCGGCGTTGTATAGATGACTACTGACATAAGTCCTCCAATGAATTTTATATATATAAAATAATATATATGAGAAATAATGTCAATCCTTGTTTATATGCTCGCTTTGAAAAACGAAAGAAATTTTTTCAATTTTGAATCAAAGAGCCAGGCGTGATGCGTATATACGTTGGATGGAACCTGAAAAATCATGGGCATGCGGGCAGGACTGAAAATGCTAATCTTTTGGCTGTGCGCCTTTTCCGTCGGTGCAGCTGAGTCCTCCGCGTATAGCCAGACGACCGAAGGAAGGCTGCTGCTTGAGCCAGAAAACGATACAACCTGTGTAAGCCTGCTGTATCGGTTCTCTGAGCTTAAAGAGCATTTTGAACTGACTGCCCGAATGATCGGCAGGGTTTCAGCGCTTTCGGAGCTTTGGTCGCCGCATGATGCTGGCGGTGCTTTTCAGCTTAAATGGCACAGTCTCTCTGCCTTTCTGGGCGAAGGAGCCCCCGGAACCAGCAGGGCATTTCGTTCCAGTTCCGGTTCTTCGCTGCTTGGAACCGGAATGCTGTGGTCTTTCAGCAATCAGTCAGAAAGCGGTGAAAGTCCAAAAAAGATATTGATGGGATTCGATTCTCCTTATCTGAGAGTGTTCAGATTTCTTGAATATTCAGCAGAGTATCCCTCAACCAATGTGCTTGTGGAGCCAGAGTATGCTACATCCGGAGTGGAATTCAGCCTTCCGACCTCACATGGTCTTGTTTCAATTTCGGGTTCGATGTTGCATCCAGCGATTCAGCCTTCTGGTGCCGGGCTGAAATATCCTTCATATTGGGCCTCGCTCTACTCGCTTTCAAATTTCAAGGCTGCGGATGTCGGAATCTGGGCTGGATGGTCGCGAGGATATATCACTCCCGCGGGAATTGCAGCCGCTCTGGAAATGCGGTTTGGCACCATGAAAACTGGCAGTCAGAAGCCGCCGCCCTTTCGGTATTTTATGCAAAGTCACATCTTTGCCGCAAATGAATGGTATACAACGTACCGCAGCGCTTTTCCCGGCCAGGATTTTTATTTTAGGCAGTATGTCAGCGCATCTTTTGGTGAGTGCCGGCTGTACTCATCATTCTCTGCCTGGTCAATATTTTCTGGTTCATCCCTGCGAAGAATTTTCGATCCGTCGGTTTCAGTTTTTACCAAATACGCCTGGCTCTGGGCGCTTGATGGGGCTGATGAGAAACTCGCGGTTTCCATTCCCGGATGGTTTTTGCAGTCTCGCTTCAGCTGGGACAGAAACGGTCTGAGGAGGATAGAGCCAACCCTTCGCCGAGAACGACCCTTTTTGGGAGGAAGGTTAACGTTCTTGCTTTCTTTGAAAGCGGATAAAACAACAGATGACCCTGAAAGCGGAGGTTCTGATGACTCGCTCGATTTTGAACCGAGCGGGGAAGGGGATTTTGAGAATTCAATTTCAGATGTTGCAGGTACTTCTCCACACCTGCCTTTGGCTATTCAATCAGCCTTGTTCCAGATCAGGTACCAACAGCAAATCTATGCAAGCGGGGATTCCCGGCTGACTGGTTCATTTTCTGGAACGATAAAACTACCTTCACTTAATGAGGGCACACTTTCCCCCGAAATTCAAATCGCTGGAGAAATGATACTGAAAGCACAGAAGAATGCAACCCTGGCAATCAAGGGGAAGGCAGCCATGAAAATTGAATCCATGGAAAGCCTTTCATTCACCAAAGCATCGGTAAGCGTATCATATACCTGGAAAAGTTCATCGTGAGATTTTGCCTTCCCGTGCTTTGCAGATTTCGGGTTTGCTGGTATATTCGAAGATGCAATGAAAAGAGCATTGATTGCGGTTGATATTCAGAATGATTTCTGTCCGGGAGGCACTCTGGCTGTGCCTGGCGGCGGTGATATCATACCGGTTGTCAACAAGCTTCTCGAAATCATCCCTGTATCGGTTCTGACTCAGGACTGGCACCCTGTGGGGCATATCTCTTTCGCAAGCACGCATGGAAAACCTGACTATTCAATTGATGATTCAGAAAAAAATTTGGGAGTACTCTGGCCCGTTCATTGCGTCGCGGGGACTCATGGTGCCGACTTTCATCCTGCATTGGAGAGCTTCCGAGGCAAGCTGATACTTCGCAAAGGCAGTACGTTTGATTTGGACAGCTATTCAGCTTTCTTTGAAAATGATCACTGTACTTCAACCGGCCTTGCGGGCTGGCTCCGTGAGCGGGAAATCCAGCAGGTTATCATTGCTGGTCTCGCAACTGATTATTGCGTACTCTATACCGCCATGGATTCGGTACGGCTTGGGTTCGCGACAACAATAGTCATAGATGCCGTAAGAGGGGTTGACGCCAGCCCGGGTGATGCTGAGCGGGCTCTTCGGACCATGGAAGCCGCGGGCTGTACTTTGATTTTATCAAACAGGATTGACAAATGAAAAAACATACGACAAGTGCTCTTTTTACCGATTTTTATGAACTTACCATGGCTCAGGGGTATTGGAAACGCGGCCTTTACGAACATCGTGTTGTGTTTGACTATTTTTACCGCAGACAGCCGTTTGGCGGCGGATATTCTGTTTTCGCGGGGCTTGGCAGTCTCGTTGAAGCGCTTCAGACCTTTTCTTTTTCGGAACATGATCTTGAATACCTTGAAAGCCTGTCGATCTTCGATGCTGGATTCCTCGATTATTTGAAGAACTTTAAATTTGAAGGCACGCTGTATGCTGTAAGGGAAGGTGAGGTTATCTTTCCTCAGGAACCTGTGCTCAGGATAGAGGGCAATCTCATCCAATCCCAGATAATCGAAGGTGTAATTCTCAACACCTTGAATTTTCAGAGCCTTGTCGCGACTAAATCCGCCAGAGTCTGGCTTGCTGCTAATAAAGGTAAAATCATGGAATTCGGCCTAAGACGGGCTCAGGGCAGCGATGGAGCCATATCAGCAACCAGGGCGGCTTTTATCGGCGGGGCTGCAGGCACCTCCAATACCCTCGCAGGAAAACTCTTCAATATTCCCGTGATGGGAACTATGGCTCACTCCTGGGTCATGTCATTTCCTTCGGAGATCGAAGCTTTTCGCTCCTACGCCTCCATTTACCCTGATGCTACAACCTTCCTTATAGACACCTACAACACGCTCGAATCAGGCATTATCAACGCGATTACCATCGGGAAAGAATTGGCATCGAAAGGGCACTCGTTTGGAGTCCGCCTTGACTCCGGTGATATAGACTATCTTTCCCGGCAGGTTCGCCAGAAGCTGGATGAAGCCGGCTTCCAAAACGCTAAAATTGTGGTATCCAATGAACTAGATGAAACCATTATAGAACACCTGGTTGCTGCACGGGCTCCCATCGATGTCTGGGGTGTTGGAACCAACCTGGTGACCGGCGGGAATGAGGCTGCATTTACCGGCGTTTACAAGCTCGCCGCGATGATTCAGGATGACGGCACAGCTAAACCGGTGATGAAAGTATCGGACAATCCCGAAAAATCGACAAATCCTGGTATTAAAAATATTTACAGACTCTATAATGACTGTGATTCCGCACGGGTAGATCTTATCACTCTCGGTGATGAAGCTCCTCTCCCTGATCATGAAATCACGGTGCATCATCCAGCAGGCGATTATCGCCAGGTCAAGATTGCACCTTCCCGTGTGGAACCCCTGCTGAAAAAAATCATGGAAAACGGCATCCTCATGGAACCGCTTCCCGACCTGAAGGCCAGCAGAAACTACTTTTCCGAGCGGATATCTAATTTCGATTCAACCTATCTCAGATTTCTGAATCCGCATATCTATAAGGTTTCAATTTCGACGCATCTCAAGGAGCTGAAGCTTTCACTCATCAAAAAATACATGCGAAAGCATTAGTTTTTAGCGCTTTACTCTTGAACAACACTATATCCTCATGGTACAAAACCGTGCTTTTTGGAGAGCTTTGATAAAAAACCTGAAAACTACCCTGCCATTCTATAAATAGTAACAATTTCTGAAAAATTTCAATTTACAAAACAGCGTTTCATAATGTATAATCGCGTTTCAAGAGCGTAATTTGCTGACGCTTTATTTTTTTCCCCACATCAAGGAGGCTTCATGTCGGACGTAAAACGTGACAGTTGGGGCTCGAAACTGGGTCTCATCCTTGCCATGGCTGGAAATGCCATCGGCTTGGGAAATTTCTGGCGCTTCCCGTACCAGGCTGCCAAGAACGGCGGCGGCGCATTCATGCTGCCATATTTTATTGCCCTCATTTTCATGGGCATTCCGCTCATGTTTGTCGAGTGGAACCTTGGAAAGACTGGCGGCCGTTATGGACACGGCACTCTAGGACCCATGGTTTATCTTCAGGCCCGTGAAAAACTCAGACCCAAATCGGCACTCTGGTTTGGTGTGCTGGCAGGCGGGCTGGCTTTCTCGGTTGTCGTTCTGGTTAACTCCTATTATAACCAGATTATTGGATGGACCCTCGGTTACTCCTGGCTTTCACTGACTGGCGGATACGCCGATAAAGCAAAGAGTACTGTGGATGTCTTCCTTGATTACATCGGCAGCCCGGTCAACATGATTTTCTGGGTCATCTCTCTTGGTGCACTCGCTTTCGCAGTCATGCGCGGTATCCAGAAGGGTATTGAAGCATGGGCAAAGATCATGATGCCCCTTATCTACGTTTTCGGGATTGTGCTGATAGTCAGAACACTGACGCTTGGCAGCCCGGTCAACCCTGACTGGTCACCCATCAAAGGTCTTGAGTTCATCTGGACTCCGCGCTGGGCGGACCTCAACTGGGGCGCAGCGCTCGCCGCAGCTGGCCAGATATTCTTCACCCTCTCTCTCGGCATGGGTATCATTGCCAACTATGCTTCCTACCTGAAGCGCGATGATGATATTGTTCTGTCCGGTTTTACGACTGTAGCGCTGAACGAGTTTGCGGAAGTCATCCTCGGCGGAACCATCGCCATTCCCATAGCCTTCGCTTTCCTCGGACCTGATGGTGTTGGACAGAGCGTCGGCCTTTCCTTTATCGCGCTTCCGAACGTTTTCAGAACCATGTCAGGCGGCTCATTCTTCGGTGCTTTCTGGTTCCTCCTCCTCTTCTTTGCTGGTTTCACCAGTTCAATAGCCATGTTCAACTACCTTGTCGCACTGCTTGAAGAAGATATGGGTATAGACCGCAAGAAAGGTTCTTGGATTGTGTTCGCGCTGTATATCGCGGTTGGTCTTCCTGTCGGTATAGAGCCCATGCTCATCCGCGGATCCACCGCTTATCTCGACTCTGTCGATTTCTGGGTTGGCAACGTCTACCTCATTGTCCTTGGCCTCATTGAAGTCGCAGTCTTGGGATGGATGTATGGCAAGAAGGGGCTGGAGCAGATCAACAACGGTTCTTATTGGAAGATGCCCAAGTGGTTCTATGCGCTCTTTATTCAGTTCCTGACTCCTGTCCTCATCATTGTGTTCCTAGTCGGTTTTATTTCCCAGCTGAAGTTTGACAGCCTGGTCGCAAGCCCCTGGGCAGTCGCAGGTCAGATCGTGGTTGTCGCAGTATTGATTATTGGAATTTTTCAGACCTACAAGGCGATAACCAGAACATACGGAAAGGAAATTTCTGCGAACAAAGTTCTGGTCGTCAAGGAGTAAGAAATGAATTCATCTGCATTGACTTTCATGATCGGCGCATGGCTCATAATTTTTGCGGCGGCTTTCATCGGTCTCCGATCCCTTATTAAGCATCAGAAGTGAGCTTATAACCATGGCTGATTCAATACGTATGAAAATCTGGATCAGCGCAAGTTTTTAAAAGAATTTATAGCTGGCATGCTCTATACTTATATGCATGCCAGCATTTTTATTGAATGGAAGGTGCAGGAATGACGATTATTGAAATCATTGAACGGCTTGAAAAAAAGGCGGGAAAAGAGCTTCTCGCGGGAGCCCAAAAGGATAAAATGCTGAAACAGCTCGCTGCTTTGAAGGCAAAATATGGTTCCCTTGCTGTCATTGATGAAGAATCGCCGATAATTCAAGGCCTTGTCGAAAAAGGGACAAAACTGGTCGCACAACCGTTTTCGGTTGACGCCGCCAATCTTTTTTCACGATATGCCAAAGCCGCTCTGTATGATCTTTCAGGCAACCTTCTGCCCTACAAATGGTACGTCCGCTTGTTCTTTATTTCCGCAATCGGTTTTTTCCTGCTTGCTCCGCAGTTTTTCCCCGTTATATTCGCTCTGATTTTCATTGTGCCTGTCTTTGTCGGTTTGCGCGGATTGAAAACCCGAACAGTCAATGGTTTTACCCTTACAGCGATGATATTTCCTGTTTCATTGCTGTCTGCGTCCATGGCTGCCAAGGCCTTTATTCCAGCGGTGTTCGGTAATCTGAGCGGATATGCGCAGACTCTTTCGGAGCAGTTCCGTGTTTCAGCCGGCACTGCGTCCATCCTTGTCGTCGTCTTCGCGATTGTCAGCCTTGTGACCATAACCAGCTCCATTGCGGGAGCGGTGATTGGCTTTCTCTATAAGGACATGTTTGTTTGATGCTAGAGTGTCTCAGGTCACTATTTCGCCTACTGGAAACGCCGCTCAGGCAGTTTTAGCAAATTTTTATCAGGTTCTTCTGCCGATTTTTGAAGTATCAGCTTGAGGATCCCAGATGCTTTATCAGCTACCGCAAGGTCCTCGAGGATTTCCTTTTTCATGAATCCTTCATGAGTCATAGTGCGCAGAAATTCAAGAAGTGTATCATAATAGCCATCGGTATTGAGCAGTCCCACCGGCTTGGTATGGTATCCAATGTAGCGCCATGCCCACACTTCAAAAAGCTCTTCCATGGTGCCGATCCCGCCGGGCAAAGCGATAAACGCGTCCGCTTTGTCCTGCATCATTGCCTTGCGTTCATGCATGTCCTTGACTACCAAAAGTTCGGACAGTTCCATCTGCTCAACCATTTCAAAGAGCTTTACCGGAATTATGCCGACAACCGTGCCGCCTTCCTTCATTGCTGCTTCTGCCAGCAAACCCATGAGGCCGACATTCCCGCCTCCATAAACCAGCGTCAGCCCCTGCTGTCCAATGAGCCTGCCAAGAGCCTGCGCTTCATCGCTGAAGCGCGGATTCCGGCCAAAAGACGAGCCGCAGAAGACACAGATGGATTGGATCATGACAGCCTCCCTGCCTTACCACCTCAGTTGCGTGGCTTGGGCTTTTTCTTGGCTTGTTTTTCTTCTCCAAGATCCGTGAGTACCTTTTTTTCACTGTACTTGAGCAGGAGGATAAACCCCAGTACGCAGAAACCAAAGGCGAAAAAGGTAGTTATTCTCACACCCTGAGCGCCGACAATATCTTGATTAACTTGCGACGCGCCGATCATGACGAGCGAGGGAAGCAGCAAAGCGCCAACCGACTGCCCCATTTTCGACATGAAAGTCCGGAAACCGAAATAGATGCCTGCACGGTAGGAGCCCGTCGTTCTGGCATGGGCTTCCGCCATGTCTGCTATCATTGCATTGGGCAGGATTCCGAAAATCGCCAGCGGCAATGCTGCGCCAATAGCAGCGATCAGCGCCTGCGTCATGGCAGGAATCGGCAGAGTTCCAAAGAGCGAACACCAGACAAAGACCAGGCTGAAAATAATGAAAGCGATAATCAGAAGCTTGCGCTTTCCAGTTTTTTTGGCAATTAGGTTGACCGGGATATAAAACACAAAACTCAACAAGAACATTATTATAAAGAGGTTCGAATAGACTTCCTTGGGAAGCCCGAGAAGAACGGTCACATAATAAAGAAGCCCGTTATTGATAAAATACAGGCTGACCCAGTAAGCAAAGTCGGAAAATGTGAAAACCAGGAAATTCCTGTCTTTGAGCACATCTTTCATGGAAACAAAGATGCTGTCATCGCTGGCCTGCGTACTCGAATAGCGTTTCTCGTCGATTACTATGACAGGAAGGAGCATCAGAATCAGAGAAACCAATGAAAAAGCTCCAATGACGAGCCTGAATGATGTCAGCGCTGAAAAACCACGCGCCTGCAGCATGCTCTGAAAAAGCGGAGCCTGCGAGCCTATGACAGCACCCAGCGCCCAGGTGATTGAAATCATGGTGGAAAGCTGGAGCCTTTCATTCGGGGTATGCCCAAGTTCCGACATCCAGGCGAAGAATGGGGTAACATACATGGTCATGAACCAATAGAGCATGGTGACGGTAGCGAACAGCCAGATTCCGTTCACGACAATGTTCGCGCTGTCGCCTGCCCCGCCCGGTGAAAAGAAAACCAGGAACGACATGAGCGAGAAGGGAACAACGGACATAGCGAGGAAAGAACGGCGCCTTCCAAGCCTCAATTTCGATTTGTCGGAAAGCCAGGCGACCAGCGGATCGGTGATGGCATCAAAAGCTCTGCCAAACCAGAGTGTCAACCCGATGAGGGTTAGAAATCCAACGACATAGCCCTGCTGAATCATCCTGGGGAAAATGACAGAGCCCGATTCTTTGGGCGGAAGGTAAAAGTAGTTAAGATAGTTGGCGGCCCCGTAGGAAGCGAGCGACCAACCGAGCTGACCCAGCGCATATGCGATTTTTTTTGAATACGGCAGGGATTCGATGGAACCATGTTCAGCAGACATACAGACCTCGATATTCTCTCGATGTTTTACTCGATACAGTGCATGAAGCTGAATTATTTGTCAACTGAAAATAAATGCGGCAGGAGAAAAAGCGGGATGGAAAATAAAAAGGCTGACGTTTGTCAGCCTTTGGAGGTGGCGGGAATTGAACCCGCGTCCTTCTGCGCGCACCGTGCGCATCTACAGGTTTGTCTATCCTTTCAGATTGTCGGGAAAGGGGGAGCGGAACAGCGCGCGTCCCTATCCGTATTCCGGGATTGTGTCCCCGCCGCGCTCCGGACTGCATGGCGGGCAAGCCCTGGTTGGTTGCAGACGTTCCCAGCGCTCAAGGCTGCGCACCGGGGCGTCCGTCGTTCTTGCTACTTACGCAGCGAGAGCGAGGGTGCCTTCATTGTTGGCACTTGAAGTTTTGCCGAAATCAGGAGCTCGGCAGCTCCACCTGCAACGCACGACACGGACCGCACAAGTCGAAACCGGTGCACCCCCGGCCATGTTCTTAACACTATACTACTGATTCCCTGTGATATCGTCAATTGGCAACAGCCAGGTCAATGATGCCGCCGCCCATGACAAGTCCATCGTCGGAATATATGACCACAGACTGCCCTGGGGCCACAGCTCGCTGGGCAATGTCGAATTCGATATGAGCGCCTTCCTTGCTCACGGTAACAGTACATTCGACCGGCTTGTGATTCTGTCGGATTTTGGCGCGGCCGCGCACCGGTTCATTGGCCAACCGCTCATCCTGGAAGCGGAAGTCGCCGCTCACAAGTCCCTGGCTGAAAAGGCCGTTGTTGGAGCCGACAATCACCCGGTTTGCCTTCGCGTCGATGCCGAGGACATAGAGCGGTTCAGGCCCGATGCTTATGCCGAGTCCGCGGCGCTGACCAATAGTGTAGTAAGGCAGTCCCCGATGCCGCCCCAGGATATTTCCCCGCGCATCGACAATATCGCCCGGTTCCGGCGGTGCTGCCTCGAAAAGCGGTGCGTAATCGCCGCCAACGATAAAATCCTGGCTTTCCGGCTTTTCAGAGACCTCTAGTCCATGAGCCCGCGCCTTGTCCCGAACCGCCTCTTTTGTCATCTCGCCCAGCGGGAATAGAATTTCTCTGAGCCTGTCGCTCTCGAGTCCATAAAGAAAATAGGTCTGATCCTTGCTTGTGTCCACAGCTTGCCGGAGATAGACAATGCCGTCCCGTGCTTCTTTTCTGGCATAATGGCCGGTCGCGAAGTAGTCGAATTCCAGACCGGATTCGCGGGCCTTTCTGATTAAAAATCCGAATTTGAGTTCACGGTTGCAGATGATGCAGGGGTTTGGAGTTCTGCCTGCCAGATATTCTTTCCTGAAATATTCGATGACAAACCGTTCGTATTCCTCGGAAAGATCGATAACCTTATAATCGATGGAAAGGGATGAGCAGAGCCGTTCGCAGGCTGCGATGTCCTCTTCCTCTCCAGGGCCGAAGCAGGCATGCTTCAGGTCTTCCTGAATCTTGTATGCGCCCTTCCATATCTTCATGGTCAGTCCGATGACCCGGTATCCTTGTTCTTTCAATAATGCCGCGGCAAGGGAAGAATCGACGCCCCCTGAAAGCCCCACAGCGACTGTTGGTGTATTTCTCATTGCGGCATGACATTATCATAATTCGAGCTTGTTATTCTAGGCACAGAATCCGCAAAACACCCTGATATACAAGAATGCGGAAAAACGATAGTATTCTCCTGTCAATGCAAATCGAATACAAGAATTTGGAGAACCATCAATGCAGGATGTATTCATAGGTTTTACATCGCTAACCTGGGAAATGCTGGTCATGTACGCGGTCGGCGGTCTGCTCATCTGGCTCGCCATAACCAAGGAATACGAGCCAATGCTGCTGCTTCCGATTGGTTTCGGAGCCATTTTAGTCAATCTGCCGCTCTCAGTTGTCTGGGAACATGAAGGTTCGGCAGGATTCCTGAAGATTTTATATGATGGCGGCATTGCAAACGAGTTGTTCCCGATTCTCATCTTTATCGCGATCGGCGCGATGATTGATTTCGGGCCGCTTTTCAAGAATCCCATGATGATTTTCTATGGTGCCGCGGCTCAGTTCGGGATTTTCGCGACCATGATGATCGCCACCGCATTGGGATTCGATCTGAAGACCGCTGCCAGCATCGGGATTATCGGCGCCGCCGATGGCCCCACCGCCATCTATGTTGCCAACAAGTTTGCCCGGGCATACCTTGGACCTATATCGGTTGCCGCATACTCCTACATGTCGCTGGTGCCGATGATTCAGCCGCCGGTTATCAGGGCGCTGACGACAAAAAAAGAAAGGACCATCCATATGCAGCTGCATGAGAAGCAGTCGCCGCGATGGCTGAAAATACTGTTTCCGATTGTGGTGACCATGACCGCTGGGATCGTCGCTCCGATTTCGGTGCCGCTGGTCGGCTCGCTGATGTTCGGCAACCTTATCAGGGAATCGGGTGTTGTCGAGCGGCTTTCAAAGACCGCCCAGAACGAATTGGCCTATCTGGTCACCCTTCTTCTTGGAATCACGATCGGTGCCAGCATGCGGGCGGAGCAATTCCTGAATCTTCAAACCCTGCTTATTCTGGCAATGGGATTGCTGGCTTTTGTATTCGATACCGCAGGCGGGGTCCTCTTCGCGAAGCTCATCAATCTCTTTTTGCCTGAAAACCGGAAAATCAACCCGATGATCGGCGCCTGCGGAATTTCTGCATTTCCAATGTCAGCCCGGGTTATCCAGAAAATGGCCCAGGAAGAAGAAAAGGGCAACATAATCTTGATGCAGGCGATAAGCGCGAATGTTTCTGGCCAGCTTGGTTCGATTATCGCAGGCGGCATGGTGCTGGCGCTGGTTCCCCTGCTTGCTCATTAGGAGGTACATGATGGATTCAATTATCGAAATGCTGAAAAACGCCTCCACTTTTGTGCAGGCTGCAGGTGTCAGTGTGGGGGGGCTTGTTGGCGTATTTCTGACGCTTGGTTTCTTTTTTGTGCTGATAACGCTGGCTGACAAGGTTGGAGAAAAAAAGCGCTGACAGGAAAGAGAGGCTTTTCAAGAGTCTGCGCATGTTCAAGACGTGCTCTTAAATAAATGATAAAAAAGGCTGCTGCCGCGAAGGCAACAGCCTTTTTCTTAACTGGAATGCAGCCAGCAAGCACAGATCAGGAGTTTTTCACCGCCTGCGCCAGCTGCTTTCCGCGCTCAAAAAGAATTTCCAGATCTTCTTCATTCGGCGCACCTGCCCATTCTACCGGCTCGAGCGATTCCCATTTCAGCGGAGCTGTTTTGTTATCATATTCTTTTTTGGCGCCGCCAACCCACCCAAAACTGCCGATCCTAAGCACTTTTCGATACCATACATGCTTTCGTTCGAAAATATCGAGTACATAAGCCATCGGCGGGAACATTTTATATTCATAGGTGGGCATCGCGATAACCAAGCCTTCGCTCTTGTAGGCATCGGCGAGAACCCAGGAAACATCTTCATTGGGAACGCGATGAATGGTGTAGGGGACTTCTTCCTCTTCAATACCGGCTATGACTGCTTCAAGCCCTTTTTCGGTGTTTCCGTACATCGAACCCCACACAATGGAAATTTCTTTTTCCCGCGGGCCTTCGAGGTAGTCAGCATAGCGCAGGTATCGCTGAATGATTTCCGCAGGATCTCTTCTCCAAACCATTCCGTGGCTGGGAGCAACAACTTTGATATCGAGGGGGGCCAATTTTTCAATCGCTCGCTTAACAAAAAGCCCGAAGCTGGACACTATGTTCGCGTAATATCGGAGGCTTTCTGATTCGAAAAATTCGTGTTCCTCATCGGTAAACTCATCATCGAATACCCGGTCTCCCAGAGCTCCGAAACTGCCGAATGCGTCGCAGGAAAACAAGACGCCGCCGTCGGCTGCCCAGGTCATCATGGTCTCTGGCCAGTGGACATTGGGTGTTTCAAAAAAGTCCAGCGCTACACCTTCGCCAAGCTCAAGCCGGTCCCCGGTTTTCACTGCCCGCAGGTTTGCGTCAGCGCCGTAAAAGTTCTTGACGAGGTCAACGCCTTTTTGCGTCGCGATAATGACCGCATCGGGATTGATCGCCCTGAACTCGTTCAGCCATCCGGTATGGTCAGGCTCAAGATGGTTCAGAATCAAATAATCGATGTCATCAAGTCCGACCCCAATGGAGGCAAGTTGCCCGGCGAGTTCTCCCGGAGCTCCGACCCAGTCGCGGACAAGGTCAATGAGCGCGATTTTTTCAGATTTGACCAGGTATGAATTGAGTGATACACCGTAGGGAATCGGCCAGATGCCTTCAAAAAGGTCATCTGATTTGATGTCGGCATGCAAGGCAAAAATCTTGTCGGTTATGGGGTGAATTTTCATGGCAAAACCATCCTTTCTGTCTTATTCCGGCAAATCATACACTCTGAAAATTTATTAAAAGCCGCAAACAGCTATTGAAATTGATTCTACTGTAGCCGTATTTTCCAAAAAACGCAATCGCTCAGAAACTGCCGCTGCCGATGGAAACCGATACGCTGAAGGCAAGGATATCCCCTCCGAAAAGGCTTGCATACTCGGTGTTTTCCCCTCCGAAGATGAACATCGGGCTTGCGGTTACTGAAAGCCGGTCGATGATTTTCCAGCTCGCCTGCGGTCTGATGATGCCTGAAAAATCGGACAAATTGGCAAGGGCAAGAATCGAGACGGAAAAGTCATCCGATAAAAATTTCGATTTGCTCAGCGAGAGGGCAGCATAGTGCCGGCCCGACCCGAAAAGCAACCCCGAAAGCGCCTGCGCCATGGCTTTGCCCGGAACAGTATCAGCTCCGCCGAGAGCGGCTATAACCGTTGTCGCCTTGCCGATGAGATCTGTTCTGGTGCTGTCGGAATAGCCCTCGCCGTTATAATAATATTGCCCGATCGCTGAAACATTGCTGTTTTGATTGGAATACATGAAGCCGGCGCTGGCTGAAGCGTAAAAGCTGGAACGATGGTCCTCGACCTTTGAAGTGGAGACCGTGAAAGGCGGTAGTACCGCGATATCGGTAACAAAGGTTTTTGCGCTTCCTCTGGAAATCATGGCCTCGCTGAAAATATCAAAGTTGCCAAGCGGGCCGGTCAGGGTCAGCATGCCACGTTCAGCCACGTCGCAGCGATAATACCCGCCGATTCCCAGTTCATACTTGCCAAGCAGAAACTCAGCTTTGCCCGCCAGAGCGGTTGTGCTGAAAGCCAGATTCTTTTCGTCCAGAATGGTGTAAAAATAGAAATTATTCTGGGTGCCCGAACCGGAACATGGATTTTTAGGTTCAGGGGGCCTGCCCGCTGGCTCGTAGGGTCAAAAATATTGATAGGTTCCAGGTTAATGACATCAGCCGGGCTCCAGAAGTAGCCTGCACCCCATTTTACCGTGCTCTTGCCGAATCTGAAGAAGACCTGATCATTCCAGGAAAAGTCGGAAAAAAGCTCGAATACCGAAACATTGGGAATGATTGATTTATCACTGGAAGAATCAGCGACAGCATAAGGCCAGGAGGTATTAAGCGAGCCATAGACTCTGAAATCTTCAGCCGGACGGGCGTCGAAAAATACCGTGGCTTTTGCCTGCGCTGATGGCTCGGTCTTGTCGGCATTAAAGAGATCGAAGCTGCCATCCCAGGGATTGTTCCAGGTTGCAGCCGCGCCAAGCGAGCCTGAAAAACTGCCGCCGATTCTTACCTTATCGCTTTTCAATGATGAGGTTACGGCATTTTGAGAAGGAGCAGGGCTGTCCTGCTCAACGGTAACCACATCACCGCCAAAAAGCTCATCCAGATTGACATCGCTGCCGGCCTCCTGGGCAAAAGCGATACCCGACAGAAGAAACAGCGCACCCGCAGTGAGCATAAAAAAACGGCCGAATCGGCTGGAAACTTTGCTGTTCATAATCGCTTACCTGTTAACCTGTTCAAGGAAGGCTTTGGTGAAAACCTTGTCCGGAAGCTTTTCGACTGATTGCTCCGCCATGGTGATCTGGCTTTTCTCTCCCTTGTTGATTTCATCAATGATCAGTGTCTGGCTCGGAAGCAGTTTGCCGGCGACTTCAACATACTTCGGGTACAGGGTGGTTCTCATCAGTCTTCCGTTGAGCGAATAGTCTTCCCGCTTGAGCACCATGATACGATCCTTCCGTATGGAAAGCAGTACCCGGTCATAGGCGACTTCATTTGTTTTTGCCTTGAGATCGAAAATCCAGACAGGATACTTTCCGATTGTTCCTTCAGTGATTGCGGTGATCTCGTAGTCGTCTGCCAGAGAGCCTGCAGTAAAGTCCGAATTTTTTGCTTCGGTGTTTTGTAGATTTTCTTTGACGGAGGAATGTGAGAACTTACGGCTGGATGGGTCATAGAACCAGACATTATCGTCTTCTCTGAGATAGCCCTGTCCCTTGTTTGCTTCCGGAAGCATGATCAGAATGGTGAACTGCTTTTTTGTGTCTCGCCTGAAAACCCTGACCTGCGTTACACTCTGCTTCTCGCCAGGTTTTTCTGAAACAATGGTGAAAAGGGCAGTAAAGTCCTTGCCTGGAAAATTGCCTAGATCATCCAATTGCGCAAGGATTTTTTTCGCTTCCGTCATGGACAGGGTTTGGGCGGACAGGGCCGCCGGCGCAAGAACTGCCAGCATGATAACCAATATAAGAACAGGTGATATGGATTTCTTTTTCATAGGAATCTCCTTTGTTTTAAAGCGTCATTTCAGGGTTCTGAGCGCTACCGCAGGTTCCATTTTAGCGGCTGCCCTGGCCGGGAAATAGGCGGCGAACAATGTCAGCACCGCGATAATCGTAATATTTGCCAGCGCCCGGAGCGGCGGCAGGAAGAATGAAAGATGGCCGTTCTTCAAAATCAGGAATGCCGGCGAATTCATGCCGAAATTGATGAGCGACAGAAGGTTCATTACAATGAAGGCAGCTAGAATGCCCGACAATGCTCCGCCCAGGGCAAGGAAGAATGCCTCGTAAAGAAAAAGCGAACGGATTTCCGAACGCTGTACGCCGACAGCGCGCATAGTGCCGATTTCCCTGATTCGCTCGTACATCACCATTCTAAAGGTATTGGTGATGCCGATCATGACAATCGCAAAAAGCACAATAAGTATGACAAGGCTCGCTGAATCCAGCGCGACCACAATCTGCTTGGCCTGCGCCAGCTGATCATCAATAGTGTAGACACGGTACTTGGTCCCTGACCAAGTTTCCTGATTCTGGGAACGCAGCATGGCCATGAAAGGTGTCGAAGAGCCGTTTTCTGCTTGCTTCGTTCGGTCAAACAGCTGCAATCCCATGCCTTTCATGGAAGTAAAAAGCCTGTCCGAGAATGAAGCCGCATCTTTGAGGTTGTCGAGCATGAATCCCAGGGACATGTATTCGGAAGGTCCGATGCCGATCGCGGCGTTCAGATACGCGAGATTAACATATGCCATGACAGAGCCGATAATGCTGACATCCGCGCTGATGCCGGCAACCGTAAAATCAGCGACATTGTTTTGTCCGGTCACTGTCTGAAACTGCGCGGTAATTCGATCTCCCGGAAGCACATTCAGTTTTTTTGCGATTTTTTCTGAGATTATCAGAGCATCAGGCTTCATGGTATCTTCCCACGAACCCTGCTTCAGCATCAGTCTGTCCCTGAGGAATGCCGATTTTTCCATCTCCAAACCAGTCAGGTTCTGTCTGATGCTCTTTCCTTCAAAAACAATTGTTGCCATGACCTCGCTGGCTTTTGTCGCTGTTTTATATTTGATTCCCGCGTTTTCTACGGCGTTGAAAATTAGCGCATCATCTCTGATAACAGAAATTCTTTTACCAGAAGCCGTTTTTTCCTGTCCCTGGACAAATACATGCCCAGCCATCAAATATGCGAAATTTTCAGAGACATTGGTTATGAATGCGCCTGCGAATCCGTTTATCAGCGTTACGATCATGATGCCGAAGGCGATCGCTCCGCCCAGGAGGATGCTTCGCTTTTTCTGCCGAGACAGGTTGCGGAGCGCGATTTTCGGTACTATTCGGTTCATTATGGTTTGCTCCTATTCATTTTGCATTGCCCGGACAGGCTGGATTTTAAGGGCTACCGAGACGGGATACAAATGGGCCAGATATCCGACTGCCAGCATCGCCACAATGCCAGTCAGGAAATTCGGCAGCGTTACAAAGGGTGAAAGATATTTCCCGCCGAACAGTACTTCAAAGAAAGGATTGCCAGCCACAATTTTCATGGCCCGCAGAATCTGAACGGCTCCGAGGGCAAGCAGGGCGCCAAGACTGCTGAAAACGAGTGAAAGCACCGCAGCTTCGACTGCGAAAAGCTTTCGTATAAAAGATTTTTCCGCGCCGATAGCTCGCATAGTCCCGATTTCGCCCGTTCGTTCTATGACCGAAATGACAAAGGTGTTCATGATGATAATAACTGCGACAATCGAAAGAATCACAATCGCGATGACAAAAACAATGCGGACAACATCGACCGACTGGCCGTATGGACCGGCCGCTTTCTGCCAGTCGCCTGCTTCAACTTTCATACCTTCCTTCTGAAAGGCCGAGTTGAGATTGGCAGTCAACACTTTCGCATCAGAAGCTCGTTTTGTTTTTATGACAATGAATTGCCAGGAACCCGAATCCGCAGTGTTAGCCCGCTCACGCGCTGTTGTATCAGCAAGCTGGGCGATAAGTTTTTTCTCATTGAATCCGCTCTCGGATGGCGCTGCGTCCAGAAGGTCGTCACCGAAAAGCGAGTCCGTATCTTCAATGGAAAGCATTGCAGTCGAGCTGGCTGTCAGATTCTGCTCGTCCCCGGCGCCGACAGTCATGCCTGCCATGACCCTCAGGGTGTCGATATCTATGAAAGCCATCTGTTCGGGAGCTGCGCCTTCGCCTTTCTGGTGATATGTCCCTACAATAGGAACCGAACGAATTTTAAAGCCCGATGAAGATATACCCTGAATAACGATGCTGTCGCCAATTTTTAAAGGATGGCCAAGCCATTTGGCAATTTTATCCATGTGCTTGTCATACAGGACAACACCAGTCTGTCCAGGCTCAAGCAGCGAGCCAGCTGTCAGATCGACTGAGTTGAAAACCGACCAATAATCTCTAGCATCGACGCCGAAGAGAAAAAGAAAGCGGGCGCCCGGATCTGTATTGGCAGTATCCTCAGGAGTTTCTGATCGGATGTCTGCTTCTTCGCCTTTTGTTACCAGCGCAAAACCGGTTGCCATACCTGTCGCCTTGTCCACAAGCGGTGATGCCTTGACAATAGCGAGAACTTTGTCGTAATCGGGGATGACTGGGGTCGGACTCAAGCCGCCTGGAGATGTTACGCCGAAAAGAGAAACCGAACCGTCTTCCGAAAGCCCGGATATGAAGACATCGCCCGTGTAATTATCCGTAAATGTGCTTTTGATGCCAGCCTGGGACGCGTCGATAAAGGAATTGCCGAGAACCAGGATAAAAGCTCCCAGCGCAAGTAAAATACCTATTATGAGGCTTTTCGCCTTATGCTCAAAAATGTTCCGAAGAGCCATTCGCAAGGTGACAGGCATGATTGTCATTCCTCCACGATCTGGCTGGAGCCATTGATGTCTTCGCCTCTTCTGCGATTTTCCGTCACAAGACCGTCCCGCAGTCTGATGATATGGTCAGCTATACCGACAATCTTCGCGTCGTGAGTTGAAAAAATAAAGGTTGTTAAGAGTTCACGGTTTATTTTCTTCATGAGCTCGATAATCTGTTCACCGGTTGCAGAATCCAGATTCGCTGTCGGTTCATCGGCCAGAATTATCTGCGGCTTGGTTACCAGCGCTCGGGCAATGGCCACGCGCTGGCGCTGGCCGCCGGAAAGTTCGTTCGGTTTATGGGTTTTCCACTCGGTCAGCCCGACTTCCGCAATGAGCCAGTCGATCCAATCATTTTTTTCAGCCTTGGTGATTCGGGTCTGCCCAAGGAGGAGAGGAAATTCAATATTTTCCCAGACATTGAGAACGGGGATCAAGTTGAATGATTGGAAAATGAACCCCAGAACCTCATGCCTGAAACGTGTCAATTCCTTGTCAGATAAGCCAGAGGTTTTTTTGCCATCGATTATCACTTCGCCGGATGTCGGCTTGTCTATGAGGCCAATCATGTTCAGGATCGTAGTTTTTCCTGATCCGGAGGGGCCGGCAATGGAAATAAAGTCTCCCTTTTCGATTGAAAAAGTAACACCTTTGACCGCAGGAACTTCCACTTTTCCGAGAGGGTAAATTTTTTTTACATCCTGTACTTCAATTATGCCCATCAGCTTCTCCTTGCCGCTCCCCAGCCTATTTTTTCTCTGCATCTGCCGGAACCCTCACAGGTCTCCGAAATGCATGGACGGGAATGCTACTGAATAAAATAATGAATATGGCAAGAAACAGCAATGCGGTGAGGCGAAAAGATAATGAAAATGAAATAACTATTGTTGAAGCAAAGGATCAAGCAAAAAAAAGGCAGGGAAGAGGCCTCCCCTGCCTTTATTCACCAGGGCGGACTTCAGGCTTGCAGTTCAGATTTCTGGAGCTGTCTGGCCCCGCGGACCAGATTCATGCGCTTCAATCTCTTCTTTAATAACTTCGGCGAGACGCTTGACGCCTTCTTCAATCTGCTCTAATGAGGAGTAGGAAAAATTGATTCGCATCGCGTTGTGTTCAGGCTCATCGAAATAAAATGCTGAACCGACGACATAGGCTACTTTCTTTTCAACTGCTTTGAAAATCATCTTGTCGGTGTCGATATAGTGGGGGAGCGATATCCACAGGAAAAGCCCGCCCTCCGGTTTTGTCCATCTGAGGTCGAAGCGTTTAGGCATGTATTTTTCAAGCATCTCGACCATATGATTCCGCTTTGCCCGGTAAATGTCGCAGGTGTGTTTGATGACAGAATTCAATTTGCCTGATGATAGATATTCGGCCAGCCAGAGCTGGGTGAATGGGCTTGTGCAGAGGTCCATGGCCTGTTTCGCGACGACAAATTTCTGAATGATGTCTTCCCGTGCCATGATCCAGCCGATTCGGGTTCCAGGCGCCAGTATTTTGGAGAAGGTTTTCAGGTTGATGACGTTGCCCGCTTTGGCTCCCTGCTGATCCAGCTGATAGATGGAGGGTATTGGCTCGCCCATGAATCGGATTTCGCGGTAGGGGGCATCTTCAACAATGAAAAGCTTCTTCTCATAGGCGAATTCCAGAAGGGCTTTTCGCTTTTCAAGGCTCCAGCAAATGCCTGAGGGGTTCTGGAAATCAGGAATTACATAGATATATTTGATCTTCGAGCCGGTATCGACAGCCCGGCGGTAGCGCTTTTCAAGCTCTACCATGTCGAATCCGTCATTATCCATGCTGAAGGGAATGCCGATAACCTTCCCCTGGTAGGACTGGATGGCCTGAATCGCGCCGATATAGGTGGGGCGGCCGGCAAGGACATAGTCGCCCGGATCCAAAAAGATTTTCGGAATCATGTCAAGAGCCTGCTGGCTGGCAGAAGTTATCAAAAGATTGTTTTCGCCGATTTTTACCCCGTTTGCCTCTTCATATTTAATGAGAGCGGCTTTCAGGCTTTTATCGCCTTCAGTCGTGCCATACTGCAGAGCCATGGCCGCGTGCTTTTTGAAAACCGCATCGGCAGCGACACGCAAATCTTCAACCGGGAAGGTTTCAGGGGCTGGCAGTCCGCCTGCAAATGAAATGATCTCGGGCTGTTGGGTAAGTTTTAGAAGTTCCCGAATGACCGATTTTTTCATATTCATTGAATTCTTCGAAAACTCAGGGGAAAAGTCTGCCATCTGGCTCTCCTTGGTTTGTGATCTGCTTTGTATTCTACAATGGATTTTTCGGCTCGTAAAGGGTGATAATTTTCAAAATTCAAACCTTGCATTTCATATTGTAAAACGCAATGTGCGAAAAGCCATACTATCGGCGGCATAATTAAAAGAATGAGCCTATTGTGAAGACTTTGATGAAAGCTTTATATATGCTCAAGCGGTTGGTTGAAGCGCTGCAAAAACGTTTCGCGCTCTTGAACTGTTCCCTGCTTTTATCGATAATGCAGACGTCGATTGACATTTCTTGAAGGCTCAACAGTAATTCGAGGTATTGCATGGCTTTGAACTGCGGCATTGTCGGTTTGCCGAATGTCGGGAAATCCACCATTTTTTCGGCGCTTACGAGCGCTAAGGCTGAGGCTGCCAATTATCCATTCTGCACCATTGATCCCAATTTCGGCATTGTTGCCGTGCCTGATCCGCGTTTGGACAAACTGGTCGAAATGTTCAAACCAAAGCGTCGGGTGCCTGCGGTGGTCGAATTTGTCGATATAGCCGGTCTTGTCAAGGGAGCATCCCAAGGAGAAGGTCTTGGCAACCAATTCCTCTCACACATCAGAGAAGTGGGGGTGATTGCTCATGTTGTCCGATGTTTTGACGATCCTGATATCATTCATGTCGCCAACAGAATCAGTCCGAAAGATGATATCGAAGTTATTCATACCGAGCTTGCACTTGCTGACCTGGAAACCCTCGATAAGAGGCTCGAAAAGCTTCAAAAGCAGTTGAAAGTCCAGGATCCTGCGGTAAAAAAGGAAACCGAAAGGGAAATCGCAGTTCTTACCAAAATCCGGCCAGCTCTCGAATCAGGAAAGCCCGCCCGCACCGTTCCACTTGATGACGATGAAAAGGCTGCGGTCCAATCTTCCTTTTTGATAACCATGAAAAAAGAAATCTTTGTCTGCAATGTAGATGAGAGCGGGCTGGCCGGCAATACCTATGTTGAAGAAGTGAAGCAGGCAGCCGCAGCAATCGGCTCGGAAGCAGTTTCAATCTGCGGAAAGTTCGAAGCGGAGCTGGCGGATCTGGAAAACGAAGCGGAGCGAGAAGAATTCCTTCAGGGTATCGGGCTCGAAGAATCAGGGCTTTCCAGCCTCATCCATGCCGCCTACCGGCTTTTAGGTTTGAGAACCTTTTTTACGGCTGGCGAAGATGAATGCCGCGCATGGACTATCAAGGCAGGCTTCAAGGCCCCGCAGGCCGCCGGCGTCATCCATACCGATTTTGAAAGAGGCTTTATCAAGGCGGAAGTCTATCACTACGATGATTTGATAAAGCTTGGCTCTGAGCATGCTGTCCGGCAGGCGGGCAAGCTGAGGCAGGAAGGCAAGGAATACATCGTGCAGGACGGCGATGTCATGTTCTTCAAATTCAATGTCTGAGCATACGGATTCTGACGAAGCAATGCTGACGGGGCTTCCCCCTTTCCCAGACTATGCGGAAGGGATAGGTCCATTGTTTTTGATTCTTGGCTCCTTTCCTTCGCGGGCATCACTTGCAATGAAAACCTACTATGCCCACCCCAGAAACCACTTCTGGCGCATAGTGGGCGAGATTTTCGACATGGATCTTGAAAAGGCTTCATTGAAGGAGAAATCCACCTTCCTGAGAATGCATCGAATTATCATCTGGGATTCCATTGCAGCCTGCAGGCGGGCAGGAAGCCTGGACAATGCTATTCAAGACGCTGTACCGAACGATATCGCCGGACTGCTTGAGCGTTTCCCATCGATTCGCGCTGTGGGTTTGAATGGATTGCAGTCTGCCCGCGTCTTCTTTACCAGAATTCTGCCCGAACCGGCAAAGGTTCCTGCCATCGGGGAGATTCTAACGCTGAAAATTACAAAAAACAGACCATCTTCGTTGCTCGTCATGCGCCTGCCTTCAACCAGTCCGGTCCCGACACGGGCATACCGTGATGGGGCATCGAAAATACCCCATTGGAAACAATTTTTTACTATACATTTGTAAACTACTGCTTGCTTTCGGTTCCCAAAATCGATATGCTAAAGCTACTTTATGGACAAACTAATCATCAAAGGCGCCCGCGAGCACAACCTCAAGAACATCGATCTTGAGCTCCCCAGAAACAAGCTGATTGTTATCTCAGGACTCTCCGGCTCAGGCAAAAGCTCGCTCGCCTTTGACACTATTTTCGCAGAAGGCCAGCGGCGCTATGTCGAATCGCTTTCGGCCTATGCCAGGCAGTTTCTCGGCAGGCTGGACAAGCCGGATGTCGACTATATCGAGGGGCTATCACCCGCCATCTCAATAGAGCAGAAAACAACCCATAAAAATCCGCGTTCAACGGTCGGGACAGTGACGGAAATCTATGACTACTTCCGCCTCCTCTTCGCGAGAATCGGTATTCCGCATTGTCCCAAATGCGGCAGAGTGATCAAGGAGCAGAGTGTCGACCAGATCCTGGACACAATTCTGTCCTGGCCTGATGACACCAGAATCCAGCTTCTCGCGCCGGTAGTGCGTGCGATGAAGGGCGAACACAAAAAGATTCTGGAAGATGCGCTCAAACAGGGATTCACCAGAGCGAGAATCGACGGTGAAATGGTCGATCTTGAAGAAGCGCCGGCTCTGGAGAAACAAAAAAAACATACCATAGAAATTATCATAGATCGAATCAAGCTGAACCGCGACGCGCGCCGCAGAATAGCCGAAGCGGTGGAAACCTCGCTCCATATCGCCGAGAGCATTGTCATAGTGCTTCGCGATGAGGGAGACGGTACAATAAAGGAAGAGTTTTTCAGCCAGAAAGGCGCCTGCCCGGAATGCGGCATTTCGCTTCCGGAAATGGAACCGCGGTTGTTTTCCTTCAACGCGCCGCAGGGTGCCTGTCCTGTCTGCACAGGTCTGGGAGTCAAGCTGGAATTCGACCCTGATCTCGTCATCCCCAATAAAAGCCTTTCATTCAACGAAGGCGGCTGTATCCCATACAACCCGCAGTCTGCCTGGAACCGGTCGCGCTTTGAAGCCTTGGCCAAACATTTTAAATTCAGTCTTGATACGCCGTTTGAGGATTTGCCCGAAAAAGCTATGGCAGCCATTCTGCATGGCACCGATGAAGAGATTCATGTCAGGTATGACAATCGGGAGAATACAGGGCATTTTGAGTACCAGACCAGATTCCCCGGCATCCTGGAGGATCTGAAACGCCGCTATATGGAAACAACCAGCGACGGCATAAAGCAATGGCTCGAACATTTTATGACCGAAAAACCCTGCTCGTCCTGTGATGGAAAGCGGCTTCGGTCTGAAGCTCTCGCAGTTACCATCGGCGGGAAAAATATCCATGAACTTTCATCCTTTTCAGTGGAAGAAGCGCTTTCATTTTTCGATTCAGTGCGGCTGACAGATGTCGAACAGCAAATCGCGAAGCAGATTTTGAAGGAAATACGAGCCCGTCTTTCCTTTATGAAAAACGTTGGCTTGGAATACCTGACCCTCGAGAGAAAAGCCTCAACGCTTTCAGGGGGAGAAGCCCAGCGAATCCGGCTGGCAACCCAGATTGGCAGTTCACTGGTCGGCGTTCTCTATATCTTGGATGAGCCTTCCATCGGCCTGCATCAGCGGGACAACCAGCGGCTTATCGATACACTCACATTCCTCAGGGATATCGGGAATACGCTGATTGTTGTCGAACATGATGAACAGACCTTGCGAACTGCTGACTATATCGTCGATCTCGGCCCCGGAGCCGGAGAGCATGGCGGCAAGGTTATCGCAGCGGGACCGCCTGAGCAAATCATGCTGTCTGAAGGAAGCATTACCGGGAGATATCTCGCAGGAAAGCTCTCAATCGATGTTCCGGCTGTCAGAAGAACCGGCAGCGGCAACAGGCTGGTTGTCCGCGGAGCCCGAGAGCATAACCTTAAAAATATCGATGTGGCCATCCCGCTGGGAATGTTTGTCTGCGTAACCGGAGTTTCAGGATCAGGAAAAAGCACTCTGCTCTCGGATGTTCTCTACCCTGCGATTTCCAACAGGGTAATGAGGACATCCATGACTGAAGGGCTCTATGACTCCATTGAAGGCATCGAATTTATCGATAAAATCATCAATATTGACCAAAGTCCGATCGGCCGGACGCCGCGATCCAATCCTGCGACATATGTCGGTGTCTTTACTGCGATCCGCGAGCTTTTCGCCAGTCTGCCTGAGTCAAAAGCGCGCGGATGGAAGGCTGGAAGGTACAGTTTTAATGTCAAGGGCGGCCGCTGTGAAAATTGTCAGGGCGACGGCACGCTGAAAATCGAAATGAATTTCCTGCCGGATGTTTACATAACCTGCGATGTCTGCCACGGAAAGCGTTTCAATCAGGATACGCTGGATATTCGATATAAAGGCAAAAATATCGCAGACGTGCTGGACATGACGATCGAAGAGGCTGCTGAGTTTTTTGAGCATATCCCGCCGATCCGGCATAAACTGATTACCTTGCTTTCGGTGGGCCTCGGCTATATTAAAGTAGGCCAATCCGCGCTCACGCTGTCGGGCGGGGAGGCGCAGCGTGTCAAGCTGGCATTCGAACTTGCGCGGCGGGCGACCGGAAAAACCCTGTATTTTATGGATGAGCCGACGACAGGTCTGCATTTTGCCGATGTCAAACAGCTGATGGACGTGATTCATCGGCTTGTGGATACAGGAAACACAGTGGTCATGATTGAACATAATCTGGATGTTATCAAGCAAGCGGACTGGATTATCGACCTGGGACCTGAAGGAGGCGGCAGGGGAGGCTCCATTGTCGCTCAGGGAAGGCCTGAAGATGTGGTACAATCAAGCTCTTCTTATACCGGCGCTTATTTAAAACCATATCTTTCAGTTTAGACCTATTCCATGCTAAAATGCTTTTAGCCATGTTTGCAGCGCGAAAACGTAATACCGCTCTGGTGTTGTTACTCTTTGTTGTGTCTCTTAGCGGAATTTTGCCCAGCAGATTGCTTTGGGCTCAGGAAAGTGACAAGGGCTCAGAATATCTGGATTCGCTTTCAGCGCTGGAGCGCAAGACCTTGGCACTGGATATAGCGGTAAGCTCCTATTATGAACTCATGGATCTTGCGCAGCGATTCAATCTTCCCACAGAAGGAACAAGCCAGGACCTTCGGCAGCGCTTATACGGCTTTTTCAAGCTCGAGAATCCCGTCAAACCCTCGGCCACTGCCCTTACAATTGAAAGCGCCTCATCGTTTTCTACATTTTCAGCAGAGCAGAAAACCAGCAATCTCATCCAGCTTTCAGGACCTGTCATACTCAAGATATCAACCAGCGATGGTTTTTTGCATCGAATAAGCGCGGACAGGATCCTGTATGACAGTGAAAAAAATATTGCAGAAGCGTGGGGTAACATAGAATATACAAGAGAAGGCAATGGAAGGACAGATCGGTTTGCAGGTTCTCATCTTATTGTTGACCTGGCCCAGTATTCTGGTGTTTTCCTCGATGGATCCTTCAATCTTGAACCCTCCTCAGCACAGCAGAGGACGCTTTTGCTTCATTTCGACCGTCTTGTAAAACGAAGCGAAAACGTATCCGCGGTTGAATCGGCTACACTGACCGCCTGCAATGAGCTTCCGCCGCATTATTACATTAAAGCCGCAAAAGTGTGGCTATTTGATTCAGGCGACTGGGCGCTTTCCAACGCGGTATTGTACATCGGCGTCGTTCCTGTCCTGTGGCTGCCATTTTTTTATTATCCTTCACAGGAAATTGTCTTTCATCCGGTGGTTGGAGCGAGAACGAGGGCAGGTGCGTATTTCCAATCAACAACCTATCTGATTGGTGAAAAGCCTGTTTCAACTTCGGCAATGAGCGTTTTTACCGCGCTGAACCAGGGTGCAGCAATGGGTAAAACCGAGATGTCAGGGGTTTTTTTAAAAAGAACAGGCAGCACAGAACAAAGCAGCGCAACAGCGGCTGGCACGCAGGGATCCAGCAGCATACAAAGCTCAAAAAGCCTCAAGCTGATGGCGGATCTGTATTCTGCGCTCGGGGTATACGCTGGTATTGCCGGGTATTTTCCGATCGCGAAATCTTCCGGCAAGCTTGAGTTTGCTGCCGGAATCGGCGTCAGCAGATCGCTTTTTCCCGAATCGACCGGCTATTACTCGCCTTTTGATTACGCAGGCAACTATGTTTCTGTCTGGAATCAATCGAGCTTCTTCGGCGCTCAGCTTCCTTTCAGATACGGAATGACTTTCAGCTACAAAAACACTGTCAAGAATGGCCCGTTCTCTGCGACATTTTCTGCAGATATCCCGTTTTTTTCGGATCCGTATTTTGAGCAGGACTTTCTAGACCGCAACGAATCTTCCAATGTTTTTTCAATGTTTGGGGCTGTGCAGAAGACGATATCCAGGCGCTCAACGCTCACTGACACTTTGCAGGGAAGCCTTGCGTGGACGTTTGCTTCAAGTTCCAGAGCTCCGTTGCTTAAGGCTCTATCATTTTCCCGATTGCAGAGTCAGCTTATCAGCAGAACGCGGTCACAGCCTACATCCGGACTGACTGCCCAGCAAAAGAGGCTTCTCTCTGTCGATCCTCAGCGTGACTTTTATTATCCTGATGAATTCAGGGTTCTTGATGCATCCATGGCGGCAAGTGGAACTTTGTTTTCTTTCAAGAAATCCAAACCTTCAGGAACAGGGCAGGGGACTGTGACTGCCTCTCAGGGGCAGCAGCCCTCACTTCCTCCTGCGCAGGCCGATTCAGAAGCAGCTGTTCTTCAAAATGCATCAAGCCCGGCTGCTGGCACCCAAAAACGAGATTTTTCTCAATTTGCATCTAGACTGGATTGGTCCATCAGTGCAAGCGGCATGGCCAATAATAAATTCAGATCGAATCAATGGAATACACCTGTCGATATTGATGCTTCATCCCAGTATTTTCTGCTTGGCTACCGGGGAAATCTGAGGTTCGCTCTCGCTTCCAGCTTCGCTGAAAACCTGATGAGCCAACAGCTAACTTTGAATTTCAATGCGCAGGATCAGTACAGGCCGTATCTCTACGATGAAAGGTCCTCGCCAACCAGTCCTCATCCCTATCGCCTGACTGACTATGCCTACCGATCGAACTCAGCTGATTTTGCCAATGAGCTGAGCTTTCAGCCTCTCCCCGCAGGAACGGCCTTTTCTTCTACGTCGCTGCAATACAGTCTGAAGGGTACGCTCTTCTCGACAAAATACCAGGGACTCTCCGGTTCCGGTGTTGACGCTGCGCCAATTTATGCGACCGATTGGTTTTCCTGGACTTCGGCATATATACAAAGTCATACACTCTCGATAAATATCGGATATGCAAAAACAGGGAAACCATCTCAGCGCCTATCTTTTTCAGCCAGCCTGCCTCCTCTTGATGAAAAATATGCGACCCAGTACAGCCTTCAAGCAAAACAATATGCCTTTGTCGCCCAAGGATCCTTGACGAGGAATTCTGGGACAAGCCAGCTTGAACCTTCTTCTCTGAATGCTCAGCTAAAACTTGGCGGCGGCACTCTGCCTTCTCTGAACTCGGAGCTGGTTTGGGATTTTGTGACGAGCGCTCCGTTATCTTTGGCAGCTTCGGCCTCTTGGAAAACATTTTCTGGAAGATTTTCAGCAAGAAAGGCAAAAGGCTATGACTTCTCAAGCGGAACCTGGATTCCTGACGGAACCGAATATTTCAGACCATATGACTATTCTCTGGCCTTTGCACCGATATGGCAGACAAAATCCAAAGCAGCTATAGCAAGCGCCCCTGCAGCTGTCAGTGCTATTTCGACAGATGAAGTTGAAGATGAAGCTGAAGCTGAAGCTCCGGCAAGCGAAACCCAGGCACCTTCTCCTCAGCCATCTGCAGTAATTGGTCAGTCTGTGTATTTTTCCTTGAAACCGAAGCTTTCCTATACGCAAAATATTATAAGATTTACCGAATCTACGCTGGCTTTTTCTCTTGACGCTTCTATTGCGACTGAAAAAGGTACCAAACTAACCTTTTCCAGCAGTTCAATCAATAAATCAGCATGGCGATATTGGCCAGGCATGTTTCCGATTACCACGGGGCTTGATCCGAATGCCTATGCAAGGAATCCAATTACTGATATCTATAATTCACTGGCAATCTGGGATTCAGCACGCCTTAAAACAACACTTTTCAAACTCCAAACCTTGAGCCTTTCCCTGAGTCAGGATCTGCATGACTGGACTATAAATGCAGGGCTCGGAATGAGTCCGGTCCTGATTACTCCTGATTCCGGCCGGCCATATTATCAGCTCGATTTTTCTTTTACGTTTGCAGTCACATGGAAGGACGTCCCCGAAATAAAAACACAGCTGTCCTATAAGGAAGGGAGCCTTGCCAATGAATAAGGGTTGTATTGAGGCAAGCAGCTTTTCGGACTTATCCGGCCAATCATATAATGAGAGACTCCTGGCCCAGGGAGAATATGCAAATTGAAAATTATCATATATACTTTATTTGTACGACTATTCTTAAGCGAATACGCGGACTGAAAATCGTACGGGAGATGTCTTGAATTCAGAAAGCATAGTTCTTGAAAACACTGACCTGCTCTCGGAAATCTGCGGAGTGAACGATTACAACCTGTCTATCATGGGTGATTTGCTGGGTGCACGGGTATTGAGCCGCGGCAATGAGCTTTTTATAGACTCAGACGACACGGATATCCAGAGCCTGTTTTCTTCGCTGGTGGAAGCCCTCGCGAAATCAATAGCGGGCGGTCTGCCTGCGACGCCGGATCTTATCATTGCGCTTCATGCCGAATTGACCCCGCTGGGCAATGAACATTCATCAGCTCTGGGAGGCGCTGCATCATCGCCAACAAAAAACGCATCCTGTGATGATTTTCTTGACCTGTGTATTCAAATACCAGGGAGCTTTACAAAAGTTTATCCACGAAGCAGGGGGCAAGGGCTCTATTTGAAAGGACTCGCGACCCATGACTTGATTTTTTCCATCGGCCCGGCAGGAACAGGCAAGACTTATCTGGCCATGGCGTGGGCGTTGAAGGAAGTTTTGACCAAGGCAAAACGGAAGCTCATTCTGACCCGTCCAATTGTTGAAGCCGGTGAAAGCCTTGGTTTCCTTCCTGGTGATCTGGAGCAGAAAATCAACCCATATCTTCGGCCGCTGTACGATGCGATGGAGATGATTCTTCCCTATGAAACCATTCGAAAGCTCGAAGAATCCCGGAGCATCGAAGTAGCTCCGCTGGCATACATGCGGGGCCGGAGCCTGACCAATTGTGTTGTCATCCTCGATGAAGCGCAAAACACAACCAAGGAACAGATGAAAATGTTCCTGACCCGCTTAGGCGAAAATACCAAAGCCATAGTCACCGGCGATATAACCCAGATAGACCTGCCCAGGAAAACAGAATCCGGGCTTGTCCATGCCATGCAGGTTCTCGAAAATATCGACGAAATCATGATCAGCAAGCTTGATGGCCGCGATGTTGTCAGAAGCCAGCTTGTCAGAAAAATCATCGAGGCATACGAGCATGAATAGGCTGATCAAGGATAGTTTCATATTCTGGAATATTCTTGCCTGTATTCTTCTTGCAAGCATTCTTCTCGCCTTGCTCGGCCCGGGCGCAAACGCGGTCCGGCGTAATTTTGAAGGCATTGAAGCGGGAAAAATCGCTGACCGCGATATTGTTGCAGGCAAGGACGTTTTTTATATCGATACCGAAGCGACACGCCTGAGAATCGAGGCTGAAGAGCGCCTGGTGCTGCCGGTTTTTCAGATGGATGAACAGGCGAGCCTGCGCATCACGCGTCAGTTTCAAGATTTTCGAAATGCCTTCAAAGACCTTGTGTCGGATGATGTATCCGCTGAATCCAGTATTTTGATGCTGCAAAGCAAATTCCCCGGAATTTTTTCAAGATCTCTCCTCGCCAGCCTCCTTTCCACGCCGCTAAAATCCCAGGCTCTTGTCTATACCGAAGATGTTTTGCAGAGCCTTCTGAGCACCGGCATTGTTTTATTGCCGTCCGAAGGTCTTTCGACCTATAACCAGGATTATTACGAGCTGAGAAGACTCATCAACAATAAGATCGAAAGTGAGCAGCGCGCCTTCAGCAGCATGATAACAAAACAGGATGTTCCGGAGCAAATCAACAGGGAAATCAGCGAAAAACATCTTTCCCGCCAGCTGGGCGGCATTGTTTCAGGTTTGGTGCAGACATTTGCCCAGGAAAACGTATTTTTTGATGAAACCGCTTCCAAGGCCAGGATAAAGGCAGTCAGAAATAAAGTTGAGCCGGTCAAGCGAGCCATTGGCAGGAATGAAATTCTGATACGAAAGGGCGAAATGGTAACACCCGAAACATTTGCCCGGGTCCAGGCAATCCGAAGCGCCGCTTCCCGTGCTGATTTCGGACTGGTTTTTGGCGGTCTCGGCCTGCTTGTTGTCGCCGCTTTCATCAGCGTTATTCTGCTTGGTCAAAATGTTCAGCCCGGAGGCAACGGCGACAGAAAAATAGTCCTGATGGCGCTCTATTCCGCGACACTATTCTTTATTTTGATTCTTGTTGCGGCAAGGCTTACAACAGGCCAGCTTCCGCTTGAAAGTTCATATATAATTCCCATATCGCTTTTTGTCGGAATAGGAACCGCCATTTCAGGACAGACCTTCGGTTATACCTATTCGCTGATTCTCGGCCTTGTTTCGGCTCCTGCATCCAATCTGAATCCGCATTTGCTCGTTTTCATCCTGCTTTCAGGAATCTTTTCAAGTTTCATGATCAGCATTTCCAAGACCAGGCTTGCGCTGGTCAGAGCAAGTTTTTTCCAAGCTCTTTTCCAGGGCCTTCTGACCCTGGTTTTGCTGCTTCCCTATGCTGGCAAATTCCAGCTTGTCGCAGGGCTTTCCTTTATGCAGGCATTGAACGGATTTTTAAGCGGCGCTCTCATTCTCGCAATTCTGCCGGTCATTGAACAGGGATTGAACCTTCCTACTAGATTCAGGCTTCTCGAGCTTTCCGATGTCAACGCGCCTGCGCTGAAGGAACTGATGACCCAAGCGCCGGGTACCTATTCGCATTCTCTGAATGTTGCGAATCTGGCAGAGGCTGGCGCTGAAGCCATTGGGGCGAATGCTCTGCTGGCTCGTGTTGGCGCGTATTATCATGATATTGGCAAAATTGAACAGCCTGAGTATTTTGTTGAAAACCAAAAAGGCGTCAACAAGCATGACGATATCAATCCAAGGCTTTCCGCGACCGTGATTCGGAGTCATGTTAAATTCGGAGTCGAAAAGGCAAAAGCGCTGGGGCTTCCGAAAGAGGTCGTTGAAATTGTTGCGGAGCATCATGGAGATTCAGTAATTACCTGGTTCTATGAAAAAGCGAAAGCTGAAGATGAAACAGTTCGCAGAGAAGATTTTTCTTACCCAGGAGAACCTCCAAGAAGCAAGGAAGCGGGTATTGTGATGATAGCTGATACGGTTGAAGCTGCGACGCGAACCTTGAAAAAGCCAACGGTTCCAAGGCTGGAACAGCAAATCCGACAGCTCATTCTGGATAAAGTTCAGGCCGGCCAGCTGGATAACTGCAGCCTCACCATCAAGGATTTGGAATCAATCCGCCATGCCTTCACAAGAATACTCGCGGGCCAGTTTCATTCCCGCATTGAGTACCCGAGACAAAAGGAAAACGGATGAATCAGGTATTAGTCGATTTTCAGGATATAGAAGAACCGTCCTGCATCGTTCCTGTCAGCGAATTTATGCAGAAAATTCTCGAATTTAAAAAGATTTCCGACTGGGAAGTCTCAATTCTCTTCTGTTCCGATGCTTTCATTCAAAATCTGAATAAGGAATACCGTGCCATCGACGCACCGACCGATGTTCTCTCATTTTCCATGGGAGAGTGGTATGAAAATGAGAAGCAGAAGATATATCGAGCGGGGGATATTGTCATCAGCATGCCAGCCCTGCATCGGAACGCGGAGGAATTCAAAGTAGATCCCGATGAAGAACTCAAGCGTCTTCTTATCCATGGCATCCTTCATCTCGAGGGAATGGACCATGAGACTAATGACCCCTCCGAACCTATGCTTATCAGACAGGAAGCGATTCTCAGGGAATTCGCAGGGAGCAAGCTTTTATGAACGGGATCTTCCGGATATTTAACAGAAAACATCACCCTGTGACTGAAGAAAATCAGCAAGTGCTCGCAGAACAGGAAGAAATGAAAGAAGGCATCGAGCACCTTGCTGAAACAACCGTTAAGGAAGTCATGGTCCCGCGAACCGATACGGTATTCATATCGCATGACGCATCGCGTCAGGAAATCCTCGGTACTCTGGTAGGCTCAGGACATTCCCGGATTCCTGTCTACCGCGAAACCATGGATCAGGTAGTCGGTATCATCTATGCCAAGGATGTTCTTGCGAGTCTGGTCAGTAATGGAAAAATCGAAACTTCCGCACTGATGCGAAAACCTTTCTTCGTACCCGAAACGAAAAAAATCGACAGCTTGCTGAAGGAATTCAAGAGAAAACACGTCCATATTGCCGTTGTCGTCGACGAATATGGGGGCACTTCTGGCATAGTCTGTTTGGAAGATATTATTGAGGAAATTGTCGGCGAAATTCAGGATGAGTTCGACAATGAAAAAGAACCAATCATTCAGACAGCTCCAAATACCTTTATCTGCGATGCGCGCACACGGCTTGATGATATCAGCAAGGAACTCTCAATCAATCTGCCCGCAGAGGAGTTTGAAAGTCTGGCCGGCTATGTATTCGATCTCTTTGGAAGAATCCCCGCGCCCCAGGAGCGCGCCGAAACGGACGATGCCGAATTCACCGTGATGGAAATGGATGCCCACAGGATTCTGTCGGTTAAAATTCAGCTGAAAAATCGAAACAACGACACCACAAGCATATGATTTTGTTTTGATATGTAAAATAACATTTCAGATTATAATTTTGCTTGCTGAAATCGATAAACAGGTATAGAATAGAAACAGCTGAAATACACCAGCATCACTCAAAATTTCTATTAAAATCCTAAGGAGGGTTCCATGAACGCTTATATAAAGCAAGTTCTTGACGACCTCAGAGCACGCTACCCCTGGGAAAGCGAATTCCTTCAGGCTGCCGAAGAGGTTCTCGAGTCTATCGCTCCGCTCATTGAGGCTGAGCCCAAGTACAAGGCGCAGAAAATTCTTGAGCGCATTGTCGAGCCCGAGCGGACAGTCATGTTCAGAGTACCCTGGATCGACGATAAAGGCGAATACCATGTTAACCGCGGCTACCGCGTCCAATTTAACTCAGCAATCGGTCCGTACAAGGGTGGCATTCGCTTCCACCCGAAAGTCACGCTTTCAACACTTAAATTCCTCGGTTTTGAGCAGATTTTCAAGAATAGCCTGACCGGCCTTCCTATGGGCGGCGGCAAGGGCGGTTCCGACTTTGACCCGAACGGCAAGAGCGATAATGAAATCATGCGCTTCTGCCAGAGTTTTATGACCGAGCTGTTCCGCCACATCGGGCCGGATACAGACGTTCCTGCAGGAGATATCGGCGTCGGCGGACGTGAAGTCGGCTATATGTTCGGACAGTATAAGCGGCTTGCCAACGAATTTACCGGCGTTTTGACCGGCAAGGGCCTCACCTTCGGCGGCTCACTGGTTCGCCCTGAAGCCACCGGTTTCGGCGCAGTCTATTTCGCCAAGGAAATGCTGAAGCTGAAAGGCCAGACCCTGGAAGGCAAAACCGTTTCCGTATCAGGTTTTGGAAATGTCGCATGGGGCGCCTGCATCAAAGCGTCTCAGCTTGGAGCCAAGGTTGTCACCATCTCCGGCCCCGACGGCTATGTTTTCGATCCGGACGGCGTCGGAACCAAGGAAAAGTGGGACTACCTCGAAGAAATGCTTGTCATAGACCGCAACAAGGTTGAAAACTACGTCAAGAAATTCCCCAAAGCCAAATTCTTTGCCGGAAAGAAACCCTGGGAACAGAAAGTGGACATTGCGATGCCCTGTGCCATTCAGAATGAGCTCAATGGCGAGGACGCAAAAGTCCTCATCGCAAATGGCGTTCAGACCATCGTCGAAGTTTCCAACATGGGATGCACCCCGGAAGCCTGGAAACTCTTCATCGAGAAAAAAATCCCCTTCGCTCCTGGGAAAGCAGCCAACGCAGGCGGCGTAGCTACCTCCGGTCTGGAAATGAGCCAGAACTCCATGCGCCTTGCATGGAGCGCCGAAGAAGTTGACAGAAGACTTCATGAAATCATGACCAACATCCACAAATCCTGCGTCGAAACCGCCGCAAAATACGGATTTGAAGGCAACTATGTTATCGGTGCAAACATTGCCGGTTTCAAGAAAGTCGCGGATGCCATGATCGCCCAAGGGCTTGTCTGATTTTTTCTGATTCAGCATAAAAGAGCAAACCGGCGGTGCATACCGCCGGTTTTTTTTATGCTCATTTCATGGTATATTCCGCAACAATCATGAATACGACATGCCTTTATACATCGGTTTCCGGAATCATCAGCGCGCCTCCTTCCAAAAGCTCAATGCAGCGGGCGGTGGCCTGCGCAATGCTCGCGGATGGTATCAGCTTAATCCGCAACCCCGCATTCTGCGATGATGCCAGAGCCGCAATGGGTATAGCTTCCGCTTTTGGAGCCGGCGCAGAACTGTCGAACGATTCAGTACAGATTTCAGGCAGTCCTCTTTTCAAAAACCGTACTACAATGAGCGAAAATGCTGGCTCCTTAGAAGTATCGTGCGGCGAATCAGGTCTCTCGATGCGGATGTTCGCACCGATTTCCGCATTGCTGTCCCGGCCCGTGCGCCTGGTTGCTCATGGCTCGCTCACGAGACGATCGATGGTCATGGTGCAAGAAGCCTTGAATGCCATGGGCGTCAGTTGTGACAGCGCAGACGGATTGCCGCCGCTCACTGTCAAAGGTCCGCTCCTCCCTGGAATTTACCATATCGACGCGGGGGCCAGTTCGCAGTTTCTTACAGGACTTTTGATGGCTCTGCCGCTGCTGGCCGGTGACTCGGTCCTGCGGGTATCCAACCCTGTCAGTACAGGATATCTCGACCTCACCGTGGCAACCATGGGGCTCTTTTCAGTAAAAGTAGAACATATAAATAATTATAGCCGGTTCGAAATTCCTGGCGGCCAGCGCTATGTGCCCGCGACCATGTCTGTTGAAGGGGATTGGAGCGGTGCTGCGTTTCTGCTTGCGGCCGCCGCGCTTGGCGCCAAGGAACGGCCACTGAGAATAGAAAACCTTCAGCCTGCCTCATCCCAGCCTGACCGAGCGATTCTGACGGTACTGGAAGCGGTTGGGGCTGATGTCGTTGCAGAGCCGAATGCCGTTTCGGTCAGATCGAACGATCTTCGGCCCTTTGACTTTGACGCTGCCGACTGTCCTGATTTGTTTCCGCCTCTTGCGGTTCTGGCAGCCGCCTGCCATGGCACTTCACGGATACACGGAACACGAAGGCTTGCAGGCAAGGAAAGCAATCGGGCGCTTACCATTCAGGATACACTTGGCACCCTTGGCGCCAGGATTCACCTAGAAGACGATGACATGATCATAGAAGGCAGCCGACTCCACGGCGGCGCTGTTGATGCTCATCAGGATCATCGCATAGCGATGATGGCCGCCGTCGCCTCACTCGCGGCAGGCGAGCCGGTCATCATTATGGGCAGTGAATGTGTCGCTAAATCCTGGCCCGGATTTTTTACCGATTTTGCTTCAATCAGCGATATTTGAGCGAAGCGTATCGAGAAATTTCTTCATTTCTTCGTAATCCCGCTGGCGGATGATGTGTGTCAAATACGCCAGCTGGGAATTGATCAATTCGAGTTGGCGGATTGTATATTGATTGAACATGATTTCAGTCAAAAGGCGATCATCCTCGGCAAGCAAACCTTTGGCGATTGCCATGTGCCGCTTGAAATTGGTGCCGGGTGCTTCCTGTTTTTTCATGCAGGCGGCAAAAACCATGCTGGAAGCAAAAGGAGTTGAGAGAGAATATGCGACCATCCGGTCATGCTCCTCAAAGCTGTAATCAAAAATCTTGATGCCCAGACGCTGATAGAATTCTCGGAAAAAGCGCTTGCCCGCTTCACAGGATTCAGAAATGATGACTGCGCTTTCATCGTGCAGATCACGGATATTCGCCAGTGTGGGGCCGAACATGGGATGGCTTGAAACAAAAGGCCGATTGAGCGCTTTATAGTAGTCCGCAAGACCATTCTTGACCGACGCAATATCGGCAATGATGCAGGATTCAGGCAGGTGCGGCAGAACTTCCCGATACGCTTCCACGGTATTGCCAAGTGCGACGCAATTGATAAAGAGATCCGGCTTGACCGCATCAAGCTCATTCAAATCGAGGATTCTGTGTACTTTGATGAAATACTTCATCCGCAAGGGATCTTTGTCATGAACCCAGACTTCGTGATTCCAGCACAGCTCTTCCGTGAGCCAGGCTCCCATTCTTCCAGTACCGACAATGAAAATTTTCATGGCGTCCCTCATTCTACCCGCGTTTCATCATAACAGCCGAGGATCCTGAAATCCTGCGCTTCCCGTGATACAGCGGCAATCGCCGCTGCGACGCGTTCTTCTTCAAGCGAACCTTCAAAATCGATAAAAATGGCGTATTTGCCAGGTTTGTCAGGGACCGATTCGATGCGGGTCAGATTGATTGCCGCATCTGCGAACACTCGCAGAATACTGAACAGCGAACCCGCTTTGTCGCCGGCAGTAAAGACAGCTGAGCATTTCGATCCCTTGTTCTGCAATGCTCCGGTTGAAAGCACAAAGAATCTTGTTCGATTGTGTTCAGCATCTTGAATGTCTTCTTTTATAATATCAAGTCCGTAAAGATCGGCGGCGAACCGGCTCGCGATAGCAGCAACTCCCTTGGGTCTCGTTTCAGCGATGGCTTTCGCGGCTCCCGCGGTGTCATAGAACGAAACCGGATCGAGGTGGTTCCGGGTGAGGAAGTTGCGGCATTGGGCCAGCGCCTGTGAGTGAGACCAGACCGTTCGCAGTTCGCGGTGGTCAGTGCCGGGCGGACAGACCAGACAATGCCTGACCGGCATATCGATGGCGGCGACAATTTTAAGATTCGTATAGATCAGGATCGAATTGACCGGTCCCACAAGCCCTCCAAGGGTGTTTTCTACCGGTACGATACCGAAGTCGAAATTTCCCGCTTCCACATTTTCGAAAACGTCTTGGAATTCATGACAGGGCATGGTTGCAAAAGAAGGATAGAGCAGGCGCGCCGCTACCTCACTGTATGCCCCATGTTCTCCCTGAAAGCCGATTGTCTTGAAATTCATCTTCTGCAAACGCTTGCTTTCCGAAATAATGAAAGAATAAATGTCAACTGCAAATTTCGGCTCAACCAGACAGTGGCTTGAACGTTCCACTTTTTCAAAAATCGCTTTTTCCCGGGAACTGTCTTCTATCCCCGTCTTGAACTTTTTCGTCAAAATGGCCTTTTCCATGCGCTCATTCAAAAGGGCCAGTATGCGGGCATCGATCTTGTCGATATCCTGCCGCAAATCATCCAGTGTCATGTATTCCTCCTTATCAGGCTAAAACCGAAACTGCCCGGGCTGTCAGGTACAAATCCGCCAGCGCGATCGCAGCTGCTGATTCAATCACAACAGCACTGCGAAGCGCGATACAGGCATCGTGCCTGCCTTCTATTTCCAGGCGGGTCAAATTTTGTGAAGAAAAATCGAACGTTTCTTGAGGCATAGCTATGGAAGAAGTCGGTTTTACGGCGGCCCTGAACACGATTGGATTTGAGTTCGAAATACCCCCATTGATGCCGCCAGCTCCATTTTTACCAGTCCTCCCGCTTGCGTCCAGAATAGGATCATTATGCTCATGCCCATACATTTTCGCGGCAGCGAAACCATCGCCAAACTCGATGCCCCGAATGCCGGGAACCGCAAATACCGCATGACTGATGACACTTTCGCAGGCATCGAAAAAAGGTTCGCCAAGACCGGCAGGGATTCTCCTGACGGTAACCTGAACCAGTGCGCCGACTGAATCGCCCGAATCCTGTGCCTGACTGACAACCCTGTTGATATCAGGGCTTCCCCCTGCTTCCAGAATGCGTGTTTCAAAGCTCGCAAATGAAAGGATTTTTTTTGCGATCGTGCCTGCGACAACCAGACCTACCGTGATTCTGCCGGAAAAATGGCCGGAGCCTCGGGGGTCGGCAAAGCCTGCATACTTTTTCAGAGCGCAAAAGTCAGCGTGTCCGGGACGCGGGATTGAGGTGAATTGCCGGTAGTCAACGGATCTCGTGTCGTTATTGGGAAAGGCAATCAGAATCGGAGAGCCTGTCGTATAACCCTGATAGACCCCGGACAAAATTGATGGGATATCATGTTCCCGGCGCGGAGTTGTGCCGTCCAGGCCAGCCCGGCGCCGTGCCAGATCCGGCTCCAAATCGTTTTCTGCCAAAGGGATTCCCGGCGGGCAGCCATCGATGACTACACCAACCTGTTTCCCATGAGATTCGCCGAAAAGCTCGACGCCAAAATTTTTTCCAAACCGATTCATGATACCTCTTTTTCGAAAAAATTAGTCAGAATCTCAATATCTACCGAATGAATCTCAACAAGCCCTATTTTCCTCGGGACAACGAAATTCATGCGCGAACCGCCGCGTTTTTTGTCAAGGCGGATTGCATCTGACAGAACCTTCCGCCCGCCCTGATAACCAAGCGTTTCAAGGCTGGTCGGCAGGCTAAAGGCTGTCAGCAGTTTCTTGATTCTCTCCGCGGTATCGGCGTCCATCAAAGCGCTTCTGACAGCATATTCGCAGGCAGCCGCCAGCCCGACAGCGATTGAATGACCGTGCAGGGCGCCTGTCATTTTTTCTATGGCATGCCCGAAGGTGTGGCCGAGATTCAGAAGCCTGCGCTCATTCTTTTCCTTCGGATCCCGGGCAACAATGTTCAGTTTGACTGCCTGAGACTCACGAACCATCCTGAGCATGTCTGCCCTGTCGATGCTCGCGGGGAAATTCGCAGGAAAAGGACCGCGGCTTTTTTCAGCAAGAGACTCGAGAAAGGCAAATGTGCTTTCTCCCTGCAGAATCGCATGTTTGATCACTTCCGCCATGCCCGAAGAAAACTGTCCTGCATCGAGAGAATAGAGCGTGTCGATGTCGCAGTAAATTTTTTCTGGTACATGAAATGAGCCAACAAGGTTCTTGTAGCCGTCCAGGTCGATGCCATTTTTCCCGCCCAGACTTGCATCAGTCATGGCAAGCAGGGTTGTCGGCGCGACAAGCAGTCGGATGCCCCGCATCCAGGTGTGCGCGGCAAAGCCTGCAAGGTCGCTGGTGGAACCGCCGCCGAGCGCCAGCAAGGTCCATGAACGGTCTGCTTCCATCTCAGCAAGTGCTGTATAAAGCTTCAGAAGCTCGGAATAGGTTTTTGCAGGCTCTCCAGCCGGAACCTGGATAAGCGGGAAGTCCTTGAAAAATTTCCCGTATAAGGCGTACACCCTGCTGTCCGCGATGATGGCAGTTGTCTGTTTAGATAATCGGGTTTTCAGCGATTCCAGTGAACAGAACTCGATTTCAGAGCCTGGGTTATCATGTTCCTCATTCAGCACAGCATTTTTTTTCTGCATGGTTCGGGCTTTCCTCAATCCACTGCGTCAGCAAAGGCGGTGGGGAGATCAGACTGTGCATCTGTCCGCTGTTCAGCACCAGGACGCTCAGTCTCGCCTGTAAAACCGGCATGAAGCTGCCCAAAAAATTCCCTCGCCTGAGCCAGTTTTTTCATGAGCAATTCGAATTGCGGTACCGTAAGCTGCTGATCCTTGTCCGACAGCGCGGAGGGCGGGTCGATATGCACTTCAATCTCAAGCCCGTCTGCTCCCGCAGCCAAGGCAGCAAGGCTCATCGGCTCGATCATGGAAAGAATGCCTGTTCCATGGCTTGGATCGATAAAAATGGGAAGATGGCTTTCGCCGTGCACGGCAGGGACCATAGAAAGGTCAAGCGTATTGCGGGTATAGGTTTCAAAGGTTCTGATGCCCCGTTCGCAAAGGATGACATTGGGATTTCCTTCAGCCAGAATGTATTCGGCGCAGTTGAGCCATTCTTCAAGGGTTGAATACATGCCCCGCTTGAGCAGAATCGGCTTTCCCGATTTGCCGACTTCCCGCAGCAGTGAAAAATTCTGCATGTTTCTCGCGCCAATCTGGAGGACGTCCGCATACTCGCCAACCCAGGATACATCCCGCGTATCGACAACTTCAGTCACAATCGGCAAGCCTGTTTCGCGCCGTGCCTTGTCCAGTATTTTGAGTCCCTTCAAACCAAGACCTTGGAACGCGTAGGGACTCGTTCTGGGTTTGAAGGCGCCGCCTCGAAGCATTTTGGCGCCTGCCTTCTTTACCGCAATTGCCGTCTCGACCGTCTGCTTTTCAGTTTCTACAGAACATGGGCCGGCAATAACCACAAATTCCTGGCCAACCTTGACGCCATTGACATCGATAATGGATCGCAAAAGATCAGGTCTCGCGGCCGCCAGTTTCAGGTTTTTCATGATGCTCCTCTCAGCAGGGAAAACATTTCCAAAAAATGCTCTTATTCAGAGTAACAAGGATGATAACCAGCTGAAATCGCCAGGTCAACCAAGCTGTCATCTTTTTTTCGATAAAATCATGCGGTATAATCCTTCCATGTATTTTAACGAACTGGTTGAAGCCTATAACAAACAGCGTCATGATCGCAATATTTACCATGATCTCATGCGTTTTCGGGTGCGGGAAGTCCTCCTGGTCGGCAGTCTCTATGACTCATTCGTTGTCGAATCCGACGGTGTCCTGACCGAGCAGATTTACGGAGAATATTTCAAGCTGAACCTCAACACCATACCTCGAGTTGTCTGCGCCTATACTGAGGAGACTGCGCTCGATCTCTTTAGAAGCGGTAAGTTCGACCTTGTAATCCTCATGGCGGGGCTGGATTTCGACATCCCGCTTGCCATCGCCAAAGCGATGAAGCATATCTGGCCGGATATTCCCATCCTGCTGATGGCGACCAACAATTCGAGCCTTGAATACCTGGATTTCGATTCACCGGAGATGGCCTCAATCGACCGAGTCTTTGTGTGGAATGGCTATTCCAAGCTTTTTGTCGGTATGATCAAATATATCGAAGATGTCCGCAATGTCCATGCCGATACGCAGACCGGCCAAGTCCGGGTCATTTTGCTCATCGAAGATTCAGTCCGGTATTACAGCCGATATCTGCCGGTTCTGTATAAAGTCGTCCTCAAACAGACGCAAAATCTTATCGAAGAGGAGCGGATTACTGAAACGTATAAGCTCCTCAGCATCAGAGCCAGACCGAAAATTCTTCTTGCTTCAAGCTATGAGGAAGCTGAAAAGCTCTTTGAAACCTATCAGAACAACCTCCTGACGGTTATTACCGATCTGCGATTCCCGCACAAGGGAAAGTGTGATGAAGAAGCGGGATTCGATTTTATAAAAATGGCCAAAGGGAAAATCCATGACTTGCCAATCTTGATTCAATCGAGCGAACCGCATATCCGCAGCAAAGCCTATGAGATCGGCGCTTCCTTTGTCGACAAGAATTCTGAATCTCTGGAACTCGAACTGGCAAGCTTCTTGCAAATGAATCTTGGTTTCGGCGACTTCCGCTTCTGCATGCCGGATGGCAAGGAAATCGGCCGGGCCCGCAATATGCGGGAATTTATCGCCAAAATGCATGAACTGCCGGCGGAAAGTCTTGTCTATCATGCCGAGCATAATCATTTTTCGGCCTGGCTTATGGCCCGCGGCGAAATCCAGATGTCCAAAGTTCTGAAACCATACCAGATCGGAGATTTTCCTGACATCCACGCCATGCGGGATTTTATTCTCAAAATTCTTGACAGCGTCAGAAAGGAAAAATCCAAAGGGATTGTGCCGAATTTCGATGAAAGCATGCTGCATGAAGAAAATTATATCAGCAGGCTGGTGGATGGCTCAGTCGGCGGGAAGGGCAGGGGGATCATGTTCATTCATTCCCTTCTCGAAAATCTGGATTTTTCCCGCTATATACCTGAAATCGAAATAAAAATTCCTCGAACGCTGTTTATCGGTATCGATGAGTTTGAGAATTTTCTTGAATCACATAATCTCTGGTCCGAAGCCTTTTACAAGCCCTATTCAAACCAGCTCCGGCAAACCTTCCTATCAACCCCGCTTTCGCCTACGCTGATTGCGAGGCTCAGGGCCTTCCTTGCAAGAACAAACAGGCCGCTGGCTGTCCGCTCTTCCGGCCTTTTTGAAGACATGCTGATGGTTCCGTTTTCAGGCATCTACGACACCTATATCATCCCCAACAGCCACCCTGACCTTGAGGTGAGGCTCAACCAGGTCTGCGATGCCATTAAACTTATCTATGCCAGTCTATTCTCGGTGGAATCGCGCAGTTATTTTGAAGCGGCGCACTACAATCTGGAAGAAGAGCGTATGGCTGTGCTGATCCAGGAGCTGGTCGGCAGCCGGCATGGCGATTATTACTTCCCCCATGTTTCAGGCATTGCGCAATCGTACAACTATTATCCAGTCGCCTATGTAAAACCAGAAGACGGGCTTTGTGTTTCCGCGCTCGGGCTTGGCACCTACGTTGTCGGGGGCGGTGTCGCACATCGTTTCTGCCCTAAATATCCCAAGCTGGATGTTCTTTCCCCCGATCATGCGCTTGAAAGCACGCAGCGAACCTTCCATGCCCTCGATATGAGCATCTCGACGCCTGATCTTTCAGCAGGCGAGATGGCAAGCCTCAAGGAGCTGGATGTTTCGGCTGCCAACGATGATCGCCATTTTGCGATGATCGCGAGCACCTGGGATGCAGAGGACCGGAGATTTGTACCAGGAGCCTCAGGCCGCGGTCCTAAAATCATCGACCTGGCAAATATTCTCAAATATGAAGCGCTTCCTTTTGCTCAGGCAATCTCGATGATTCTCGAGATCGGTTCCCGCTCAATGGGCACTCCTGTAGAAATCGAATACGCCTTCAACCTTAGCGAACCTTCCGGGAAACCTGCCCTCTATATCCTTCAATTAAAACCTCTTATTCAGGCTGACGATAAAATCGAATTGAACCTGGGAGCCCTCGCTCCGGAGGATTGTTTTATCGTGTCTGATAAAACCATGGGTAACGGCCGCGACCTTTCTGTTCAGGATATAGTCTGGGTGAACCCTGAAAAATTCGACAAGGCAAAAACGCTTGAAATGACTGCTGAAATAGAAGAAATCGATCGGGAGCTTAAAAAAGCCGGCCGCCGCTATGTTCTGATTGGTCCGGGTCGATGGGGAACCCGGGACCGCTGGTTGGGGATTCCCGTGTCATTCGCCCAAATTTCAAGGGCAAAAGTCATCGTTGAAGTTGACCTTGACAATTTCGTGGTCGATTCATCCCTCGGCTCGCATTTTTTCCATAACCTGACCAGCATGAATATTGGCTATATCAAGATTCCATTGCGGTCCAAAGAAGCATTTATCGATTGGGACTGGCTGAAAAGTCAGAGGCGCGCCTTTGAAACCGACCATTGCGTCTGGTCAACCCTCAAAGCGCCCCTGGATATTCTCATGGATGGGAAACAAGGCAAGGCAGGGCTTCTGAAAGCGGGAAACCGGGAACGGCCATCTGAAGAAAATGATGAAATTGAAATGGAGAATGCGGAATATAATTGACGCCAGTCACGGTTTCAGGCAATACTCATTTTTCAATATATCGGAGGGTCTTTCAAAATGCAGATGCATTTTGAAATTGGCTCATCAGCTTGAGAAATCTCTATGCTGACACATTTTGTCCCTGGAGCTATCGGTATGGATGCTATCAGTATCGCGAAGACGCTTCATCCGCTGGAAGTCAAAATCATCCTGACCTATGATACGTCCGCCATTTTCGACGCAAGAAAAGTGCGGGAAGAACTCGGCTATCGGGAAGGCCAGGAAAACCAGGCTTTTTCATGGCTGTCAGGCAAGGGCTTGATAACAGAGGTTTCACGCGCTCAGACCGGTTTTTTTGAAATCACTGCTTTAGGAAGGGATTTGGCTGAAAAAGGTCTTGTCGAAGAGCGGATTCTCGCTTTGCTTGCCGCTGAAGGGGCGAAGACGCTCAGCGCCATCACCGAAAAGCTTGGCCTCGAGCAAAAACATATCGGTTCAGCCTTTGGCCTTTTATCCAAGGAAGGCATCGTCGCGCTGGACGATACAAAGCAGGCTTGCCTTGTCTCGGAAGCACGTCTGCCGCAGAAAATTAAGATTCTGAAATCTCTGCTGGAAAAAGCGCTTGGCAAAAATGGCATCCTTGAGGAAAACGAGCTTTCGGCTGAGGAAAAGGCTGTCATGAGCACGGTAGCCAAAAAGCGCGGCGCCCAGGATGCTCCGTTCCGAAGCGCAGACCGGGAGCAGGTTTTTTACAAGCTTTCTCCGGAAGCCGATGAAGTACGAAGGGCCTTGCGTGCACTTGGTGTGACCGGCGAAGAAATCGGCGCTCTGACACCGGAAATACTCATCAAAGGCACCTGGAAAAATGCTGCCTTCAGACCCTACAACATCCAGATTACCCCCGCCCGAATCATTCCGGGGCGGAAAAATCCCTATGTCGAATTTCTTGAAAGCGTCAAGGATAAGCTGGTGTCTCTCGGGTTTGAAGAGTTTGACGGCAATATGGTCGAAACTGAATTCTGGAATTCCGACGCACTTTTCATGCCGCAGTTCCACTCCGCTCGTGACATCCATGATGTTTATTATATAGAAGAACCCCGAAAAGCCAAGTTCATCGAGGAACCATATCTTTCTAAGGTTGCCGCCGCCCATGAACACGGCGGAGACACCGGCAGCCGGGGATGGAATTATTCCTTTGACCGCGAATTTACCAAACGATTGATTTTGAGAAGCCAGGGTACGGTTCTCTCAGCCCGAAAACTGCCCACCGCCAAGGTGCCCGGAAAATATTTCGGCATCGCGCGCTGTTTCCGCTATGACAAGGTTGATGCAACCCATCTGTCCGACTTCTATCAGACTGAAGGCATCGTGCTCGGTGAGGATGTCAACCTCAGGACTCTGCTGGGCTTTCTAGAGATGTTTGCCGTGGAAGTCGCCGGCGCCAAAGAAGTCAAATATGTTCCCGGATATTTCCCCTTTACCGAGCCTTCAGTCGAAGTCCATATCAAGCATCCTGTCCTGGGATGGTTTGAGCTGGGTGGTTCCGGTATCTTCAGACCTGAAGTGACCAAGTCGCTGGGCATCAATGTTCCGGTTCTCGCTTGGGGAATCGGTATTGACCGCATGGCGCTGATGGCGCTGGGCCTTAACGATCTGCGTGAACTTTTCAGCCCTGATCTCGAAAATATTCGACTCAGGCGTGCCCTCTTGGCAAACTAATACCTGGAGCAAAGATATGCCGAAAATTGAAGTCAATGAAAAGCTATTTTTCGATCTGCTTGGCGAACGCTATACATCGGAACAGCTCGAAGAGATATTCCCAACTGCCAAAGCTGAGCTGGACGGCTGGGATACCGATGGAGTTTCTGCCGAGGACAGGACGATAAAAATCGAATTGAATGATACAAACCGCCCCGATCTCTGGTCAACTGCCGGTCTTGCGCGCCAGCTGAAAACGCACCGCTTGGGGAAAATTGCCGAATATCCGTTCTTTGTTCCGCTTGGTCAACAGCCTTCTGTTAGATACACGGTTGAAGTTCATGAAAGCGTACAAAAGGTGCGCCCCTATCTGGCCGGATTTGTCGCCCGCGGCGTTGCTATAACAGACGCCATGCTCAAGGATTTTATCCAGACCCAGGAAAAGCTGACCTGGAACTTTGGAAGAAAACGTAAAACCGTCTCGATCGGACTATACCGTCCTGCAATCATTACCTGGCCTGTCCACTACAAAGGTGCAGACCCTGAAACGACTTCCTTTGTCCCTTTGCAGGAAACCAGAACCATGACCCTGCGTCAGATTCTGGCAGAGCATCCAAAGGGGAAAGAATACTCTTTCATTCTTGCCAATGAACCGATTCATCCATTGCTGACTGACAACCAAGGCCGGGTGCTGTCTTATCCGCCCATCATCAATTCTGCCGACTTGGGTGCAGTCTTGGTTGGAGATTCCGATCTCTTTATTGAAGTAACCGGCTCCGATTATCCCTCGGTCGCGCTGACCGCTTCCATCATGGCTTGCGATCTGCATGATATGGGATTTACCATTGAACCGGTCCGGGTTGTCTATCCCTACGATACTCCCTTTGGTACATCTGTGGTGTTCCCCAGCTATTTCCAGGAAACAGTCGCCGTTGAGCTTTCGGAAGCCGAAAAATTGCTCGGCATGTCCATGAGCGGCGAAAAAGCGCTCGACGCGCTCAGACACATGGGCGTCAGCGCTCGCATCGAAGGCTCAAAGATTACCGTGACCCCTCCATGCTACCGGAATGATTTCCTGCATCCTGTGGATGTTATTGAAGATATCCTGATCGGCATCGGTATGCAGCACTTCAGCCCTCAGCGCCCCAAGGACTTCACCATCGGCCGTCTTTCTCCGATTGAAACGCTGTCGAGAAAAGTCAAGCTGTCAATGGTTGGAATGGGTTTCCAGGAAATGATTTACAACTATTTGGGCAGCGGAAAGGACTATATCGAAAAAATGGGTATCGACCCAGCCGCTGTGGTCAAGATTTCCAATCCCATGAGCGAGAATTTTGAATATGTGAGGAACTCCCCGCTTCCTTCCTTGCTGGGAACCGAATCGGTATCCGCAAAAGCGCTCTATCCGCATAGGACATTTGAGATCGGCAAGGTAGCCATCAAGGATGATGAGGCAAATTACGGAGTCCTCACAAGACAGTATCTGGGCTTTTTAAATTCCCATTCTTCTGCCGACTACAACGAAAGCGCCTCTCAGGTAGCCGCGATTCTCTATTATCTCGGAGCCGCGTATGAAGTGCGGGAAAGCCTTGATCCGCGATTCATTCCTGGACGTCAGGCAGAAATCGTGAGCCAAGGGCGGAAAATCGGTGTTTTTGGCGAACTTCACCCCGCGGTGCTTGAAGCCTTCGATATCAATGTTCCATGCGCGGGCGGAGAAATCGATCTGGACTATTTTATCTGACCGAAATGCGCTCATCTTTTCTGCACAGAGGCTGGGCGCTTTTTTTACGGAAGAATTCGAATTATTCTAAAAATTTGAATCAGAAAGCCGACATTTGAGCGTATATATCGTGAGGGGACTCGCGATGGAGATTTACGCTTTTGAGCCGTTCGGGTTTTCAGGCTTTTTAGTTCGGGTTGAGGTCGATATTCGAAGAGGCATTCCGGCAACCGATCTGGTGGGACTGGCGGCTGGGGCTGTCCGAGAATCCCGGGAACGGGTTCGCGCCGCAATCAGAAATTCCGGTTTTGAATTTCCCCAGGACAGGATACTCATCAACCTGTCTCCAGCTGACATACCCAAAGAGGGCTCCTCCTACGACCTTCCTATTGCTCTTAAAATCCTTGCTTTGTCGGGAAAAGTGCCAGAGTGCGGCAATCGGATACTTGTCCTTGGTGAATTGAATCTTGATGGCAGTGTTTTACCAGTCCGCGGCATTCTTCCCGCTCTAACCGGCGCCGCGAGCCAGGGAATCCGCCGCTGTCTCGTTCCAGCAGGGAATTTCACGGAAGCCAGCCAGCAAAACCTTTCAGAGGTATATCCCATTAATCACCTGTCGCTGCTGCCTGATATTCTCTGGATGATCCAGGGAAACCAGTCCTTCACGAATATGCCAAAAACCGAACAGCAGCGGTTTCTGGCATGGAATCAAGGATACTCGCAGACGAAAGCAGGTAATGAACAGGAGAGCAGAGTACAAGTAGACTATTCAGATTACCTTGGCAATGAACCGCTTCTGCGAGCCTTGCAGATTGCGGCAGCTGGAAGGCATAACGCCTTGCTGTTCGGACCGCCGGGCACCGGGAAAACCATGGCTGCTCTGCGCTTTCCCTCATTGCTGCCCGACCTTAGCGAACAACAAGCTATGGAAGCTCTTTCAATCCGCTCATTATATGGATATAGCATCGAGTCTCTGCCGGAGATGAAGCGCCCGCCCCTCCGTGCGCCGCATCATTCCGCCAGTCTGGAGGGAATAATCGGGGGCGGCAGACCAGTTCGGCCCGGAGAAATCAGTTTGGCGCATAATGGTGTTCTTTTTCTCGATGAAACGACAGAATTCCGGCACGATGTGTTACAGGCGCTTCGTGAACCAATCGAACATGGTGCTGTTATTCTGACCCGAGCTGGAAGAACGCTGTCATACCCTTCTGACTTTCAGCTTATTCTCGCTGCTAATCCATGTCCCTGCGGCAATCTTGGGAATCCACAGAAAACTTGCGTCTGTTCGCCGCTAGAAATCCAGCGGTATTGGAAAAAACTTGGCGGACCGCTGATGGATCGAATCGATCTCAGAATTCCTGTCGCGGTCCCTCGTATCGAAAACATCATGAACAACACCAAGGCGAATCAAGCTGCTCTCAGAAGCTCGGTTCTACAGGCGATAGAGCGGCAAAAAGCCCGTAATATAGCAGGGAGTCGGTACCTTCCAAATGCAAAACTGCCGGCTGGGGTAATTTCGAAATGCTGCAGACTTGAAACTCGCGCTGAAATGCTATTTTCGCAGAAAATCGAAGCCCTTGGCATTTCGGTTCGGTCATGCCATGCGATTCTGAAAATCGCCAGAACGATCGCCGACCTGGATGGCAAGGAAGTAATTACTGAAGACTGCATGCAGGAAGCGCTCCATTTCCGCCAATGCGGTGAAAACGAAGTGTATTTGCCCTGAGTTTGATGATGGGGGTGGTGATATTTGCGTTTGTTGCTTTTAAAGTCCATTTGGGATATTTGATGTAAAAAATTTCAGCAAGCGCATTTTTTTAAAAAAACCTGTTGACAATATCGTCATTTGAAAGTAAGTTCCTTCACGCGTCAGACGTCAGCGCCAAACTGATGAAAACGCAGCTTGAGCAGGTTCTATTTTGAAGCTGACAGCTTTATAAGAATCTGCGAAATTTTAAAAAAATCAGACAAAGCACTTGACAAACGGGGTGCAAGTTTGATAGGTTCATCGAGCGCTCTGAACGAAGGCTTGTAAGAAAGCATGAAAGCGGAGCGGAAAAGGGACGGAAGCAGCGCGGCGTTATGCCGGGTAACGGCGAGCGGAGAATGCGCAGCGGAAGTTTCGAGGATCTATAACAGGGAATAGGGAAGGGATAGAGAGAGGTAAGGATTCACGATATCGAAAGGTATCGGGGTGCG
>Ga0302250_1000075_pt1 | contig 153778 bp, 115 predicted proteins | sample AAG_RA_Asp_MG_FD_193536 | JGI IMG/M metagenome (GOLD analysis project Ga0302250, IMG submission 193536) | Enriched activated sludge microbial communities from anaerobic digester in WTTP, New Holstein, Wisconsin, United States - AAG_RA_Asp | ecosystem: Engineered > Bioreactor > Anaerobic >... | reverse complement strand
CTTTGTCTGGTATGAGATCCTCTAATCTCGGTTTCCTTTTTCTTCTTTTAGTTTCCATGTGTCAAAAATAAAATTATTAAACATCTTTAATTCATTTTAAATTTGACACACTTTTCTGAATATACTCGGTCAAAGATACAATTCGAAACCAATTCACAACCTAAATTCTTGTCTCCCTTGTAAACCACCTGCTGATTATCAATAGGTCAAAGATACAATTCGAAACCAATTCACAACCGCTATCATTCATCTGATCTACTTTATCTGCTGATTATCAATAGGTCAAAGATACAATTCGAAACCAATTCATCAGGAAAACTCTCTTTGCGGCCTTTGTATTTCCCTTCGCGCCATTGCGTGAAAAGCATGATCAGCCATTCCTGCATAGTCCGAAAAAACGACACAAAACCTGCAAATATTCATACCAGGATTCAGATTATGAACGAATCGTCAAATAAAACCTTCCTGTATTCTCATCACTGACTGAATACCTGCCTTAATGGTATTTGTATTCAATTTCTAAATTTGTAAATTTGTAAATCTACCACCCCGGCATCCCCTTCAATAATAAATATTACATACCTGTATATCAACAATTTGGAATTTTAATAAATTTAGAACCCATACAAATTTCAGTCAAATCAAGTAAATCAATACCTAATTAGTTGTGCAATTGAATTTTGTTAATATTTTTACGCTCTTAATTTTAGATGTTTTAATATTTTTGTACTGTTCACTCATAAATACAGTTCTTCATGCAAGATAAATTACACAATAATGATCCCAACCCGAGAAGAAGCTTTCTGAGGCAAAGCCTGTTTCTTGGCGCTGCCGCTGTTACCGGCGCCGGAGTACTCGGCTCCTGCAGCAATAAGGTGGAAGAAACCGGTGAAAAGGTAAAGGTTCTGACCGCCACAGGCGAACTGGTTGAGGTTGATAAATCACAATTAAAAATTGTTCAAAGTGAAATACTGGATGAACTCCAGGAACGGGGCCGCGAAGGCCTCGTGGGTCATCACTGGGTAATGGTCATCGACCTTTCCCGATGCCAGAATGCCCGCAAATGTATGTCGGCATGCCAGGGCGCCCACGAACTGAAACCCTACCAGCACCATATCAATGTGCTGCAAATGCAGGACTCAGCCGATACCGCCCCCTATTACATGCCCAAACCCTGTTTTCACTGCGATAATCCGCCCTGTACTAAAGTATGTCCGGTTAATGCTACCTTTAAAAGAAAAGACGGCATTGTACTAATTGATAACCACCGCTGTATCGGTTGCCGTTTCTGTGTGGCAGCCTGTCCGTATTCAGCAAGGATGTTCCAGTGGTTTGAACCCGAGTATACCGAAGAACAAAAAAACCGGGTATACGATGTCGAGCTGAATGTGCCCCAGAAACGGGGAACCATCACCAAATGCCTGTTCAGCGCCGACCGCTGCCGTAAAGGAGAACTCCCCTACTGCGTATCCGCCTGCCCCAACGGTGTTTTCTACTTTGGCGATAAACTCGAAGATGCCGTTACCAATGGCACCACCAAAGAAACCGTGAAATTCAGCGCTTTGATACGCGAAAACCACGGATATACCTATCATGAGGAACTGGGTACCAAACCCCAGGTGTACTATCTGCCACCCCGTAACCGACGGGTACCCTATACTCCGGTTGACAAACTGCTGAAGGAAACACCTCCCCCACCCGTTGCCGATACCAATACTGCTCACTCATAATATCCTGACCACATGATACATATCACTACCAATTTACCCGTAGGAAAAGGGAAAACCCAGGAAGAGATCCGAGAAGAACTAACCTGGAAAATGACCCGTCATACCTTTAAAGATCAACTGTGGATCAGATTTTTGTTCATTCTGATCCTGCTCGGTGTTTTCGCCTACGGGCATCAACTGATCACCGGTTTAGGACTCACCGCGATGAGAGACTACTCCTCATGGGGAATCTATATCGCCCATTTCGTGTTCTTTGTAGCCGTAAGTCTGGTGGGATCGTTGGTGAGCGGAATCCTGGCGCTGACCGATTTCAGATGGGGAAAGCCCATCAGCCGGATATCCGAAATCATTGCCGTAGCCGCCATTGCGCTGGCCGGCGCTACCATCGTTATTGATATGGGGCGTCCTGACAGGGTATTGAACCTGGTACTGCACGGACGGCTTCAATCCCCCATTGTATGGGACTTTACGGTAGTTAATGTTTACCTCGTTCTGAGTGTTATCCTGCTCTATCTCCCTCTAATCCCGGATATCGCCCTGCTTCGCGACCGTTTGACCACCATCCCCAACTGGCAGAAAAAAATGTACGAAGTGCTGTCGATTGGTTGGAAAGGCACCCCGGAACAATGGAAAAATCTCCGGAAAGCCATCTTCGCCATGATCATCCTGATCATGCCTGTGGCCTTCTCCATCCATACCGTAACTTCCTGGCTCTTTGCCGTGAACAGCCGTGCCGGATGGAACAGCACCATTTTCGGACCTTACTTCCTCTCTGGCGCCTTTATGTCAGGAGCTGCCGCCGTCATCATCGGAATGTACTTTTTCAGGAACAACTTCAAATTAAAAGATTATTTTACCGACAGACATTTCGATATGATGTCGAAACTGCTGGTGCTCACTTCATTAGTGTATTTCTATTTTAATATCAATGAGTTTCTGATCCCGGGTTACAAATGGCAGAAACTGGAAGGCGCACATATGCAGGAGTTGTTCTTCGGACATTTTGCCCCGGTATTCTGGCCCACCATCATTCTGGGAATGGTGCTGCCCATTCTGTTGCTGTTGCTCAAACCCCTGCGTAAACCCTTACCGGCTATGGTTATTGCTTTTCTGGTACTGATCGGCGGTTGGTTCAAACGGGTATTGATCGTTATTCCCACCCAGTTTGAACCTACTTTCCCTATCCAGAATGTTCCCGAATATTTTACCACCTACATTCCTACCTATACGGAAATTGCTATTGTGATTGGCACAATTGCCCTGGCTTTGCTCATCATTACCGTATTCGTGCGGTTTTTCCCGATCGTTCCGGTTTGGGAGGTGGAGATGGAAAATGGTTATCTGAAAATTGACAGTGAAACGGAAAAAGAATAGATTTATGAAAGCGATACAATACCTGAACAAAATATCACTCATCCTGGCCGGATGTATGTTTATCAGCATATCCGTGAGCAGCCAGGGAACTTTTGCCCCCTGGCCGGTTCCGGCTTCCGATGCAGCACTTGCCAACCCGACTCCCAATGATAAAGCCGCCCGTACTGACGGGATGAACCTGTATACCGCCAATTGCAAATCATGCCATGGTGAAAAAGGCCTGGGCAACGGGATCATACCGGCTGCCAATCTTACCACCGCTGAATTTCAGTCTCAATCTGACGGCGCCATCTTTTATAAGCTAATTGCCGGGCGGGGTACCATGCCCAGTTTCCGGTCATGGCCCGAACACCACCTCTGGCATGTGGTTCATTACCTGAGAACCTTCGGCGCAGGAATGCAGGTAGTAAAAAAGAAAGCCGGATTGTATGTAAGATCGGCTGAACAAAACGGCAAAAAGCTGGTATTTGCGCATGTTTCCAGAAAAGATACCACCGGAACGGTAATGCCTCTTGAAAATGTAAAAATCAAACTGGGTGTAAAAAGATATTTCGGTGAATTACCGGTTGGGGGTGATGTTTTCTCCAATGCTGAAGGAAATGCTGTGTTTACCTATGCCGATTCAACCATTTTGGGCGATACCGCCGGCAATATCGTGTTAATTGCCCGGCTCGATGACCTAGATTACGAAGCCACCGTATGGAGCGATACCGTGCAGTGGGGCGTGGTGAACAATGCCCAATACTGGACTGACAGACGGGCATTGTGGAAAAACAATGATTATGTACCCTTGTGGCTGTTGGGCACTTTCGGTGGAATTCTGGCAATGGTTGCCGGCGTGATTCTGTTTGTTTTGCTCCGCCTCAAAAAAATCTGGGAGTTGGGCAAACAAAGCTAAACTAGGAAAAATGCATCCTGTTTTATGGTATTAGTTTACCAGGGGGCAGGTATTGCATAAAATATTACAGTTTACCTTTTCTGATAACTGTTTACATCTTAAAGGTCTTTAACGTCATTAAAGTCATTTAGACCATTAAAGACCTTAAAGTCCTTTAGGACTTATCACCCGGCCAGGCTGAAAATTTTCACCAGAACCCTATACTGTCAATCTCTTTCATAAAAAAACATAATTATTTGAATATTAGTTGATAATAAGAATACTTTTGCATTTTTCAAACTAATTTATGAGTCATTTGATACCCTTCAATTTTCCCGGAATATTTGACAATACTATTCAAAAACACGGTAACCGTCCGGCCCTGGCCAATGTAGGCGAAACTCCCATAACTTATTTACAGCTTAGTGGTAAAATTGATGCCCTGATAGCTTTCTTCGAAACGGCCGGAATTGCGCCTGGCGATAAAGTAGCCATCCTGAGCACCAACATGCCCAACTGGGTCGTAACCTATTATGCTGTTACTTTTATGGGAGCCGTGGCAGTGCCAATCCTCCCCGATTCACAAACTCCCGAAATAGAAAAAATTCTGAACCATTCAGAAACCAAGGCCATTTTTGCCTGCCAGGCATTAATAGGTAAAATCGAAGGCATTAAAACCGATTATCTGAAATATTTGATCAGAATGGAAAATTTTTCGGTAGTTGAACCTGAAAATGATTTATTGTATCAACCCGACCGGAAGCCGGTTAAAGATTATGAGGTAAAGGATGATGATCTGGCAGCGATTATTTATACTTCAGGTACTACCGGCCGTCCTAAAGGGGTTATGCTTACCCACCGTAATATTTCCTTTAATGCCAGAAAAGGCGGGGTGATACAACCCATTAACGAACACGACCGTTTTTTATCGATTCTGCCACTTGCTCATACCTACGAAAATACCCTGGGAATGATTTTGCCTATGCTCAATGGCGCATGCGTGTATTATCTGGGTAAAACCCCTTCCCCTTCCGTATTGCTGCCTGCCATGAAAGAGGTGAAACCCACCCTGATGCTCACCGTACCCCTGATCATCGAAAAAGTATTCTTCAACCGGATCGAGCCAAAGTTCAGATCCTCTTTCATCATGAAACACTTGTACAGTTATCCCGCTATTCGTAAAAAACTGCATAAAATTGCCGGAAATAAATTATACGAAACCTTTGGAGGGCATCTGAAATTTTTTGGAATCGGGGGATCCAAACTCAATCCAAAAGTGGAGCAATTCCTGATAGATGCCAAATTTCCATATGCAATCGGATACGGGCTTACCGAAACTTCTCCCCTGCTTGCCGGGGTTAATCCTTCTAAAGTCAGGCTTGAATCAACCGGACCGGCTATTGAAGAAACCGAACTCATCATCCATGAGCCGGATGTTAACGGCCAGGGCGAAATCTGGGCAAAAGGCCCCGGAGTCATGAAAGGATATTACAAAGATCCCGAACAAACTGCTCTGGTTCTGTCTGAGGATGGATGGTTCCGCACCGGAGATATCGGAAGATTCGACTCCGATGGCTTTCTCTACATTAAAGGAAGAATAAAGAACATAATACTCGGATCAACCGGCCAGAATATTTACCCGGAAGATATAGAATCGGTCATCAACAACTTCAGGCACGTCGTCGATTCAATTGTTGTGGAGCAAAAAGGAAAATTAGTAGCATTCGTGCACTTCAACCGCGACGAGATTGAACAACGCTATGCCCACCTCAAAAACAATGTGCAGAATTATGTGGAAAAAGTGATTGAAACTCACAAAAAAGAGCTGGAAAAATATGTTAACTCCAAAGTGAATAAGCATTCCCAGATTCATAACATTATCATTCAGTCTGATCCTTTTCAGAAAACCGCCACCCAAAAGATCAAGCGGTTTATGTATACCGGAAATTCTTAAGGTTCATTACCTATTTCGTAGTCTGATATAAATGAAGGGTTTTCAGGGATTTCAGAAAAACATCCGCTGAAATCCCATTTGCGGGAATGGTCAGCATTTTGGTCTCCCCTGGCAGGATATCCATAAAATTATCCGAAAACTGAGCCTCCGTTGCGGTGGTCGTTACAAAAAGGTTTTTAATCAAAGCGCTGCCGGTAATTCTTATTTCAAACTGTTCTCCTTTTTCTGCCACATTAAGTTTTAGCTCAGGATCGGGCAGTTTTAGTTCTTTTGATTTTACAAAATAGAGAACAGCTTTATCAATACTTTTATCTCCATTTTTGATCTCCAGCTTTAAATAATGGGCTGAGCGGTCAAATCCTTCCGGAAGATTTTCCAGATCAATAACATGATAGGTACCGGATGTATTGGCCTTAATTGTAATATCCCCGGAATAATTCCAGATAACATTACCCCTGAAATCACAGAGGCTGACCAGCAGTTTTGCCTTAAATCGCTCAAGACGGTCGGTAATCACTTTGACCTCAATCTTCCCGTCACTCTCTACAGCTGCCACGATGTCCTGCTTAAAAGCATCTTTAACGGCATAATGCAGCGCTTTCCACCGGCCGTACCAATCTATCCCGGACCAGGATGCAACCGGCCAGCAATCGTTGAGCTGCCAGTAGAGTGATCCCATACAATACGGCATTTCAGCCCGGTGCGATTCAATGGCAGTGGTAATAGCCTGTGCCTGAAGCAACTGCCCTACATAAAGAAACTGATCGAAATCGGAAGGTACGATATAATCATCCTCCATATACTGTTTAATTCTCAGGTTTCCGATTCCACTTCTCTGGTGAGATGCCATTACATCTGATTCAATATTGCGATCAGCCCGCAGGGTGTACTTTTCCACAGTAGCCGGCTCCGGAAACGACTGGAAGCCATATTCACTCATGAAGCGGGCTTTGTATTTCCTGAAATCGGTAAAGGGATGCTGCCCGTGCCAGACTCCCCAGTAATGCATGTCGCCTTTGGCGGATGTGTAAGTGGATAATTCGCCCATTCCTGCTGACGGAGAGGAATGCCAGTATGCAAGCCCTCCGGAGTATCTCCCGACCACCTCTGGCAGAATCTGATGAAATATCGTATCATAATTTGCCCAGATCTCTTGTCTCTGCTCCCGGGTATATTGTTCTTTCCAGCCCCAGCCGCTCTTCTCCTTATATTCGGCCCAGGCCACTTCAATCTCATTGTTGCCGCACCACAGCGCCATACAGGGATGCTTTCTCAACCTGACCACATTATCTACAGCTTCCTGCCTTACATTTTCAAAGAAATCCCGGCCTCCGGGATACATGCTGCAGGCAAACATAAAATCCTGCCACACCAAAATGCCAAATTGATCACAGAGGTCATAAAACAGATCATTTTCATAAACACCTCCGCCCCATACGCGTATCATATTCATATGTGCATCGGCGGCCGACTTCACTATTTCCTTATATTTTTCGGGAGTGACCCTGGGCAGAAACAGGTCATTGGGAATGTAATTCACCCCTTTGGCAAAAACTCTGACACCATTCAGTTCAAACAGGAAACTTTCGCCCTTTCCGTCGGGGTCAGCCTCACGGATCAGCTTAATCGTCCGCAGTCCAATTTTCTCAGAGATAGCCGACAGTTCATTACTAGCCTCTCTGATACTGAATTCAATCCGGTAAAGTTTCTGGCTGCCCAGCTCATTGGTCCACCAAAGTTCCGGATTATTAATCTGAAAAGAAACCGGATATTCATGAATTCCCTGCAGAATTTTAACCGGCAGGGTTTTTACTTCCTTCGCGTCAACTTTCACAACTACCTCAGCTTCTCTGCCGGCCAGGCTGCTGATGGTCAGTTTTCCGGTAAGTTCTGCCCTTTTCCTGGTGAGCTTATCCTGGATGATATGAACATTTTCGAGCGTAAGTCTATTCCAACCGTGCAATTTTACCGGTCTCCAGATGCCAGAAGTCACCAGTCTCGGACCCCAGTCCCAGCCATAATGATAACCAGCCTTACGGGTAAAAATACTTACGGCCTGGTTAGCCAGATCACCGTTGGCCGACTGATCATTGGAGGCAGGAAGGGGATAACCGTTGGCTTCCAGCAGCTTCAATCCTTCGTGGATGGGCGACCGGAACAGTATCCTGATCTGGTTTTTGCCAGGCTTTAAAACCTTTTTCACATCAGTTTTCCATTGCCGGAACATATTGTCGGCGTTTAATACCAGACTATCATTAATATAAACATCTGCATAGGTGTCCAATCCTTCACAGATCAACTCAATAACATCCTGTTTCAAAAAAGTATCATCCGTTTCAAACTCAGATGTATACTCCCAATCGACCTTATCGATCCATTGTACATAATGTTCATTAAGCCGGTAATAGGGATCCTGGATGATTTGATTATTCATCAGATCGGTATGAACGGTACCCGGTACTACTGCCGGGAGCCAGTGCGTTTTTCCAACCTGCCTGAACTTCCAGTTCCCGTTCAGATCAAGACAGGAATCCGGAAACACCTTGAAGGGCATTACCAATAAGATAATCAGGTATAAGGGCAATACCTGCCGTAATGTTGAAAATTTAATAAACATATGACTATTTAACAATTATTTTCTGTTGGGTAATGATTTCTCCTGACACATTGATCAGCTGAACGATATAAGATCCGGGAAGAAGATTTTCCGGTTTCCAGGTCATCAGGTTCTGTCCGGGTCTAACCATCAAACGGTCAAGTTTTCTTCCGGCCGAGTCCGTCACCTGAATTTCACAGAGTTCATTAATATTCAGTGAGATATTAAATGTATCAGAAGGATTGGGATAAATTTTCATGGGAGGAATCTCACCGGAAGTTGATTCCGGAACTTTAACGTATAACTGATCCCATACAGCCAGAGTATATTCACCGGTTTGAAGATTATCCACATACATATTTCCGGTGTAAGGCGAACCATATTTCTCAAAATCAATACTTTGCCACTCATGACCGGCACCGGGACGATACAAAATCACCAGTGAATCATCAGTATTGGTAATCAGGTTGTTATCAAGATATCCAAACCGGTTATACTGGAAAGTGCCCCTGATCAAAAACCCTTCGGGAATTATCCCTGATACTGTCCAGTACCGGTAGTCCGAAAGGGTTAATCCCTCAACAGGGGTGATCAAAGGATCGGGTGAAACCCAGTTATGGGTAACCCTCACCCAGGCTGAATCCACCAGGTTTTGAACCGTAAGTTTGGCAAAAGTTTCCGGGTAATTATGCTCGCCGGTGGTTTTCAATACTTTATCAAAATCGGTAGTGGCATCACAGATTTTATCATCCGGATCCACAAACCATGCAACCGGATTGAAAGGGAGACTAAAGGTGGCTTCACCGGTTTCACCTGAAAATTCAATCATTCGGGTTTCCTTATCCCACATTGTATTGATAAAGGCAATTTCAACCTTATTGGAAGCAGCAAAAGCATCATTTCCTTTATGTTTTTGGCGAATCCGGACATCAGCCTGCCACTGTCCTCCAGTATTCGTAACATGCACTGAATCCACTGAAAAGTGAGGAAATCCTTCGGTAAATACCCAGGCATCAAAAAAATCATTCATACCAATGCCGGAATATGACGTGAAGAAATCGCGCATTTCACCGGAGGATACATCTGAAAACTGGTACATGTTGAGCAGTGCTTTGACTGCATCGAAAAATACTTCGTCGCCCAGATAATTTCGTAAAGTATGAACCACCGAACCGCCTTTCTGATAGGTAGTAGTACCATATGTAATTTCCTGAGGCATAGGATAAAGCGGATAATAACCGCCATCATCGATATGTGAAAACTGAAGCACATTCCGGTGTTTCTCCCGTATATTCTGTTTATAGGCCTCCCTGCCATACAGCCCTTCCTGAAAAACCGATTCACAGAAAACGGCCCAGCCTTCATTAATCCACATATCCTCAGCCGTTTCACAGGTGATCAGGTTTCCGAACCAGGCATGTGAGAGTTCATGGGCCATCAGGTCGTCGTTGGAGGTATTGCCGGAAATGGTACCGTGAGGAACGAAAATATTGGTGGCATGCTCCATGGCCCCGAGGGCCGCTCCGGTATACCCTACCCGCTCCCAGCGGTATGGACCGAAACAGTCTTCAAAATGGGTTATCATGGCAGGAAGATTTACAAAAGTACCGGCAATTCTTACCGAATCGGCCGGACGGGTATAGATCTCCACCGGAATATTGCCACTCATTCCTGCTATGGTATCACTTACCCGGGCATACATACCGGCAGCTATGGAGGCAAGATAGGTTGGAATTTCAGCATTGATCTTCCAGTGAAAAGTATGGGTACCATTGCCATTGTCAGTCACCGATTGCAGCAAACCTCCGCATATCGCCTTTTTTGAATAAGGGATAGTCACAAATACCTCATAAACAGCCCGGTCGATAAAATCGTCGATGCAGGGGAACCAGGTTTTACCCAGATTATGTGGAATGGATTCAAAGCCGACTCCCAGATTAAAAGCGTATTCACCGGCCCAGTGAAAGCCTCCCCAATCTTCATGAAATGGTACTCCGTGATAATAAACCACCACTTCGACCTCTTCATTAATATTCAACGGATCTTTCAACGGAATAACCAGCCGTGGATTGATATGATTGAATGTATTCACTGCGCCCTCAACAAAAACCGAATCCACATTTAAATCCATCATTTCCAATACTATATGATCCAAATTATTGACTTTCGAACGCAAGGTAACCTGGGTATAAACCGTGATGGATTTGGCCTGAAAATTCAATTCCTGAATATGAATCCGATAATACAAAGCATCCAGGGTATCACTTAATGAAGAAACCTTAACCGGAGTGCCTGAAGCCGGCTTGATCAGGAAAAGTATAAACAAAGAAAAGTAAAAACAGATAAAGAATTTTTTCATAAAATATCTCATCATCGAGATCTGCTATTATTACAGTGTATTATAACCTGGTCAAAATTAGTGATTATTTCCAAAATACCGCCAAATCGTTTGCCAGACACGAATTAGATTAGTAAATTTGCCGGAAAGAAAAATAGAAAAATTGTTCATAACCGGACAGTTTTTGTATGTTTAGTGGACAAAATTATTGAAAAAACCTGATTTTCACTCCGCATATTCATAATATTCAATCAGTTAGATAGTGGCATATTTTATGTAATCCGATTTTTTTCATTTTATAAATTCATTCAACAAATTAAGCTAATGAAGAAGTATTTTCTGTTCCTCCTACTCTCCTTTGCCACTGCCGGAATTACTGGAATTCAGGCTCAGAATGTCTGGGATCTTGAGAAATGTATCAATTATGCCATTGAAAACAATTTAAGTGTCAAGCAATCGGAATATACAGTAAAAATCAACGAAGCCACACTAACGGAGAGCAAGTTTGCCTTTCTTCCGTCACTCAACGGAAACACCAGTTATTCATGGGGATGGGGAAGAACGCTTGATCAGACTACCTATCAATATTATGATAAACAAACCAATCAGGCCAATTTTGGATTGTCTTCAGATGTAAACCTGTTCTCTGGATTCAGGCAGGTAAACAATTATAAGAAAAGCCAGGTATTAGTAAAGGCCAGTGAATATGATTCTGATAAAATGAAGGATGATATTTCACTGGCCATCGTTCAGTCTTATCTTACCATATTATTTTACAGGGAGCAGCTACAGGTAGCCCAGGAGCAATATGAAGTCACCAAACAACAGATTGACCGCACCCAAAAGATGGTGGAAGCGGGTTCCCTGGCCCGTGGCAATCTGCTGGACATTCAGGCTCAGGGCGCCAGTGAAGAATTGAATATTGTTACCCAGGAGAACAATCTAACGTTAGCTTATCTCGATCTGCAGCAACTCCTCGATTTGCCTCCCAGACGGGATTTTGAAGTGATAATCCCTCAGCTCGAGCTCGATCAGAATGTACAGCCACAATTGGTTCCGGCTGAACAGATATACGAGTATGCGGTTACAGATCAGCCTGATATTAAAAGCGCCGAACTTGGGGTAACCAGTTCCGAATACGACTTCAAAATGGCTAAAAGCCTGCTTTTCCCTTCACTGTCACTGGGTACAGGTATTTCAACCAACTATTCCGACCAGTTCAGGGAATTTGATTCCGTGTCATTTTCATTCAAAGAGGTAATGCCGTTTAATGACCAGTTCAGAAACAACCAGAGCAAATACATTGGTTTTTCGCTCAGGATTCCTATCTTTAATGGTTTAAGTGCACAAACAGGTGTTCAGAAAGCTAAGATCGGAACTGAAATGGCTCAGACACAATATAATATCGTAAAAAACCAGCTAAGGAAAATCGTTGAACAGGCCTATAATGATGCCCTTGCATCCTATAAATCCTACAAAGCAACTATTAAATCGGTGGAAGCGCTGAAAGAAGCCTTCGATTATATGGAACAGAAATACAACGTGGGGCTGTCGAACGCAGTGGATTACAACCTTGCCAAACAGCAGCTAACCAAGGCAGAAACCGATCTTCTGCTGGCAAAATATGATTTTATCTTTAAAACCAAGGTATTGAACTTCTACCTCGGACAACCCATAACTATAAATTAACATGAAAAAAAACAAAAAACTGCTTACCATTTCAGGAATTATCCTGCTGATTGTAATTGTAGCGTTGGCTGTTGCCAGGAAAAAGGGTTATATCGGAGAAGAACAGGGCATTAAAGTATCGGTGGAGGAAGTTAAATTCACCGATATTATTGAAACGGTTTCGGCCAATGGCAGGATTCAACCGGAACTTGACATCAAGATAACGCCATACATATCCGGTGAGGTAGTAGAACTTACGGTTCGTGAAGGGGATAAAGTAAAGCAGGGTGATCTGCTGGCCAAGATTGATCCCGAAATTTACATCTCCAACTATGAACGTATGCTGGCTACCCTGAACCAGAGCAGGGCCAATGAAGCCAATGCCCGTGCCCAGCTCAGCCAGGTAAAAGCACAATTTGTCAATGAAGAACTGAAATTTAAAAGGAGCAAGCAGCTTTTTGAGCAAAATGTAATCTCCGCCGCCGAGTTTGATGCGGCCAAAGCCTCCTACGACATGGCCAAAGCACAGGTTACAGGTGCGGAAGAAAGTATCAAGGGGGCGCAGTTTCAGGTTTCATCGATGGAAGCCCAGGTGAAAGAAGCCCGAGAAAACCTCAATAAAACCGCTATTTATGCACCCTCTGATGGTACCATTTCAAAACTGAATGTTGAAAAAGGCGAAAGGGTATCAGGCGCTTCCCAGTTCTCTGCCGGTACTGAACTGATGCGCATAGCCAACCTGAGCAACATGGAAGCCGTCGTAAATGTTAACGAAAACGACATCGTCAGAATTCACCTGAACGATACCTGTCTCATTGAGGTAGATGCCTACATGAACCGCAAATTCAAGGGATTAGTCACCGAGATTGCCACATCCGCCGACCTCACAGGTACCTCCATTGATCAGGTAACCAATTTTGAGGTAAAAATCATACTGCTCAAAAGTTCCTATGAAGACCTGCTTAAGGGTAAACCCGAAAACTATTCACCCTTCCGACCGGGGATGTCGGCAAATGTAGATATACAGACTGAAACCGTTTACAAAGCGATGTCGGTACCGATACAGGCAGTTACAACCCGGGCCGATACCACCGGTTCCGATGAAGTAAAAAAATTCGATCCCGATATGAATAACGATAGTGAGGATAACACAAAGAAAAATGAAACGGAACTTCAGGAATATGTATTTCTGTACCAGGATGGGAAAGCGGTAATGACCAAAGTTAAAACCGGAATACAGGACAATACCAATATTCAGATTGCTGAAGGTTTGAAAAAAGGCGACAAAGTGGTTACAGGCCCGTACCGCGCAGTATCAAAAACCTTGAAAAACAATGACAAGGTTAAGGAAGTAGATAAACAGGAATTATTTAAAGAAGATAAATAACCGGCTTATGAAACCAACTTTCGGGGAATTTACCGGAAATATTGTGGATCTGGTAAATTCGCGTATTTATAAAGGAAAACTTACTGTCAGCGATGGAAAAATCCTTAGGATAGAGCCATCGGATGATGTGGCAGATCAATGGATCATGCCAGGATTTATAGATGCCCATGTGCATATTGAAAGCTCTATGCTGATCCCTTCTGAATTTGCCAGACTGGCATCGGTTCATGGCACCGTAGGAACAGTCTCCGATCCGCATGAAATTGCCAATGTGCTGGGTGTTGAGGGCGTGAAATTTATGATGGAAAACGGGAAAAAAGTCCCCTTCAAATTCCACTTTGGCGCTCCTTCATGCGTCCCTGCAACTTCATTTGAAACCTCGGGCGCCATTATCACAGCCGCTGATATTGGGGAAATGATGAAAAATGAAGAAATTCTGTACATGTCGGAAATGATGAACTTCCCGGGTGTAGTATATGATGACCCTGAAGTATTGGCCAAGCTTTCAGCTGCCAGACAATTGGGCAAACCCGTTGATGGTCATGCTCCCGGACTGAAAGGCGAACATCTGGCAAAATACGTATCAGCCGGAATTTCTACCGATCATGAGTGTTTCACGATTGAGGAAGCCCGTGAAAAAATCAAACTCGGAATGAAAATACTGATCCGGGAAGGCAGCGCAGCCAGGAATTTCGACGAACTGCTCCCCCTGATTGCCGAATACCCTGAAATGGTAATGTTTTGTTCCGACGACAAGCATCCTGATGATTTGACGGAAGGACATATCAACCTCCTGGTGAAACGGGCCATTGAAAAGGGTTACGACATCCTTTCCGTGCTGAAATCAGCCATACTCAATCCCATTCAACATTACGGACTTAAAGCCGGCCTTCTGAGACCCGGCGATCCGGCCGACTTCATCATCGTTGAGGATGTAACCGGTTTCAATGTGCTGGCTACTTACGTTGACGGAATTAAAACGGCAGAAAAAGGGAAAACCCTGATCGAAGGAATACAGGAGACCCGACCCAATAAATTTGTTGCCTCCCCTGTTACAACTGATGACATCAGTATTAAAGCCGAAACAAGCATGGTTCATGTGATCAGGGCCTATGACGGACAGTTGATTACGGGAAGTTATCAGGATCAGCCTGCCCTGGCAGATGGAAATTTTGTAAGCGATATCCATAAGGACATTTTAAAACTGGTAGTCATTAACCGGTATCAAAACTCTAAGCCAGCCATCGGCTTTATCAACGGATTTGGTTTTAAGCACGGCGCCATTGCTTCCACGGTAGCCCATGACAGTCATAACATTATTGCAGTAGGTGCCACTGATGAGGAAATTGTAAGTGCCATCAACCTCGTTATCAGAGATAAAGGCGGTATTGCCTATTTCGATGGGGAGATATCGGAGACACTGCCCCTGCCGGTCGGCGGTATTATGTCGCATCTCGAAGGATATGAGGTAGCCCGTCTTTACCAGAAAATAAACCTATTGGCTAAATCCACAGGCACTTCGTTAACTGCTCCGTTCATGACGTTATCCTTCATGGCTCTTTTGGTGATACCTGAGCTGAAACTGAGTGATAAAGGGCTTTTCGATGGCCTGGAATTCAAATATAAAGAATTATTTGTATAGGTTTTGTAAAAATATTTCTATTGTTAATTAAAAAACAGTACTTTCGTAGCCTGAATTAATTTTTGTGAAATGGAAAACAAAGAACTCAATATTGAGAAATTTGAAAATGCCGCAGCACGTCTCCGGGCATTGGCGCATCCTCTCAGGATTGCTATGATTGAACTTTTGCAGAAGAACGAAAGGCTGACAGTTACCGAAATCTATCAACACCTGAACATTGAACAGGCAGCCGCCTCACATCATCTTAATATACTGAAAAACAAAGGGATATTAATTACCAAACGCTCGGGAACTCATGTTCTTTATTCTCTGAAAAATCAGGCCATCATCGACATTCTTCAGTGTGTTGACCGTTGCCAGAACTGATCAGTCTGCCAGCTTCCAATCCTGCTCTATATCCCAGTTGGATTTAATTTCTACTGTCTTATCAAGGTAATAAACATTTTCAGGTTGCAGTTTTTTCCGGAAATTTCCTGTGTCCCACCTTCCGTTACGGTTTACATCCATGACCGCTTTCAATTGATATTTTCCAGGTTTCAGGTATTCAAACCTTAGTTTCTGTTGCTTTTCGGCTGCCAGTTCCCTTACCAGAACCTCTTTATCACCCAGTAACTGCACTAATACCGGAAAACCGGTGTCACCTGGGTCAAAGTTCAGGATCAGGGTTCCATAATCTTTGATGGTTTTTGTAGTAAAGACTATTTCGGTAGTATCATGGGTAAATCCATATATATCGGTGAAACTTCCTCCCGGAACCTGTAACCTGTATGGAGTGCCCTCCCGAAAAGCATAATCGACCCGGGCCGTTCGCTGAACTGAATCAGTAAAGAATACCCTGATACCTGTGAGGGTATCTTCATCCACGAGGAGAGTAATATCCCGGGTATCAAAATCCCGGATAGGACGATTAAATGTAAGAATCAGAGGTGTATTAAGCTCCAATGATCTTGAGGCCGCATTGGAGGTAAAATTCAAAGGGCTTACCGGTTTACCTGGCGGGCTTTTCTTTTTACTTTTCAAAGACGAATAGGCATACTGTATCGTATCCATAACTGAATCCCTGTGTGTTACCTCAAGTTGCAGGGTGTCCCATTCCGTATTTCGCAGCCAGAAAATATTGGTATCACCATGTACGCTTATTTCCTGCAAATAATCAGCTCCGGCTTCCAACTCCGGCCGGATAAACCGGAAACGGGCGAAATTTGTCCGGAATTTGAAAGTAAGCAGAATATGAGTTGAGTCAATCACCTCCTTTTTGTCAATACGTTGCGTGGAATCGATCACTTTAAACAGGTTGAGTTCCCAGGAGTCTTCAACAACCAGCTGATGCTTGTGAATTACCGTGGTATCCTTTGTTAAGCTGTCGATATGAATGGAATCGGTTACAACTTCAAGGGGTACTTTGGGGCTGATCAGCGTATCAAGAAAAGCTACTTCTTCATTGGGCATGTCATACAAATAATTGGAATTCAAGTCTTTGAGAGAAAATAAGAAATACTTTCCGGGCTTGATGTTGGTAAACATGAAGCTCCCGTCGTCCTTATTTCTGGCCAGATAGTACGGAGGTATCATGAAAGGCATGGAATCGAGGGGTATAGTATCCGGATCGGTGGTGTATAACATGGTGTACAAGTCCTTCACCGGTTTCCGGTCGAATGCATTCAGGGTTTTGCCGGAAAAAGCCATGGAATCGATCACGCTGCCGGTAGAAAAGATGTACTGAAAATCAGTCAGGGGATTGGATTCGGTCAGGTCAACAATGGCTTTCCCGAAATTAATGGTATAAGTGGCTTCTTTTTTCAGGGCTTCTTCCAGTTCAATGAGTACCGATTTACCTCTGAGCCTTAACTCCGGAGTTCTTTGAAAAGGAGGTGAAATAATAACCTGTTTGTTCACATCTTTCAATTGCACGAACTCATCAAATTCCAGAACAATCCTTTTCTCTGAGAATTGTGTAGTCTGGTTTTCAGGTGCTGCTTTTATCACCGAAGGCGGTGTTTCATCCTTGGGGCCTCCGGTAGGCGCCGTCTGGTTGGCACAGCGGAAAAGAAGTCCTGAGAGGCTAATCAGGAAAAAGTAAAGAAGACTTCGGTTTTGATGAATCACCATGGTTAAATTTGAAGGTGCAAAGATGCAAAAAAGGATGTTAAACTTTCCGGTCAACGGTCATTTCTGTGGTTGAATATCTCACATTCTATATTTTTGCAGATATAAAATGCTTTTGATCCACAAAATATTTAAAATTATCAACTTACTTTCACAGTTAAAAAATATTGAAAAAAGCACAAACAATATCCGGACTATGCTCAGATTTCTATTTACAATACTGATATTGATCATATTATCATTTAGCGCACATGCGCAGTACACGGTCGGTGAAACGGAGAATATTGCCCGTCATGATGTGGAAAGGAACCGCATGAAACAAATTCCCCGTAACCCAAAAGCCGGGCTTGAATATGATGTAAAATACCTGAAGTTCAATTTGCAGGTGGATCCTGCGGTTAAATACATAAAAGGCAATGTGATACAACAGCTGGTTTTACATGAGTCAAAACCGGGTTATATACAATTTGAGTTATCCGATTCGCTCAGTGTGGATTCGATACTGTTTTCAGGCGTTTACCCTGACTGGGAGCGGCCCGGCAATGACATTCTTCAGATTTTCCTACCGCATCCCAAGGCAGAAGGCGGACAGGATACCCTGAATATCTATTACCAGGGCGTACCCCCGGAAGGTAATGGTTTCGGTTCCTTCAAACAGAATTACCATCTTGACGCCCCCATCATCTGGACGTTGTCACAACCCTATGGCTGCAGCGACTGGTGGCCATGTAAAAATGATCTGGCTGAAAAAGCAGACTCGGTGGATATGATCGTAAGAACGCCCTATCCTAACCGGGTAGCTTCCATCGGGCTGCTGACCGATTCGGTCCGTAACGGCAATTTTGTCACCTACAAATGGAAACACCGGTATCCGGTTGCCCCGTATCTGATCGCCTTTGCCGTGACCAATTACACTTCATTTACGGATTATGTGATTACCGGAGCGGATTCGCTGATGGTGCTCAATTATGTATATCCTGAAAACATGCCCGACATCAGAGAACAGGCCAAAGGCATTATACCCATCCTCGAATTGTTTACCAGTCTTTTTATTCCCTATCCATTTTCTGAAGAAAAATACGGGCACGCCCAGTTTGGAATGGGCGGCGGTATGGAACATCAAACCATGTCGTTTATGGGCAACCTGGGGCATGAACTGATGGCCCATGAGGCCGCCCATATGTGGTTTGGCGATTATATTACTACCAGTACCTGGAAAGAGATATGGCTGAATGAAGGGTTTGCCACTTATTGCACCGGTTTAACCTATGAAAACATGTTTAACGGGTATTACTGGAACATCTGGAAAAGCAACACCCGCGGCGCCATTACCCGCGAACCGGGAGGCTCGGTGTATGTGACCGATACCTCCGACGTGATGAGGGTATTCGATGCACGTTTGTCCTACCATAAAGGCGCATTTCTTTTGCATATGTTGAGATGGAAAATAGGGGACGTGGCCTTTTTCAAAGGGCTGAAAAACTACCTGAACGACCCGGAGCTGGCGTTTGGATATGCCACCACCGCACAGTTTAAAAATCATATGGAAGCAGTATCGGAACAAGACCTTACCGGCTTTTTTGAGGATTGGCTCTATGGGGAAGGTTATCCATCCTATCACATTGCCTGCTCACAAACGGAGCCCGGAAAATTTAAGGTAACATTAGGCCAAACCCCCTCCCACCCTTCGGTGGATTTCTTTGAAATGCCGGTTCCGGTTAAGTTTTCATCTGCAACAAGAGATACCCTGATTGTTTTTGACCATCAGTTAAATAACCAGGAATATGTGATTGAGCCTGGTTTTGTTCCAGATACCATAGTGGTGGATCCTGATATCCGGCTGGTGAGCGGGGAAAATACATACACTTTGGGAATGGAGGAGCCTTTGCCACCCAATAATTTCCGGGTTTCACCCAATCCGTTTAGCGATGTAATCCGGATCGAATCACTCATGAATGATAATATATTAACAGAACTGCTGGATATATCTGGTAAGCGGTTGTGGTCAGGATCATTCCGGGCATTGACAGGGGAGGCAATTACCATCCCAACGGCTGATCTGCCAAGCGGATTTTATTTAGTTAAAATAACAGGGGCAGGTGGAACGCGATACTGGAAGACGATAAAAAAATGATTATAGATTATAGATTATAAATTGAAATACAAACAGTCAGGTGTATTATACGGTATTGTTTCAGGGTAGATGGATTGCCGGATTTTAAACTACTCCTTGATCAGCATCCCTTCCACTTCCTTCAGGTTTCCATCGGTGGGTGCCGGATTCAATCCCAAGATTTCGGCCATAAGAACATAAAGATTTACATTCTCAAATGTTTTCTGCCGGTAACCCTTTCTGAATGCAGGTCCCATGGCATAAAAAATGGCGTGCATGTCGGTATTGGCATTATCATATCCATGAGCCCCCTTGCCATACCCTTTCCGTGATTTGTACTTTAAAGTCCAGGCGCTGTCGGCCAATACAATGAGATCAAGCGTACGGGGATGGGTACCATAATGAAACCGTTCGGGAACCTGTCCGTGTTTCCATACACTGAGATGATGAACCTTAGCCAGATGGTGATACACAGAATCAATATAGGAATCTTTTGCATCTATGGAAAAAACCGGATTGGAGCCTTCTACTACATCAATCCAATGCATATTTAGGTGATCTTCAAGATGTATCACCCGGTCATCGCTGATCGGCCCCATGCCATGATCAGAGGTGACTATTACATTTATCTTCTCCCTGAATGGCAATCCGGATAGCTGATTCAGAAAATACCCCACAATGCTGTCCAGGCTTTCCACCATACTTATTACGCCTTCGCTGCCCGGACCAAAATCATGACCTGCGCCATCCGGTTCGGCAATATACCACATGATGAGCCTTGGCCGGATTTCTTCAGGAAGGTTCAGCCAAGAAATAACCGTATCAACCCGCTGCAGATACGGGAAATCATGATCATATTTCTTCCAGTGAGAACTGTAAACCCTTTTAACCGGTGCCTCGGAACCTACCCAATAGAATACCCCTGTTTTCATCCCCTGATTTTCAGCAGTCACCCAGATGGGTTCGCCGCCATAAAATGCCGGATCCTCTACCTTGCTGCGATCCCCAATTGAATAATACCGGTCAAGATCGGGTGCATAAAACCGGTTGTTCACAATACCATGGTGATCAGGGTAAAGTCCGGTGGCCATCGAATAATGGTTTGGAAACGTCAGTGAAGGAAAAGAAGGCTTAATGGCCTCGGCTTTTACTCCATTTCCGGCAATCCGGTCGAGGTTGGGGGTTCGGGCTTTATCAGGATAATCCCAACGGAAACCATCCAGCGAGAGTACCACCAGGTATTGATCTTTTACCGGCTGAGTGTAGCCATCCGGGATAAACTGAAATAAAACTATTATAAAGCAAAGTGATATTTTTAGCTTATTCATAAAAATTATAAATTATAGAATTATAAATTATAAGGTGAAATACAGTTAGTCAGGCAGCTAATACAGCGTCGCTGTAAAGCGGATTAATTGCCGGGGAATTAAGTTTATTTACTTCTTTAAGTTCTTTATGGGCTTTATGGGCTTTGCCCGATCACATGCCAGACCTGATTAATTTCAGTAATCGTAAATCGTAAATACTTATTACTAATTACTAATTACTAATTACTAATTGAAAAAAGGCTGCCTTCTTCAGACAGCCTTTATTAAATCAGTTATGTCTTTAATTTTTAGTTAAAGATGTACCTGATGGTAAACTGGGCTTGCCAGCGTGAACTTACAAGACCTGAGTCATCAATGGAATAAATGCTGTCACCAGGATCTTTAAAGGAGAATTTAGGCGTTGTGTTATCGTCTTCAAATCCTTCAAATTTCACGAGTGGATAAACATTGTAGTAATTAGGCACATAATAAATACGGCCCCAGTCTGAGTTCAGCATATTGCCGAGATTGAAGATATCTAAAGCAAACTGGAGGGTATTTCTTTTACCATTGGTATTGATATAGAAATCCTGGGCAACTCTGAAATCAAAAATATGCTGGAAGTCGGTGCGTGAATGGTTTCTTTCGGCATACTGTCCTCTTCTGTCTTTCAGATAATCATCATTTTCAATGAAGTTATTGAGATTTTCCCATTGCTGATCAGCGGTGAGCGTTACTTCTCCCACGGTGATATCAACCAGGTTAATATCCTGTCTGTCCTTTGGAACATAAAGCAGTTCAAGACTTTGGTTATCCTCACCAAGGAACTTGCTCGATCCGTCGGCATAACCATAAGCATATTTTGTCCCGGATTCGCCGGAATAGAACAATGAAACAGTAGTTCCAAAATGTTTCAGATATTCTTTTTTATAGGATAGGAAACCAATGATGCGGTGACCCATATCAAAATCGGAGGTTCCGAGGTCGAGATCATTTTTACCGCGAACGTTGGCAACCCGCCATTGTGATGAGTTCTGTGAAGAAACCCCGTCGTTCATGGATTTGGCGCTCCCGTATGTATAGGCTACATTACCGGTAAATCCGTTGGCAAAGTTCTTCTGCAGCTGAACGGTGAAGTTATAGGTATGACCTTTATTGGTATTGGTTCCCAGAATAATATCGGTATAAGCCCTGTTTTTATCAGTATTCGGATCTTTTCCAAGATCGATTCTCGACCAGATCGGACGATTGTCACCGGTGCCGGTGAGTTCTCCGGTTTTCTTATATCTCAGATTATAATAGAGTACATTGTTGATATTCTTGGTGTAGGTGAAATCAACAGTTCCCACCAGACCCCAGGGGAGTTTTTTATCAACAGCCATACTGGCACGGAATACTTTCGGGAATTTGAATTCCTTGGCAAAAATATCTACCTGTCCTGAAGGTTGTGCTGGAGGTACCGTAGGTTGAGAATTCCAGTCGGGGTTGAAAATCAGTTCGGGAGAACCTGCCGCAGTAACTCTCATACCACCTGTAATCACCGCATTGTTCTGGAATGAAGCGCCCGGCCAGACATAAGGAATACGACTGGTAAACAAACCGGCTCCTCCACGGAGTTGCAGGGATTTGTCTCCTTTTACATCATAATTGAAACCGAAACGGGGATTGAGCATTACCACCGGATCCGGCATCTGTCCGGTTTTGGCGCCTTCCAGATCCCAGCCGTTTTCCTCCAGAATTCCGATCACATTATCATTAAAATCATTGTTGACCGGGGGTTTGTCAAGGAACATAGGGATGTCGAATCTTAATCCGAAAGTGAGTTTCAGTTTTTCATTCATCTGGTACTCATCCTGAGCATACAAACCTATCTGAAGGGCATTGAATTCAGCGGCAGCTTTGGAGCCATCACCCGTAACATTATCCACTGCAGAAAAAGTACGGTCAAATTGATAGGCTACAGGAGTTTCAGCCAGGAAATCATCGATACTGTTGAACTGGTAGGAACCGAAATTCTGTCTGATGAACAGGTTGTACATGCTGTAAAACTCATTGTGGGTTCCAAAAGTGAAGGTATGTTTTCCCCTGTACAATTCAAAATTGTCGGTGAGTGTAAAAATATCCTGCAGTAACTGGTTACCGGTTGAAAACTCTTCAGATCCGAAATAAATATTGGAGGTTCCGTCCTTAATCCTGACATAGGGGAAGTTTCCACCCATCGGGTCACGGTCATCATTAACCGAGGTATAACCAATGATTAAACTGTTACTCATATCATTGCCAAAGGTACTTTTGAGTTCAAGCGCTGTGGAATTGGTGACTGAAGGGAAGAAGATCCCGGCATTGGCAAAATTGATATTATTGGAAGTTGAATTGGCCGGATCCGTATTTTCAGCTTTGGTATATTGGTGACGGATCATCAATTTGTGGTTCTTGTTGATGTTCCAGTCGATACGACCGAAAAACTTTGTTCCTTTGAGTGATGCAATAACATTCGTATAAGCTCCCGGATCGTAACCGTAACCTCTGAGTTTGTTTTCAAGAGCAGAAAGCTGGTCGGCAGTTACACTACCTTTGTAGGTTCCGAAATCGAAAGGCTGAGGAGTTTCATCATTCTGAATTTCAGCATTCATAAAGAAGAACACTTTGTTTTTAATGATTGGGCCACCCAGTCTGAAACCGTAAGTATTGGAGGTAAAATCGGCGAGTTTAGTTCTTTCTTTTTCCGGATCATCGGTAGGTGTTTCACCGGCTAACCCTTCATTACGCATGTAGTAATAAGCTGATCCTTCAAATTCATTGGTACCCTGGCGGGTTACAGCGCTGATACCGGCTCCGGCAAATCCGCCCAGTTTGATATCATAGGGTGCGGTCTGAATGGATACCTGATCGATAATGTCCATACTGAACGGAGAAATACCGGTCTGGCCGCCATTGGTACCCTGGCTGGTAAGACCAAACACGTCGTTGTTAACTGCGCCGTCGATAAAGATCGAGTTATAACGGTTGTTGGTTCCGGCTATTTCAATACCTCCATAGGGATTGATTTTAGCCTGTGGGGTCATACGGGTGAAATCGGCGAAATTTCTGCCGAGTGAGGGCATTTTATCAATATTGTCGCGCGAAACGTTCGTTTCGGCTCCGGTACGGTTACCGTCGAAAAGATCATTCTTTTCTGCAGTAATTTCAACACCCTGGATAGTAGCGGCAGTTTCATTGAGAGAAGCATCAACCCTGAGGGTTTGTCCGAGTGATAGGTAAACACCATCTTTCTCAAATTTCTGGAAACCGACATAAGTAACGGTCAGTTTATACGGTCCACCAACGTTCATATTCGGAAGGCGGAAAAAACCATCCATATCGGAAATCGTTCCGAACTGAGAACCGGTGGGCTGGTGAATGGCAATTACCGTAGCCCCGGGAAGGCCTTCATTTTTGGCATTGGTAATCTTTCCGTTTACAGTGGCAGTGGTTACTCCCTGGGAATATACCTCAGAAGTAAAAAAAACTGCTACAAGAAAAAACAACATGAGTAGTAATGATCTTTGTTTCATAGTGGATAATTTTGATTAAAAATAAGGTTCAAAAATATAACATACATTTAATAATTTCAGAAATAGTTTTCAACACTTTTAAAAATAAAAAGGCACTGGTAAACAGCGCCTTACGACCGTATAAATCGAAATCAAACTGAATATTGTTAAAAATGTCAACAGCCGTTTTATCATGCGGCAAAAATACAGTTTCGACTTACACAAAAAAACTTCCTGCTTTAATTTTTTGTTAAATCATACCCCTTTTTTCTCAAGGTTAAAAGTTCCCTGAACATCGTTAAACCCCTGGCAATCGACCGGCGTAAAAGAACTACCGCCCATTTTTTTCCCAAACTGATCGCACAATGCATTGAATTCAGAAATAAAATTGACTTCGCCAACAGTAAAAAGAATATGCTGCTGTTGAATACTGCCGTGAAATGCTTTATAGGAGAGGTAACAGGGATCATTCAGCATGATCATGGTTCCGGACAACTGGGTATCGTTCTGTTGGAAATACATCATCATTTGTCCACCTTCAGTAAACTCAGGTAAAGTATTTGTCCAGGATCCTTCCCAGGTCCCAGTAATATTTACCGTGGCTCCCACATCTTCAATACCTGTAATATCCTTTTTCCGGCAGGATATAACGGGAAGGACCAAGATGAAGACCCATGCAAATACCTTTATAACTTGACTACTAAAACTTATTTTCCAGAAATCGAACGAATTCAGTAAAACATCAGGTTAGACATTGTCTTTCCGGTATGAATCAATAAACTCACCCAGAGGCAATCCGTTTTTGATACAAAGATCGTAAAGATTATGATTAAAACATATATAGTGATAGGTCAGGCTTTCTCTGAAAAATTCCCTTTCCAGCTTCATGGCGACTTCATAGGCTCGCGAGAAAAGCTCATACCCTTTGTCCGTAATACTCAGCAAAATGGCTCGGGTATCTACCGGGTGTTTAACCCTGGTAATCAAACCGTTCTTTTCAAGGGTTCTTAAAATGTTGGAAGTCATCATGGGATCAATTTGCGTACCCTTTGCCAGGTTGGCCTGAGTAGGTTCTATGCCCTGCTCAATTCCGAAAGCCAGACTTGCCAGTACTATGAACTGAGTATGGGTCAGATTATACTCCTTAAGACCGGTATTGAGTTTACGCTGCCATAAATGGGCTGATTGCCATAGCATGTAGCCCGGAAAATCAACCACCCCGTTCTGAAAAAATAATCTACGTTTTCTCTTTTCCATGGTTTAATAAATTAAAGGAGAATAAAAAAAAGGCCCTTGAAAAAATCAGGCTATCTCTTTAAACTACATTATAAATCCTTGCAAAAATATAAAATAATTTATAAATTTTGTATGTTTGCGGGCTACAAATAATTAATGTTTTGTTGAATAAGTTCAGATATGAATAATGTATTTGGGTTGCGCCATGAAGATAAATACCTGATGGAGCGCAGAATCCCGTTAACTCCCGATCACGTTAAGGAATTGATAGATAGTGGATTTCGTGTTTACGTGGAAAAATCGCCAAAAAGAATTTTCAAAGATGAAGAATTTGAAAAAACAGGCGCTGCTTTAACTGATGACCTGAGTAAGTGCCCAGTAATCATTGGCGTTAAGGAGATACCGATTCATCATTTTGAAGAGGATAAAACTTATGTCTTCTTTTCGCATGTGATTAAAGGACAGCCCTATAATATGCCCATGTTGAAAAGGATGATGGAACTGAAGTGTAATCTCATCGATTATGAAAAGATTACCTCAGATGATGGGCGCCGGCTGATCTTTTTCGGATACTTTGCCGGGCTGGCCGGTATGATCAACTCGCTTTGGTCATTAGGTCAGCGTTGGAATGAATTCGGGATACATTCAGCATTTTCAAGGTTAAAACAGGCCTATCAGTATAATTCACTGGCCGATGCTGAAAAAGTAATTTCTGAAGTAGGTGAAGACATTGCCGAAAACGGCTTGCCCAAAGGAACAGCGCCCATGGTTATCGGATTCACAGGATATGGCAATGTTTCTCAGGGGGCCCAGCACATTGCGGGTTTGCTGCCGGTTAAAGAAATCAAACCGGATGAACTTGCTGAATTACATACCCATCCGAAAGTACCCAATAATCTTGTCTACAAGGTGGTTTTCAGAGAAGAAGATATGTTTGAACCTGTGGAACCGGGAAAACCCTTCGAACTTCAGGAGTATTACCAACATCCGGAAAGGTTCAAAAGCAAATTTGAGCAGTATATCCCTCACCTCACCATATTGGTCAACTGTATGTATTGGGACGCCCGTTACCCGAGAATCGTCACAAAAGATTATATCTCCCAATTATTTTCGAAGGGCAACCCGAAACTTACCGTAATCGGTGATATCACCTGCGATCCTGACGGTTCTGTTGAAATTACCCACAAAGGAACGGAAATAGAAGACCCTGTTTTCGTTTATAATCCTGCGACAGGCAAACCCACTATGGGATTTAAAGGAGACGGAATGCTGGTTATGGCAGTTGATATTTTACCCAGCGAACTGCCCAGGGAAGCGTCGGAACATTTCGGCAAAGTGCTGATGAAGTATGTAAAAGATATCGTGGAAGCCGATTACATGAATTCAGGTTTCATCGACCTGGAATTACCCGCTCCGGTCAAACGGGCCCTAATCCTTCACCGGGGGAAGCTAACACCTGACTTTGAATATATCGCACAATACCTTAAATAATTCCCGCTGATACCGATCATTTTAGTTCACACATTATATTTAATTATTTCCATCAAATGAAAAAAGTTTTAATTCTTGGAGCCGGACTGGTAGTAAAACCCATTGTTACTTACCTGTTGAAAAAAGGCTTTTATGTTACTGTTGCCACCCGCACAAAGTCAAAGGCTGAGTCCATGATCTCAGGTCATCCGAATGGCAATGCCGTTGCCTGGACTGTTGAACAGGAATCCGAACTGGATGAACTGATTAACAGTCATGATCTTACTGTAAGTTTACTGCCCTGGATTCACCATATCATGGTGGCCAAAAAATGCATTCATTTCAAAAAAAATATGGTAACCACTTCCTATGTGAAGCCTGAAATGAAGGCACTGGATGCAGCAGCAAGGGAAGCCGGTATCATCATACTGAATGAACTCGGTCTCGATCCGGGCATTGATCACATGTCGGCCATGCGCATCATTGATCATGTTCATGGAAAAGGGGGAAAAATTGAGGAGTTTTACTCTGTTTGTGGTGCGTTGCCTGCGCCCGAAGCCTGCGATAATCCCTTTAACTACAAATTTTCATGGAGCCCCAAAGGGGTGGTGATGGCCGGAAACAACGACGGCAAATACCTGCGACATGGCAAAATCGTGGATGTACCCACACAGGATCTGTTTAAAAACCCCATGCAGGTTGAATTTCCGGAAGTGGGTCTGCTGGAGATCTATCCGAACCGCGATTCCATGAGTTATATTGAACTGTATGGCATCCCTGAAACCAAAACCATGATGAGAGGAACTTTCCGGTTCAAAGGATGGTGCGAAGCCATTGATGCCATAAAACAGCTTCAGCTGATCAGTTACGAAAAATTCGATATGACGGGCAAATCGTATGCTGATATGGTGGCCATGCTAATAGGAGCCGGTAATTCAGAGAATATCAGAAGTAAGGTAGCCGCTTTTCTGAAGCTGGATGAAAACGCCCATGCTCTTAATGCAATTGAGTGGTTGGGACTGTTCAGTTCAGAAAATATGAACAGGGCGGTTGACAGCCCGTTTGAGGTCACTTCTGATCTGATGATCGGAAAAATGGAACTCAGGCAAAATGAAAGGGATATGGTAGTGATGCAGCATACTTTTGTAGCCTCCTATCCTGACGGAAAGAAAGAGGTGATCAAATCACGGATGCTTGACTTTGGGACGCCTGCCACAGATACCGCTGTAGCCCGTACAGTAGCTTTACCTGCTGCCTGCGGTGTAAAAATGATACTTGATGGCCAGATTACCGAGAAAGGGGTTCATATACCGGTGATACCCGATATTTATGATCCGATTCTTGATGAACTGGAAGATATGAAAATCAGGATGGAAGAAGAATTCGGACTGCCTGTAACTGTTCCCATTCCTTAACAAAACAATATGGCAAAATACGGAAAATGGGTGGCCGGAGGCCTGGGATGGGTCCTGGGAGGCCCTATTGGTGCACTGGTCGGCTTTCTGTTCGGCTCCATGTATGATTCCATGCAGGCCGGAACCTATGAATACAAGCCCATTTCCGGTGATACATCCTATGACCCCCCCCGGTCGAACACCAGACCGGGGGATTTTGAAATCAGCCTGCTGGTACTGGCAGCAGCAGTAATGAAAGCCGACAACAAACTGCTGAAATCGGAACTGGATTATATTAAAGAATTCTTTAACCGCTCATTTGGCAGCCGGGGAAATACCGAACGACTCAAAATGCTCAAGGAAATTCTTGAGAAGGATATCAACCTTTTTGAGGTATGTAATCAGATCCGTTACAATATGGATTATGCCTCACGGCTGCAACTGATCCATTTCCTGTTTGGAATCGCCCGGGCTGATGGAGCCGTTCCTGATTCCGAGCTCCATGTAATCAAAACCGCTTCCGGATATTTATCCATCAACGCAGCCGATTTCGATTCCATCAGGGCGATGTTTGTACCCAATACACACAGCGACTACAAAATCCTTGAAATCGATGAGAACATTTCAGATGAAGATCTGAAAAAAGCCTACAAGAGGATGGCCATGCAATACCACCCCGATAAGGTAAGCCATCTGGGACCCGAAGTTCACAAACAGGCTGAAAAGAAATTCCAGGAACTTAATGCCGCGTATGAAAGGATAAAAAAACAGAGAGGAATGAAGTAACTAATTGCTAATTTTTCTTTAGTTCATGGTAAAGGTAATCATACCCGAAAGTATCCGCCATCTGCCTGAATTCGGCGAGTTTATGAGATCCGTACTTACTAATGCTTTTTTCAATTTTGGAAATAAGCTTGGGTTGAGCGAGATTTTCTGCCGATTTTGAATAAAACTTATCTGCATAACATATAATTTTTTCCTCAATACTAAGTGGCATATAATCCCGCAAAGGTATTGGCAGATTCTGGTCTCTTACATCATCCTGTGTCAGTCCTGTTCCGGTATGCCGCTCGGCTACCAGCGCATGTTTTAAATAGCCTTCCCTTTCAATGATTTCTCTTCCCAAATACCCATGAGCGATATAGGGATAAGCTCCAAAACAATGAATCTCAGGCGCATCGGTCATTACAATCCCTATATCATGCAGCATGGCAGCCTCATACAGAAAGTCTTCATCAGCATTAAGATACCGGTTTTGCCTGGCAATCAGAACCGCTGCCCTGGCCACTGCTTCAGAATGCCGGTATAGGATTTCATATAATACACTTCCTTTGTTGTAATATTTCAGCAATACAGATTTGTAATCAATCATCTCTCGGAATTATAATATATCATTCAGAATCAGCCTGATAAATACGTTATAATGGCTGTTGTATGCCTCATATCCTTCCAGATTGGCTTTTTTCCAGAAAAACTGGAAGGATGGATCCACCGATATTTTTTCGCTGAATATAAACCGTAAACCAGCTGTAGCCGTAATGCCAAATCCAATTCCTCCCTGGTAAATATATTCCTCATTCATGGCTGTATTGGGAACATACATCTGGTTCCCGTAACGGTTAATGATGGTTTTTCTGAATCCCGAAATGTCGATTTCATTGGATGAAACAACCGTGTTCGTCATATTGATGCCTCCTTCCACATAAAACTGAATAATATCATCGAGATCAAAACTCTTGAAAACACCTATATCCATGAGGTTCCGGACTTCTTTTCCAGTGATGAAACCATGCCTGAGTGCCGGCTCAGAAGTATAGGTAACCGAATCGATATGAAGCGAGAAAGTTCCGCTGGTTCTCAACTGTGCATACGTAAACTGAAGATAAAATCCCAAATTCCGTTTCACATTGTACCGGACATAAAAACCCGGACTAAAGACAGCATCATACCTCATATTGGTTTGATAGTCAACTAAATAATGTCTGGCTGTTGAGTCATACAATACGTTATATCCATTCAGGTGATCACTTCTCAAATCTTCATACCAATAGTTGTTCTCGAGTACCCATTCCACTTTATTAACATTGTTATAGTGACCATTGTAAAAGTTGGCCGAATAGCTATTGGGAAAATAAAAGCCCATATTGAGTCCAAAATGCCAACCTCTTCCTGCCAGAGAATCCATATCAGCATACGGATCATTGAATTTCTGCGAATATAAAAACGGCATTCCGAACAGAAATAAAACCAGGGATATGATTATAATTTTTTTCATGAGAATCATTTTTTCAGGTTGCAAAGATACATTATCCCTAAAATGATTATTTTTGACCTGAGGTAAAAAAAAAGTGTGATGAGGAAATTGCAGATACTCCCTTCTTTAAGGTTGCTGATGCCGGCTATGGCTGGTGTTATTGTATCATACTGGTTTTCAGACTTATTAACAGGTCTGATATACATATTTGGCATAGCGGCTGGCATTTCTCTGATTTTAATGATTACCCTGTATTACAAGGCAAACTACACGATGAGATGGCTATCCGGATTCATCATGTCTAATCTGGTTTTCCTGTTGTTTATCATGATTGCTGTTGGCCAGACCGAGAAATATCATCCAGATCATTTCCGGCATAAAGCCGGAACAACCGGTTATCTGGCTGTGATTTCAGAGGCAGTCCATGAAAAGACCCGCTCCGTAAAGACTCTGGTTGAAATCCGCAAAGTAATATCAAACGATACATTACACGATGCAACCGGAAAGTGTATGGTTTATCTGGCCAACAATGAGGCAGCAAAAAGTTTGAGATACGGCGATTGGATCTATTTTACATCCATGCCTTCACCGGTTACGCCTCCCATGAATCCTGAGCAGTTTGATTTCAGGAAATACCTTGCCCGGAAAAGCATTTATCACCAGATTTACCTCCGTGAGGATCAATGGATGCTGGTAAAACGGTGCGAAACCCTGTCGGTTAAAGGAATCGCACTGAAAACCAGGGATTTTATGCTCAGTCAGCTGGAAAGCCATGGATTAACCGGAAATGAGTATACAGTAGCATCTGCCATTCTGCTGGGTTATGATGATAAGCTGGATGCCGATCTCAGGGACGCCTATTCCGGTACAGGCGCCATGCATGTGCTGTGCGTATCAGGGTTACATCTGGGCATTCTTTATATGATTGTTGTTTTCCTGTTAAGTTTCCTTAATAAAACCAGGGGACTCAGATTAACCCGGATGTTTATCATTTTGATTATGATCTGGGGCTATGCCGTTTTAACCGGATTTGGTCCATCTGTACTCAGGTCTGCCATTATGTTCACGATCATGAATACAGGCGATACGCTCAGGTACTCCAAAAACTCCCTGAACACCCTATCCGCAGCCGCATTCCTCATTCTGATTTATGATCCATACTCCCTGTTTGACACCGGATTTCAGCTTTCCTTTCTGGCTGTGTTATCCATCCTCCTTTTTCAGCAACCATTTTCAAAGCTTTATCAGCCCAAAAATCCAGTGTTGAAATACTTTTGGGATCTGACGGCAGTTTCGGTCGCGGCCCAAATCGGAACATCCCCGGTTTCCCTGTTTTATTTTAACCAGTTTCCCAACTATTTTTTACTGACCAACTGGGTGTTAATTCCGGTATCATTCATTATACTTTGCCTTGGATTCGGTTTTTCGTTGTTATTCTGGATCCCGGCTCTATCCGATGGTCTTTCATTTCTGCTCTCCCTGAGCATAAGAGTTATGAATGAAGCAGTATTGTATATCGAAAACCTGCCCGGAGCCTCCGCAAAAGGAATAGTAATCACCCCTCTGGAACTATTGCTGGTTTATACGCTCATTGCAACCATTTCGTTATTCCTGCTATACCGGAAACTGGTCTGGATCAATATTTCCCTGGTCAGCCTTTTAACAGGGTTGTCTGTGAATACACATCAGGCCTTCCTGATTCAGGATACAAAACTTTTTACGGTATACCATTCAGCAAAATCCTGTCCGGTGGGCTTTATCAGCCGGGGTAACGGATTTCTTATATCCGATTCTACCTTTCTGGCAGATATAAAAACCTATCAGTTTCATATCAGACCGCATCACTGGAAACAGGAAATTAAACAACCTGTGTTTATCGAAGAAAAGACCGCATACAAATCAGACAAAACCACGCTGCTGTATTCGGAACAGTTTGGAATTATTGAAAATGCTACCTTTTATATCCTGAATCCATCGGTGGAAAACCTTGTACCGGATTCAGTCCATCACATTGATTTTCTGATACTTTCTAATAATCCCGGGATTGATCTTCGGGTATGGATCGACAAACTGAAACCAGACCTGATCATTATTGGAGGCAATAATTCAGCGTACAATGAAAAAAAATGGAAAGCAGAATCTGATTCTATGAAGGTAAAATCTTTTTCGGTTAAAACCGGCGGAGCTTTTGTTTTCAGCTTAAAATAGTTGGAATTAACGGGAATTTTTACTAATTTTGCATAAACGCTTAAACGACTTTAGCCATGAAAAACTCAGTAACGTTTTCAGACAATGTATTGGGAATCAGGCCTGCCGCTTCATTAATCAAGCGTTATCGCCTTAAAGGAAAAATGAATGTGATTCTCAATGATGATCAGGTAATCATCAAACCGGTAAAGCCGGTTCACAAGGCAAAAGACCTCAAAATTCAGTTACATCAGGATACTGAGGAAGAGGTATTTCTCAATGATGAGGCGCTTGAGGATACCGAATCTGAATATTTTTATTAACTCTTTGCATTTAAAAGAACTTATTATCTTTGCTTGCCACTTAGCCTAATAACCAATTTGTATTTCGCAAAGTTTTCAGCAATTTACCTCTGTAATGCACTGTGAACTTACTTTAACTGGTTTTTTTAACCAATATATTAGAATATTGTCTTAAAAAAATTAAGATTTTTGAAATTTGCACTCACTTTTAATTCATTAATGAAATTTTTATTTCCATAATTATCACATGAAGAAAAAAGAGCATTCAAATAACCATGACAGGCAGGCAGAATATATTGTAGGAATAGGCGCATCAGCCGGCGGACTGGAGGCGCTTCAGGAGTTTTTTAAAGCGGTACCCCTGAATACCGGGATTGGCTTTGTGGTTATCCAGCATCTTTCCCCCGATTACAAAAGTCTGATGGATGAACTGCTGGCCAGATATACCAAACTGAGAATTATGAAAGCACAGGACGGTATGCTGGTAGAGCCCAATACTATTTATTTGATACCTCCACGAAACAATCTGTCAATTTTCCATGGCAAACTGGTACTTGAGGACCAGGGTAACCGGGTTGGGATAAATTTGCCGATCGATATTTTTTTCCGATCACTGGCTGTTGATCTGGAGAAGAAAGCGATCGGGATCATTCTGAGCGGGACAGGCAGTGATGGTACATTAGGAACCAGAGCGATCAAAGAAGCCGGAGGTATGGTGATGGCTCAGGATGAGCGTACCGCCAAATTCGACGGGATGCCCCGCAGCTCCATCTCTACCGGATTGGTGGATTACATTTTGCCGCCACGCGAAATGCCGGATGCATTGCTCAACTATCTGAAACATCCATTTATCGATCAGTCGAAAAGCCCCGAATCCATACTTACCGGGGATGAAAACAGTCTTACCCGTATTTTGATGATTCTCAGGGATTACTGTGGCATCGACTTTTCCTACTATAAGGAAAATACCATTCTGCGAAGGCTGGAACGCCGGTTAAGTATCAACCGTTTTGAAAGGCTCGATGATTATATGAAACTGCTGTCGGAATCCGACAAGGAAAAAGACATCCTTTACCGGGAATTATTGATCGGGGTAACCCGATTTTTCAGGGATGAGGAAGCTTTCCAGGTATTAAGCAACAACGTATTGCCCAAACTGTTCGAAAGCGGTAAAAAACAGATCCGGATCTGGTCCGTAGCCTGCTCAACCGGGGAAGAGGTATATTCCCTGGCCATGATTCTGAAAGAGTATATGGATGAAAACCAGATTAATGCCGAAATAAAGATTTTTGCCACCGATATCGACCGGCGATCACTCGAATTAGCCGGCCAGGCCTACTATCCCGAAAGCATTGTGAGCGATGTGGACCCGGCATTGCTGGCCAAATACTTTGTGCGAAGAGATAACGGATACAAAGTAGGGGAAACATTGAGAAACATGGCCATATTTGCAACCCATAACGTCCTGAAAGACCCGCCCTTCTCAAAACTCGACCTGATTGTTTGCCGTAATCTGTTCATTTATTTCAAGCCCGACAGCCAGTCAAGAGTACTGAATATTTTCCAGATGGCGCTTAAAACAGGCGGATACCTGTTTATGGGTTCCAGCGAATCATTGGGTGTGTACTCGGATGCCTTCAGTGTGGTGAGCGCCAAGCATAAGATTTATTGCAAAAAATCAGGATTTGTGAGCGGGCTTACACCCGATTTGCCTACCGGTATTGCCTACAGAAAACAGGATGAACTTGATGGAATGAGAGGATTTGCCAGGAAATCACCCAAACGAGACCTGATATCAGACAGAATTTTTGAAGCCATCCTTCCGCCTTCTCTCATTATAGATGATCAGATGAATATCATCCAGGTGATCAACGACGTTAATCCTTTTGTAGATTTAAAACCAGGAAAATTCACACAAAATCTCAACTCATTAATATCAAAAGAATTAGCAGCAATTATCAGCAACATTTTCCGGCGACTTAAAAATAAGAATGAAAAAGTAATCTTTGAAGGTATTAAAATCGACAGGAATGATGAAACCTATAAATTTGATGTAGAAGGCAGAATGTTGTTCAACGATGAAGACAGTACGCTGGCATTGATTTCCTTTCGGAAAAGCGATCCGAAAACCATTTCAGTGGAGATTACTGAGACGATTAAATTTGCAGAACAATATAAGGATCAGGTAGCCGAGTTGCAGCATGAACTTCAGTTTACCAAGGAAAACCTGCAGGCAACCGTTGAAGAACTGGAAACTTCCAATGAAGAATTACAGGCATCCAATGAAGAACTGATTGCCAGTAATGAGGAATTACAGAGCACCAATGAGGAATTGCAATCGGTTAATGAAGAATTGTATACCGTAAATTCTGAGTACCAAAGCAAAATAGAAGAGCTTACCCAGTTGAATACAGATATAGTGAATCTGCTGAACAATACTGAAGTAGCAGCATTGTATCTTGACAGAAAACTCTGTATCCGGAAATTTACCAGCGGCTTCACCAAAATCAGCAATATCATGGAATTTGATATCGGAAGGCCAATTAATCAGCTGGCTACTGCGTCCGTTTATGGTAACTTCCTTAAGGATATCAACCTGGTAAGAGAGAAGCTACAACCCATTGAAAAAGAAATTCCCATGCCGGGCGGGCAATTGTATTTATTGCGGATTGTACCATACCGTACTGATTATCATGCTGTTGATGGCATTCTGGTCACTATGGTCAATATTACTTTGCTGCAACAGGAGCGTGAGAAACTTCTGATCAGCAACAACCGGCTTCAACAAGCGCTTGAAATGGGAAATATGGCCTGGTGGGAATGGGATATTCCTTCAGGAAAGGTTAACTATCATGACAAAAAAGCCACCATGCTGGGCTACACGGCGGATGAATTTCCGAATGATGTGTATGAAATTTGCAAACTCATGCACCCTGATGACTACGAAAGGGTAATGAATCAGATGAGTCAGCACCTTGAAGGTCTCATCCCGATGTACGATACGGTTTACCGGATAAAATGCCGTGACGGAAGCTACAAATGGTATTACGACAAAGGTGGCATCGTTGAACGGGATGAGCACGGAAAACCGGTTAAACTGGTAGGTCTGGTGATTGATATCAGTGAATTAAAAAGCCTCGAAGAAAAATTAAGTTTAAATCATTAGGTTAATCATAGTTATTTTCAAATTTCTTTGAGAATATGGAAAAGAAGGAACGAATCAAGAAGAGAATTGATGATGTGCTGGTTCATAAATCAGAGATCCTTCAGAATGCCTATTCCAAATCATTGGAAAATCTGGTGGAAGAACTGAAGATTTATCAACATGAACTGGAATTTCAAAATGACGAACTTATTAGAATCCAAAACGAACTGGAAGTATCGAGAAACGACTACCGGCATTTGTTTCAAAATGCCCCTGTAGGATACATAGTGGTTGATGAAGACTTAAGAATCATTGAAGCTAACCATGCCTTCAGGCGCATGGTATCAGATACCATTGAATATAAGCTTCACTATGATTTCCGGAGATATCTTCATCCTTCCTCCCAGGATGATTTCCACTTTATGTGTCAGGATATTATGAATACCGGGCATTCCCACCCAATCAATATAAGGCTGATTTCCTCCGAAGGCTTACATAAAACCATGAATATTTACGGGAATATTTTCCGAAAAGAACTACATCACAGCAGATTGCAATTTACTTTGATAGATGTAACCGAGAAAGTGGTAGCGCAGACCAAACTGGCTCAAAGTGAAGAGGAACTTAGAACCATTAATAATAATATGACCGATATGATCGTGGTCAGCGACCCTTCCGGTGTTATCTCCTATGTTTCTCCTTCGTGCCGTTTTCTTGAGTATACCCCTGACGAAATGATGGGAAAGACTGTGTTTGAAATGGTTATACCGGAAGACCGCCCCTTTGTTCTTGAAAAGTTTCTTCATGCCATTGCCACCAAATCTTCCGATTCCATCGAGTTCAGATCACCTAAAAAGAATGGTGGTTATGTATGGGTTGAAACTACCGGGGATTTGGTCCTGGACACCCTGGGCAATATCGAAAAAGCCATATATGTAGTGAGAGACATTACTGAGAGAAAGCAAACAGAGCATAAACTCTATGAAATCAAAGAGATGCTTTTACAGACCAGCCGTCTTGCCAGGGTAGGTGGCTGGGAACTGGATATTGAAAGCGGCAAGGTTACATGGACTGAAGTTACCCGGGAGATCCATGAAGTGCCCGATGATTTTGAATCTACCCTGGAAACCGGGCTTAATTTTTACCTTGAAGGTGAAAACAGGGACAAACTCAGAAGTGTTATTCAGGAAGCGATCGAAAACGGAACTCCTTTTGAAGAAGAATTTCAGATCAGGACGTTCACCGGAAAAATCAGATGGGTTAAATCCCAGGGTATTTCCGAATTTAAAGATGGCAGATGTGTTAGGCTTTATGGTGCCTTTCAGGATATTGATGATAAACACCGGGCTGATATCATTATCAGGGAAAATGAGAAAAACCTCCGTACCCTGAATGCTACCAAGGACAGATTCTTCAGCATCATAGCCCATGATATGAAAAGCCCCTTCAATGCTATCCTGGGTTTCAGTAAAATGCTTCTTGATGAGATCAGGGATAATAATACCGAAGGAATACAGGAATATGCCCGGATTATTCATGAATCCTCCGGCAGAGCCATGGATCTGCTGGTTAATTTGTTGGACTGGTCGCGGCTGCAGATGGGGAAATTTCAGTTTACCCCCGAAACATTCAATGCTGCTGAAATTATCCGCGATATCATCGGGTTATATTCTTCGCCGGCCAGGGCTAAACAGATTGATATTCAATTGTCGGTCGCCGGAGAAATGGTTGTAGAGGCCGATCTCACCATGTTTGAAACCATCCTGCGAAATTTACTGTCCAATGCCATTAAATTTACCCTGAAACATGGGAGGATTAAAATCTCTGCTGTAAGACAAAAACAGGAAATCTTGTTTGCTGTATCTGATAACGGAGTGGGTATTGCTGAAAGTGATCTTCCTAAATTGTTCAGTCTCGAAGAGAATTTCTCCAGAGCAGGCACTGACAATGAGAAAGGTACCGGGTTAGGATTGATCCTGTGTCAGGATTTTGTTCAAATGCATGGCGGACATATCTGGGTAGAAAGCGAAATAAACAGGGGAAGCACCTTTTATTTCAGCATACCGGATACACCAGGTAGCAATTAGCAATCCTGATTGACGACATGAGAAAGTTCATATCTCTTCTACCAGGGATTTGAAAAGCCGGGTGAGGTCCAGTTCGGCTCTGGCTGCTACGGCGAGGATATCATTGATATCAACAGGGTGAAGGTTATCGGGATCACATTCATCTGTGAGCACTGAAATAGCAGCACAGGGAAGTTTCATATGATTGGCTACAATGACTTCGGGAACGGTTGACATACCAACCACATCGGCACCAATGGTTTTCAGATAGCGGTATTCGGCGCGGGTTTCCAGGTTGGGTCCCGGAACAGCAGCATATACCCCTTCATGAAGCCTGATTCCAAACCTGCCAGCCAATTCACGAAGTTTTTTATTCAGTTGAACGGAATAAGGACGACTCATATCAGGATATCTTGGTCCCAGGGTATCCAGATTCTTTCCGGTTAACGGATTATCGGACAACAGGTTGATATGATCATCCAGCAACATCAGATCACCTTTCCGGTAATTCAGGTTGATAGCTCCGCCGGCATTGGAAATCAACAAATACTTTATTCCCAGCATTTTAAAGACCCTTACCGGGAAAGTGATTTCGCGCGTTGAGTAACCTTCATACTGATGGAACCGACCCTGCATGGCAAGTACGTACTTTCCGGCAAGTTTCCCCCATATCAGCTTTCCATGGTGAAATTCCACAGTGGAAACCGGAAAATGAGGAATTTCACCGTAATCAATCGTTTCGATGATATCAATCTCTCTTACCAGGCCTCCCAGACCGGTTCCCAGGATTATGCCTATCTGTGGTTCCGAGATTCCACGGGCAGACAAATATTCAGCCGCTTCCCTGATTTTTTCCAATTCGTCCATATTCAGTCTTTTACAATCTGCAAATATATCCATTTTAACCGGCGGTAAAAGTATCAAAAAGATTTGCACAACAATTGGCTTTATGACTAAAAGGACTATTTTTGCCAACATCGCATACAAGTTCTAACTTGTTCATTTTCAACATAAAGACCAAACAATGAACGAATTTCTCAGTCAGTTTGCCGCACAGCTCCGTCGTGATGTGCTGAGGATGACCTTTGGCGCATCCTCGGGTCACCCGGGCGGTTCACTCGGTTGTGCCGATTTATTCTCCCTTTTGTACAATGAAATACTGCGTTACCGCCCGGCCTACTTTTCCCTGAACGGATCCGGTGAGGATGTATTTTTACTGTCGAACGGGCATATTTCCCCCGTTTGGTACAGTACCCTGGCCCGGACCGGTTTTTTCGACACAGCAGAACTCGCTACTTTCCGTAAACTGGATTCCCGGCTACAAGGGCATCCCTCTCCACATGAGGGAATTCCGGGTGTAAGGATTGCCAGCGGATCATTAGGGCAGGGCTTATCGGTGGGAATTGGCATGGCCCTGGCAAAGAGGCTGAATGGTGATGATCACCTTGTATTGGTGCTGATGGGTGATGGAGAGCTGCAGGAAGGGCAGATTTGGGAAGCGGCTATGTATGCAGGATCAAAGAAAGTTGACAATCTCATAGGAATTGTCGATTACAACGGAATCCAGATCGACGGGCCGGTTGACCAGGTTTTGACCCTCGGTCAGCTTGATCAGAAATGGAAATCATTTGGTTGGAATGTACTTAGTATGAACGGACATGATTTTGATGATATGCGCCTAACGCTTAAGGATGCCATCAACCATTCGTCCAAAGGTGTTCCTACGGTAATCCTGATGAATTCCACTCTGGGCAAAGGGGTTGATTTCATGGAAAACAACCATAAATGGCACGGTTCGCCGCCCAACGCTGAACAACTGAAAACAGCCCTTGCCCAAATCCCCGAAACCCTGGGCGACTATTGATTCCCAAACCACAAAACCTGTATTTAAAATTGCTAATTGCTAATTACTAATTGCTCATTCGTTTATGGAACATAAACTCATAGATACCCGGTCAGGCTTTGGCGCCGGCGTGCTTGAAGCTGCCAGGCAAAATGAAAATATTGTGGCACTTTGTGCTGATCTTACCGGTTCGCTTAAACTTGATGCTTTTGCAAAGGAGTTTCCAGACCGGTTTTTCCAAACTGGTATTGCGGAAGCCAATATGGTGGGAATTGCCGCCGGCCTGGCAGTGAGTGGTAAAATCCCTTTTGCCTCCTCCTTTGCCAATTTTATCACCGGCAGAGTATTTGACCAGATACGGCAGGTAGTGGCCTATTCCGGAGCCAATGTTAAATTATGTGGATCACATGCCGGAATTACTTTGGGTGAAGATGGCGCTACCCATCAGATTCTCGAAGATATTGCCCTGATGAAATCATTACCGGGAATAGTAGTGATCAATCCGTGCGATTATAACCAAACCAGGGCAGCCACTCTTGCTGCAGCCCGATATACAGGTCCGGTTTACCTGAGGTTTGGCAGACCTGCCGTTCCCAATTTCACATCTCCGGACCAAGATTTTGAAATTGGAAAAGCAGTTACCCTGCGCGAGGGAACGGATGTTTCGATTTTTGCCACCGGTCACCTGGTATGGGAAGCGCTGCAGGCAGCTTCTATTCTCGAAGATTCCGGAATATCTGCCGAAGTGATTGATATTCATACTATTAAACCTCTCGACCAAAAAGCCGTTCTACAATCAGTTCAAAAAACAAGATGTGTAGTATCAGCAGAAGAACACCAGATTTCCGGCGGGCTTGGCGAAAGCATCAGCAGGGTTTGCTCGAAATTTTTTCCGGTTCCGCAGGAATTTGTCGGAGTGGAAGACCGGTTCGGACAAAGCGGAACACCGGCACAACTCCTGGAACACTATGGGCTTACCTCCAAAAATATCCTTGAAAAAGTTAAAAAAGTATTAGATAGGAAAGTCGATTAAACCATTGGTAAATTTGCCTGTCAAAAGTTCAAAAAAATATATTTAACCTTGACAGACCCCCGGGAAAAGGAAATACTTGAACTGCTCAACCGCCCTGACACCTTCAACAAGGGGTTTGAATTACTTGTAAAAACCTATCAGAGAGGTATATACTTCGTGATACGCCGTATGATCCTTGATCATGACGAAACCAATGATCTGGTACAAGAGGTTTTCATTAAAGTCTTCCGATCTTTTTCCAGGTTTAAAAACCAATCAACGTTATACACCTGGATCTATAGTATTGCGGTAAATACAACCCTCAATGCTCTGTCATCCAAAAAAAACAAAGCCCGGCTATCCGGAGAAATATCGGCCCAACTGGTAGCGGAAAAACTCCGGAGTGATCCCTGGTTTGATACGGATGAGATTATGATCAGATTTCAGCAGGCCATGGCACTCCTACCGGGGAAACAACGAATCGTTTTTCAAATGAGGTATTATGATGAAACGCCTTATGAAGAATTATCGAAAATACTGAATACATCGGTTGGAGCCTTGAAGGCATCTTACCATCATGCTGCAAAAAAAATCGGGGATTTTATCACCAGCCATTAAACCTGTATCATGTAAAGCTGTCAAAATCAAAAATGAACAAAATCATGGAAGAACATCAAACCAACGGAAATTTTGAAAAGATTCACGGAGATAATCTCCGGAAGAATCCTTTCACTGTACCGGAAGGTTATTTCGATACACTTCCGGTCGAAATCATGAAAAAGGTTGAGAAAAAGCCTTCTGACCCAGGAATTTTCCAGCTTCGGGAGTTTTTTATCCATTCAGGACGGGCAGTTGCCGCCTCAGTGGTATTCCTTATCGGCATATCCCTGTTTTATTGGTTTAATAAACCGGAAGTTCCGACTCAGTATACCGGATTACCTGAAATAACCGCTGAAGAAATCATCGCCTCAGAAGTACTTCAGGAATCCATTCTTTACGATGAAGCCATTGAAGAAGCCATTATCGAATATGCAGAAACCGAGGATTCGCTGTCAACGGTTTTGATTACAGAACTTAAAGGCGATACGGATCTTGAACTGATACTCGATTACCTGTCAGAGGAAGACCTGAATAATGAAGAACTTGCCATGCTTTATACGGATAATTAAACCAAACATGATCTACAAATAACACATTTAAAAAAAATATCATCATGAAAAAACAAATCTTAAAAACGCGAATTACTCTTGTTATGCTTATCAGTTTTTTGTTAGCAGCAGGAATTAGCGCTTACAGTCAGGATCCGGCTGCAAGGCCAATGCTTTCAAAAGAAAGCCGTGAAAAAGTGAAAGCCCATCGTGTTGCTTTTCTTACTGATCAACTTAGCCTGACTTCCGAGGAAGCACAAAAATTCTGGCCTGTTTACAATGAATATGAAGCCAAAATGGAAGAGCATTTAAGAGATTATCGTGAGGAACTACCAGGAACCCCGCCTCCTGATATTGAAATTTTATCTGACCAGGAGATCACAAAACTGCTGAATGAAGAAATTGACAGGGAGATGCAAAGAGTCAAAATCAAAAAAGAGTACTACGATAAATTCCGTAAAGTGCTCTCTGACAGAAAAGTACTTAGACTATTACAAGCTGAAAAGGAATTCAGGAAGGTGTTGATTGAGAAAGTAAGAGGACGGGAAATGGCCCCACGGGAAAAACCCAGGAGAAACCGGTAATAGAATAATTATAGATTTTAGATTTTTGATCGAAATACAAAGGATTTACTATCCACGAGTCATCCCGAACGAAGTGAGGAATCTCTCGCTACGCTCGAGATGATCGCTTCGCCCGGGATGACCGCATTACTAACAGTGACAAGCGTTGTAAGATACTGAATATCTTATACTTCCAAATTGTATTCCCTTTGTGTACTTCTTAATTCACTTCGCGACTTTGCGAGAACTTTTTTCTGACAGATTTCACAGACAGTCCTCTCAACTTTTTTCACATTACCTGGTGCATTCTGTAAACACCACCCTTTTATTGGCAGTTGATTTAACAAAATAAGCTTTTCCGGGTTCTAAGGTTCCGATAGTATTAATGTTCAAGGCTGGCCAATACACATTGTTTCCGGCCATTTCGAGGATCAGTTCCAGATTACCTTCCAATGCAGCACCTAATTCTGTGGCAATAATACCGCATGAACGCATTACCGGAAAATAATTCCAGCCAGCCTGAAAAAGAAATTCCGGGTCCGGGTCAGTAATCCCTGTCAGAGTCAGGCTTACAGAAGCATTCATTTTCAGGAGGTACCCTTTTCGGTTATCCCAATTACCCAGAGTATTGGTATTCTGAGATGGCCAGTATACGCCATCAGGATGTTGCACCAAAACCAGATTTGAGGTAACCGCCTGAAATACTGTTTCCATTTTGGGATCTGCCGGAAACAGATACGATGAAATGCCACTCCAGCCAGCCGGCAAATTCAAGGTAAAATTGATCGTTTCATCCGCTCTCAGTGATTTGAGCGCCGACAGTCCAAACGGTGTGAACTTACCGTTATAAACCGGACGCAACGAATCATAAACCGCTTTGGCATAGAATGACTGCCCGGAGCTTCTGGAATATATTTTCCAGATCAGGTTTTCATTTACTGAAAAACCATCCTTTTGAACTGTAATTTGTTCATCGCCAAAAGCAACTATTGCCAGATTCTGATTTCCGTTCCAGACTACAGATCCAGCACATTTTTCTTCCGGCCCGTCTTTATAAAACACACCGATAAAATCACCCGGCTGGATGGGAATTCCTGAAATAGCCGGATTCGTTCCGAGGGTAATTCCAATTATATGGGAACTGGAAGTCTGGATAAAAGAAAAACCCGGGGGAACATCCGGATGGGAAATGTTATCATGAAATCCCAGCTGAGAAAAATCATCTGCCGGAAAAAGCTCCCATTCCCGGTTCACGACGAAATACTCAGGATTGGATAAAACACCCTTGTCAATTTCATATCTGCGTACCAGTGTATGTTCTTTGGTCCATGGATCGGCGCCGCAAGCCGTAGTGTACGGCGCTGAGCATAATGAATCGGTAGTCCAGCCCAGTTCGGGATCTTCGCCAATTTTTCCGATCAGATCGATCAGGGCTCCGTCAGATTTGCGAACAATGGCCATGGCATCATCGCCGTTAAAATACATGGTTTTATTGATGTCGTATACCGGACAAAGGAAGGTATCTGCTTTTGCCTGCAATAACGAGTCTACCGGTGTTTCCAGTCCGGTACCCTGAGGATTTCGTTTATCAAGAACCACTACATAGGTCTGGTAGGGCGGCAACATTCCTGCGAGGCTTACCGTATCCGCTGTTAAACTTCCGTTTCCGTATCGGGCAAGCTGGTAAAGGGCCAGATTAACCGTCGACGGTGTCGGGTTGAAAAGTTCAAGGGCCTTGTTATTATTGCTGCCTTCGATATATTCTGAAATGATCAGTCCCGGGCTGTACTGGTATTCATCCACATCCACCTTAAGTTTCATAATTACCGGCAAATGATCGGATATTTCATACAAAGCATTGAGCACGTCGACCGGTGCGCTGTTATTGGGCAACACATTTACCGATTGATTGTAGTGCAATCCATCCTGCCCTATTGCCCTATAGGAACTGGGCACATATGTTATCTGACGGCTTCCGTTCATCACCTCAAGGCTGGCCAGTGTGAAGTCAAAGCGGTCATCTAATCCGCCTGTAGCGCCACAACCATAAGGTTCATTCCTTGACGACTGGGTATGGTAAGCACTGAATGCGGCATTATTGCTCCAGTTTCCCGGAGCATCCACCGGGTCGACAAACCGGTATGCCGGCTGTGGCCAGGAGAGCAGGTTCTGATAGGCCTGCTCGCTGCTTCCCGTTAAATTAAAATCGCCGGAAAAAATCAAGTTGCCATCAATTTGATTGTTTTGCAGGAATTCCATCAAAATCTGAGTCTGAGCGGCTCTTTCAGTTTTATCGGATGAAGAGGAGCCTGCTTTCAGGTGGGCAACCACCACATACAGAAACACCGAATCACCGGTAAATGCCAGATCATCGTATTTGTAATACATCTTATAAATGTTGATATCTCTTACACTCGTAACCAGTGAATATCTGGCTGCAATTTCAAGTTTAAAGGAATTATAGGCCACCAGGTTAATAATATCAGATCCGGCAATGTTGGATGTCTGGGCAAGTTTATAATAGTATCGGCCATCCGTATTCAGAACATTGGTCAGTAAACTTTGGTGGTAAGTAGTATTGGGACTTATTTCGTTAAGCGTTAGAATGTCAGGGGTAAAATAATTAAGTACAACTCTAAGATTCTGATTTTTAACCTGATAAGAATTACTGGTTTGATTGCAGGTTCCGTTATTGACCCCATAGTACAGCAGGTTGTAATGCATCACATTGAGGGTATCGGCTGCCAGGGATGAAAAAGAACAAAACAGGAACAGACTGATCATTAAATTTCTCATAACATTCAAATTTTCAGCAAAAGTACGCTTTTAAAATTATTTAAAATAATTCAATATTGTTCCCAAAATTTTTCTACTTTTGCACCGCGAAAAAAATAAGGTAATTATTTTTTTAACTTTCTGAATTTTAAAAGCTTACCATGAGTTATATTAAATTTGACAAATCGCAGCTGGTCAATCTTGGCTATTCCCTCAGGAAAGAAATGATCAGGTCAAACCGTATTGGAGCTTATGCCAGTACTACCATTATCAATTGTAACACGAGAAAATATCATGGATTGCTTGTTATTCCGCAGCCCGATGTGGATAATGGTTTGCATGTACTGGTCTCATCTTTTGATGAAACGGTCATTCAGCATGGTGAAGAGTTTAACCTGGGAATCCACCAGTATGACACCTATGTTTACAATCCAAAAGGACACAAATATTTCAGGGATTTTACCACTGATCCCATACCCCGGTTAACCTATCAGGTAGGCGGTGTTGTGTTGGAAAAAGAGATGGTATTTTCAACCAAGGATGACAAATTCTACCTGAAATACACTTTGGTAGATGCCCATTCCCCAACCCGGATGAAATTCAAACCTTTTCTTGCATTCAGGAATATTCATTCACTAACCCGGGCCAACTGGGATGCCGACACAAAATATACTCCGGTGCCCAATGGCATCAGCATGAAACTTTATCCCGGTTATTCGGATGTATACATCCAATTTTCCAAAAAAGTGGAATATACCCATGGGCCTGACTGGTATCATGGAATTGAGTATGTTCATGAAAAAGAAAGGGGTTATGAATACAAGGAAGACCTGTTTGTACCCGGTTTTTTCGAAATCGAAATTCAGAAAGGAGAATCGGTGTATGTTTCCATGGGCACGGAATGTATTAAATCCGAAAATCTTGAGAAATTATATAAGAAAGAAATTGAAGAAAGAATCCCGAGGAACAGTTTTGAGAATTGCCTGTTGAATTCAGCGCATCAGTTTATTGTTAAGCGGGATGAACGTACATTAATTCTGGCAGGATACCCCTGGTTCGGTAGGGTAGGCAGAGATACTTTTGTTGCGCTTCCCGGTCTTACACTGACTCAGAACGATACCAAAACATTTACGCACATTCTGGACAGCATCATTAAAGAGATGAAAGGTCCGTTCTTTCCGAATAGCGGAGAAAGTCAGGAAACTACCTATAATTCCGCAGATGCGCCGCTGTGGTTTTTCTGGACGCTTCAAAAATTGGCTGAACATTCAGGAAACCATAAAGCCATCTGGAAAAAATACGGACCGGTAATGAAACTGATCCTCACTGCCTACCGTAATGGTACGGATTACGGAATAAAAATGCAACCTGACGGGCTGCTGACTTCCGGGATCCCCGGAACTCCGGCCACCTGGATGGATGCAGTGGTAAACGGGCAGCCTGTAAATCCAAGAATTGGCCTTGCTGTTGAAGTAAATGCCCTTTGGTACAATGCCATCGGATTTGCACTCGAACTGGCAGAAATATCAGGTGATAAGCAGTTTCTTGAAGATTGGAAGGAGGTGCCTGAGCTATTCAGAAAATCATATGTACCCACCTTCTGGGATCATAACCGCAACCATATGTGTGATTATGTGAACGGAAGCTTTAGAGATAACTCATTAAGGCCCAATCAGATATTTGCAGTTTCATTGCCTTATTCGGCGCTTACGCTGGATCAGCAGCAGAAAGTAATTGAAAAAGTCAGGTCAGAATTGTTAACCCCAAGGGGCATACGAACCTTAGCGCCCAAAAATCCGAGGTATAAAGGGTCTTATGTAGGAAATATAGCTGAACGGGATACCGCTTATCATAATGGGTGTGCTTTCCCCTGGCTGTTAGGTCATTACTTCGAGGCCTACCTGAAAATTTACGGAAAGTCTGTGGTTTCCGGGATTAAGAGATATGTCAGTGATTTTGAAACCGAGCTTGCTGATTATGGTATCGGAACCATAAATGAACTTTTCGACGGCGATCCTCCTCACACACCGGGTGGAGCTGTTTCTCAGGCCTGGAGCGTTTCCGAACTGCTCAGAATTATTTCACTTCTTCGTAAATACGAGGAAAAGATTTAAATAATAATGTCAATAACAAAAGGTGTTTAAAAATTAATTAAACCAATTCATATACAGATGAAAGTTTTAATGTTTGGATGGGAATTTCCCCCACATATTACCGGAGGATTGGGAACTGCCTGTTACGGTCTTACCAAAGGCCTGACACGCCACCATGCCGAGGTTTTATTCGTGGTGCCCAAATCATTCGGCGATGAAGACCAATCCTATGTCAGCCTGGTGAATGCCAGTGATGTGACCATTGATATCCGCGAAAAACAATTCCATGAATTTGTTGACCGGCTGCAATACCTTGAAATCGGTTCCAACCTTATCCCTTATGTTACTCCTGAAATTTTCGAAACATTTAAGGAAACTGAAAACAGAACCACTTCAGAAGACTCTAAATCGGTTTTCTCAGGCCGGTATCAGTTTTCAGGAAAATACGGTACTAACCTGTTTGAAGAGGTGTCGAGGTATGCTCTGATTGGCGCCGGCCTTGCCAGGATGCACTCATTTGATATTATTCATGCTCACGACTGGCTAACTTATCCGGCCGGTATTGCCGCCAAACAGGCCAGCGGAAAACCGCTTGTGGTTCATATGCACGCTACCGAGTTCGACCGTTCCGGTGAAAACGTGAATCAACTGGTATATGATATTGAAAGAGCAGGAATGGAAGCTGCTGACCGGGTTATTACCGTAAGTAATTTTACCCGTCAGATTGTTATCGACCGGTATGGTATAGATCCCAACAAAATTTTTACCGTTCACAATGCTGTTGAACCCGTGGAAAATGCTGAGAGGGTGAGTTATGAACGAAATGTTGACGAAAAAATAGTCACCTTCCTGGGACGTCTTACTTACCAGAAAGGTCCCGAGTATTTTATAGAAGCTGCTCATAAGATATTGCAGCGCGATGAAAATGTACGGTTTGTAATGGCCGGTACCGGGGATATGCTCGAAAAAATGGTAAAACGGGTAGCTCAGCTGAAAATGTCAACCAAATTCCACTTCACCGGCTTTCTGAAAGGACCGGATGTGGACCGGATGTTTGCCTTGAGCGATGTTTTTGTAATGCCTTCAGTATCAGAACCTTTTGGAATTGTACCTCTTGAAGCCATGCGTTCCAATGTTCCGGTTGTCATTTCCAAACAGTCGGGAGTATCAGAAATTCTGAAGCATGCCCTGAAAATCGATTTTTGGGATGTGGAAGGCCTGGCAGATGCCATTTACGGAATACTGCACTATGACGCCCTCAGGCGGATGTTCCTCAAACATGGGAAAACTGAAGTTGACAACCTAAAATGGGAAAATGCAGCATATAATGTAATCCAGGTTTACAACAGTATTTTAAAACAAATGAATTAACCATTAAAGATATACAAGTTATGAGATCCGTTTGCTTATATTTCCAGGTTCATCAGCCATTCCGGTTAAGAACATACCGGTTTTTTGACATTGGGGATAACCATTATTATTATGATGATTACCACAACGGCCAGATCATGAGAAGGATTGCAGAAAGGAGTTATCTGCCTATGAACCAACTATTTCTGAAACTCATTCAGAAGTATGGAAAATCATTCCGGTTGGCCTTCTCCATTTCAGGTTCGGCCCTGGATCAGTTTGAAATGTTTGCCCCTGAAGTTCTCAAAAGCTTTCAGGCGCTTGCCAAAACCGGTAATGTGGAATTTCTGGCTGAAACGAATGCCCACTCCCTCGCTTCATTACGTTCCAAAGAGGAATTTGAACGGCAGGTATTGATTCAAAAAGAAAGAATTGAAAAGTACTTCGGAAAATCACCTACCGCCTTCAGGAATACGGAGTTGATCTATTCGGATGGCATTGGCGAAATGATTGCCAATCTCGGGTTTAAGGTTATCCTTACCGAAGGCGCCCGTCATCTGTTAGGCTGGAAAAGCCCTAACCTGATGTACTGTAACAACATCAATCCGAAATTAAAAGTACTTCTGAGAAATTACCGCCTCAGTGATGATATCGCATTCCGTTTCTCTAACCAGGGATGGTCGGAATGGCCCCTGACCACTGACAAATTTGTGGAATGGCTGAATGCGCTCGACCAAAAACAGGAGGTAGTGAATATTTTCATGGATTATGAAACATTTGGCGAACATCAGTGGAAAGAAACCGGAATCTTTGATTTCATGGAAGCCCTTCCCCAGGCAGTTTTCAATCAGTCAGATTTTGAATTTCATACCCCTTCGGAACTGGCAGACATGCTGCAACCGGTAGCCGTACTCAATTCACCCTGGCCGGTATCCTGGGCCGACGAAGAACGCGATCTCACCGCCTGGCTGGGTAATGACCTGCAGGATGAAGCCGTTAACAACCTGTATAAACTGGTTGAAAAAGTGGCGCAATGCAATGATGCATCTATTCAGAAGGACTGGAACTACCTCCAGAACAGTGACCATTTCTATTATATGTGTACCAAATGGTTCTCCGATGGGGAAGTTCATAAATACTTCAACCCGTATTCTTCACCCTATGAGGCATTTATCAACTATATGAATGTATTGTCCGATTTTATTATCAGGGTAGATAAATGTCTGGCTGCCAATCCTGCAAAGCCAGCTGAAGAAAGCACCACCAATCCAAATGAAGCCTCGTTTTTCGGTAAGGCTGAAGACCTTGTGGAAGAAATTGCCACTGAGCTCAAAAAATCAGCCCGTCAGACCTCAAAAAAAATTAAAGAGGCTGTAAATGAGATGAAAGAAAAAAAATACACGCTGGATGATTTGAAGGATTTATCAGCGGCAAAACTTAAGAAGACCATTAAGGATATGGATGCCGAAAACCTGGTACATGCCCTGAAAGATGCCGGGGATGAGCTCACAGAAAAAATTCTGCCTCAGCTCAGCGCCGATATGCGAAAAGAATACGAACTCATAAAAACAGAGATCCGTAAAATTTCCAAAAATGATGTTAAAAAAGCCCGGAAAAAAATTGAGGACGAACTTAAAAGAATCTTCAGTTAATCCGGCTTCAACTCCATCATAATTGTATATCAGAAAAGGCTGTCGGAAAAGGCAGCCTTTTTTCGTTATTGGTTTTTGGTTTTTGGTTCCTGGTTCTGGGTTCTGGGTTCTGGGTTCTCGTTTTGGGGTTTGGGTAAGTGCCCAGAGATGGAAGAAAGGGAAGCGCTCTGATCAGGCTAAAAGTATATAAATTTGAAAATGATATCCTAAAACTCAGGGGCATCAATGATTGGAAGGTTGATACGGTACCTGTTTCGAAAACTTCAGCAGGAACACCGGCTACTGAGCAGCCAGTGATTTGAAATGAAGGACAATCCCGGGATTTCTAAAATGAAAATGTATCGGAATATTTAAGCTGGGAACTACAGATTTAGGGTGAAAATATCGTTATTTTTGCCCTTCATGATTGATGGAATTATTAAATCCTAACAACATCTCAAAATGCGATTGAAAGAGTCATTACACTCCTTTAAGCATATACTGTTAAAATTTTGTCTCATTATTCTTTTCATTTCAGGCAGTCTGGCTTTGCTGCTGGCTGTGGGAGCATTCACCTCCATCCCCTACTACACGCGGGTTTGGCTGGGAACTCATAATAGTACTGTCGTTTATGACATAAAAAATATCATCATGCTGGGCGGAGGCGGTATGCCTGAAGAAGGCAATCTGATGCGGTTGTATTATACTGCCCGGCTGGCCAATGACTATCAGGATGCGCGTGTAATTATTGCACATCCCTGGGATAGCATGGTCATGGTACGGATGCGAACCGAGCTGATCCAGAAGGGGATTGACAGTGCCCGTATCGTATTTGTACATAAGGGCGCCAACACCCGCTCACAAGCGCTGGCCATCCGCGATAGTCTTCCCGAAATTGCTCGCCGTCCGGTTGCTGTGGTAACCGCTCCGGAACAAATGCTCCGTGCCGTACTCACTTTCCGGAAACTCGGTTACCGGCAGATTACCGGTTGTCCCACCATGCAGCATGATATGAATAAGGGTTTATTATACAAATCGCGGGAAATCGGAGGCCGGGAAATGGTACCCGATGTAGGTCAGAGCCTTGCTTTTCGCTATAATTTCTGGAATTACATGATTATGGAAATCCAGTGCATCCGGGAGTTCGCTGCGCTGGGGTATTACTGGGTAAATGGGTGGATTTGATCTAATTAACAATGAGCAATTTGCAATTAGCAATTTGCAATGAGCAATTAGTAATTTGCCAGGATAATGGTAAGAAATTTCCTGGGTCGCCAACAAAATGCTTTCCTATGATGTATTAGATACCAGGTAAATCGTGTATTGCTCTTTGCGGAATTTGCGCCTCCTTTGCGACTTTGCGTGAAACCCTTCCCCAAAGTTCTCGCAAAGGCGCCATGAGAATTCTGAAAGATACAAAGGAAATACAATTTAAAGTTTGAGATATTCAATATCTTACAATACTTGTCTTTATCAGAGAAGCGGCCATCCCGAGCGAAGCGGTCATCTTGTGCGAAGCGGTCATCTTGTGCGAAGCGGTCATCTTGTGCGAAGCGGTCATCTTGTGCGAAGCGAAAGACCTCTCACTTCGTTCGGGATGACTCGTGGATAGTTAATCCATTGTCTTTAACCTATAATTCTTTTTCCATCAATACCACCCCCTTATCCGGCTCAATTGTACGGAATACGCGTTGGCCTGCATAAACGTATTCGTCATAACGTACTGTGGCTAAGGCAACAAACCCGAGATTTCGCAGGATGCCTTCTGATTTGTGGTTGGTGGCTTCTGCAATAGCATATTTATACCCCGCTTTGAATCCCTGTTGCAAGACAAGCTCAGTAAGGGTTATTCCAATGCCCTGCCTGACAGATTCCGGATCGACCCCGATCATGAACAGGTGCAGTACCTGTCCTGGTTTCATCTTCCTGATTTTCCGGTATTTTTCTTCAAGCAGATCGAGAAGATGGCCAATGGGCGCAAAATTGGGAGAAACATCTACCATACCCGGTGGCAGAGGGCTTTCGAAATCAATTGCCAAAAGGGCACCGGCTAATTTTCCGGTTTTGTCATTCCGTGCTGTCATTGATAAACTTTCCTTCAAAACCTGATGCTGAAAAAGCCGGATCATGGCAACGATCTCTTTATAAGTCTGACCGGCAGCAATAGCGATGGGTTCATCCCGGCTGAACGAAATGGCTAACAGGGATGCCATCTCATTAAAATCTGTGCGTTCAGGTGTGCCGTATAGTATCCCGTTAAACTCTGCAGTGAGGAGCATATTGAAGTAAATTTTTGTATAGTATTGTAGACCAGACAATTTACATGATTGTCGGACTATCAGTCAGAATCAATTTTCCATTTTTTCCACGTTGTACTTCACGCTTTTAAACTCCAGTTCACCATAAGTAAAATCGCCTTCCGGTTTTTTATAAATCAGGCGGGCTTTGCCGGGCAGGAAGTAGCCGTTGAGCAGGCGGTAGCTTTCAACCGGGGTTTCCCAGGGGTAACTGGTGTAGGTTTTGCCATCGGTTTCAAACCGGTCGTTACTGATAAAATTGATGAGTTCACCATTTTCCTTAAAAGAGAGCAACGCGCTGACAGCAATATTGCCATTAGAAAAAACAGCTTTCACAGTGGTGGAATCAACTTCTAACCAGTTAATCCGCTTATCGATGAGGGTAGCCGGAGCAATGAAGCACATGTCGTTGAAAACAGTGACCGTTTCGGCCTGGTCAAGTTTGGTGCCCCTGGCGTCTACCACGCTGAACCAGTTCAGCATTTTCACCAAGAAAGTGGCGGTTGCATTCCGATATTGGTGAAGACCGGTGGCCGGTAGTCCCATCTTTGTTGCCGTCATGTAAAAATACCGGGAATTGGCCGGGTAGAAATTGTACTGAACGGACTGCACCTTCATGTATTTGTCAACGGGTTTAGAGCGCATGCCTCCGATAAACTCAGCGCGGAAGTTTTTTACTTTCGGCTGTCCCACCGAACGGGTGTAATGCAGATACTTTTGAACAATGGCAGGAAGATGAGCCATATCGTTTTCAGTAAGTATCTCAGCATTAAACTGATTATTCACGGAAAAATCATTTTTCACAGCCGAGGTAAATTCAGTAAAAATCAGGTATGATCCTACACTCACAATTGAAACCAGCAGCACGATGACATTGGCAATGGTACCGAACCGGGCATCCTTCCAGAAATACATGACCAGAGCCTGAGAAACGATAACGGCTGCCAGCCCGGCCATCCATGCGTACTGCTTATTCAACATAAAGAGCAACCCATAAAGCAAAAATGAAACAGTTGCAACAAGCCAGAGGATTCCGGCAGGTTTGGAGATGGGAAGCGTCATTTCATTAACTTCCTTCAGTTCGAAAGCTTTGATAAATCCGAGCAGGTGAATGAAGGCGTGGATCAGAACGATGATTAAAAATACAATTCTCATTTGGAAATCATTTTTATGTCAAACATATATTATATTTATCTGAACAATCCATAGTATCGCTTGAAGCGATGCTATGGATTGTGGATATCCATAGTATCGCTTGAAGCGATGCTATGGATTGTGGATATCCATAGTATCGCTCGAAGCGATGCTATGGATTGTGGATATCCATAGTATCGCTCGAAGCGATGCTATGGATAAATAATCCACAAGCCATCAACAAAACACCTATGCCCAGCATGATCCCATGCAACATGTTGAAATCGCGGACCATAATGACCTGCAACACAATCCATCCGGACAATAATATCCCCTGCAATACAATAAATTTGAAAGACAGCGGATGATTTTTCAGAGTGTAAACGGAAGCCATGATATTCATCAAACCATTTACCAAAAAAAGTACTATGCCGGGAAAGAGGAATGTACGAAAAGGGGAATGTAACAAGTAATCCTTCGACATGCCCATGAGCTTACCGGAAGGATCGGCCATAAACAAGGCTCCGGAAATCAGAGCATTGAGCCCTGTAAATATCAGGAGAACGATGGCTGCGATCTTAAAGACTTTATTCACCGGGTTAACAATTGATAATCCGGCAAAAGTAAGTTTTTCATGAAGGAATTTACTCAGGAAACCACAAATTTTTATCGGCGTATATGCAAAAGTTTTCTTACTAACTCGTCGCCCAGGATATACATGTTGAATATTAACAAAAATGCGAAAACCAGCCTGATAGAGATAGTTTTTTTTTAGGTTACCTGTTAAACGGATTCAAACCCCTTTTTTGATTCAGGGAATACTTTTCACTTACCTGCTTAACGTCTTCTATTGTGTAAAAAGCCAGCGGATTATTAAGCTTGAGGATTTCAAGAAATTTATTCAGCTGGTTGCGACGGATGGTTGAAAATATCAGTTTTACAGGTTGTTCCATACCCAAGGCATCGACCTGAGTTAAACGGAATCCCTCTGCTTTCAGGATGTTGATCGACTTTTCCGAATCTTTCTGAAAGATGATCCTGACTACTACAAAACCAATCGACAGTTTTCTTTCCAGAAAGATGCCGAACACATTGCCCGATGCAAAACCACCTGCAAAAACCACATAATAAAAAAGGTTGTCGATTTTGGTCATGATTTGGCTGATGGCCAGCAGCCATATAAATGATTCGAAAAAACCGAATACAAATGCCGGCAGGGTTAATCCCTTGGTAGCCAAAATAATCCGCATGATTCCCAGGGATTGATCACAAACCCTGGCCAGGAAAATCAACAGGGGTAAAATGATGTAGGAATAATAATCGAAGCTCATTGTAAAACTGAAATTGGAAATTTTTTATTAATGCATGAGTTCATGCAAATATCTGCATTTTACCTGAAAATGCGGACGGGAATTTACCCAGCAGTCAATGCATAAAATGATTTCTATTTTTCGATCATTAACTTTAAGGTTTCGTGATCAGAACCTGCCATCCATCTTAAAAAATATATACCGGATGTCAGATTACCTAAAAGAAAACAGATTGAATGTTCTCCACCCGGCATAACTCCGGCGAAAATATTCTTAATTACCTCTCCCTGAGCATTATATAACATAATTGATACGGAATCCGCTTTTTTAAGTCTATACTTAATCAGGGTTTCCCGTTTAAACGGATTCGGGCTGATGGTGAGAGCAGGCCTGTCGTTATTTTCCGTCTCATGAACTCCCAGTGTATCGGTAATACTAAAAAACAACTCATCCGACCAGCCGCTCCATTTCCGGTTCTGATCCCGGTATTTTATCCTGAACGACAGGGTAGTACCAGAGGGCAATACTCCGGATGGTACTTCTATGGAAGATAAATCAATCTCCTGGTTCAGATTAATGGGCATAAAACTGCCATCTACTCCAAAGATATCCTGCCAGTTTCGGGTCACATCAAATAATGGCTCATCGGTCGGGTTTGATTTTAAACTAATCTGAAACCGTGAAGACATCAGCGCATCCTGACCCGAAAAGCTACTGGCATGGAGGATGACAGAGCCTTTCTCAGAAAAAGTCGGAGGTAATGCAGTGGGTTTTTCCGGCGCCGGTTGAAGTAATTTCCGGTGCCAGCTATCACCGGGAGTATTGGTTCCTGGCACATCAGTATTGCCTAAATCGTACATGGTTCCGGTATAGGATTTATTGGCCAGGTCAAAGTCAAACAAAACATAAAAATAATGATCCAGAGCAACGTGAATATACGGGTAATTGACGTTGGTGTATTGCCCCCAGCGGTCTCGGGCGCCACCGCCACCACCTACACAACTGATGATAAAATCTCCTTTGGGATCCAAAGCATCCGATTCAATCACACCTCTTTCATACGCATGGGTATGTCCATAAGATAGCTGTTGAACCTTACTATATTTTTTCAGTAACGGTAAAATTTCCTGTTCTACCCATGCGGTATTGCCTTCACCCCATAATTCGGTAACCGGCGGGTGATGCATGAATACAAAAACGAAATCGATAGTAGTATCATTTTCAGCGGTTTCGAGGGTATTATCCAGCCAGTCGCGCTGCACACTGCCATAGCTTTGGGTCATATTGGTATTCAGGCCTAAAAAGAGGGTTCCCGGTAACCGGTATAACCACGCTTTTTCGTGCAACGGATGGGTTGAAGGAAAAGCAGAAAGGTCATCGTATTTCATGTAGGTGTAATAGTTATAGTGTTCACCCTCATGATTTCCGGCGACGGATAAAAAAGGAATGTAAGCCGAAAGAGGTTTAAATGGTCGCATGAACTGATTGGTCCACTGGGAAATTGAACTGCCCGAACCCACAATATCGCCTGCATGTAATATCACATTGATATTATCCGAAATGTCTCCCGGATATAGTTCTTTTACTTTTTGAACGGCGCTTCGGACAATATGACCCGTCATGGCTGAGTCGTCCTGGGTATCGCTGAAGAGCAGGAAACGGATGTGTCCCGTGTAATTATTTTCAGGCTGTGTAGTAAATGTACATACCGCTGAAGTATCGCTTCCGGATTCAATCTGATAATAGTATTTGGTTTTGGGTTGGAGGCCGGTAAGTTTAACTGTGTGCCACCGGTAACCTTCCGATACCAGTTCACTGGTTCCATATTCTGATAATTCCGGATTCTGGCTGGTTCCGTATTTTATTCTGGTAATTATTGAAGCTGTATCATGCCATGAGATATACACCGAGTTGGAAGTGAGTGTTTGCAGAAAAGGGTAAACCATGAAATCATTGGAAACTCCGGGATTATGACCAAAACCGCCCAGCGCATTCACTTCCTGGGCTGATAATTTTCGATCCCAGATGGCAATTTCGGAAACGATAATATCATTATCCTCCCCGTCTTCATCTGCAAAAATCAACAGAAACGGATCGAGCGCAAACCGGCCGTCAATCTCCTGAACCGTAGCATTCAGCATGAGTTTTCCATCGAGATAATAGGTATAGCTTTCTCCATTCTTCACGGAAATTACCAACCGGTACCATTCATCGGGAATAACGGTATAGGAGGAATACCCGGTTGCAGCCACCCCGATGTTGCCATATGGATTGATAAAGCAGTCGCCATCGTTGTTATTTTGAGGATTGGTCTGAAAAAAGCATCGCCAGGCATTAAGGTATTCTATTTTAAAATCGATTTGAAGCGAATATTCGTTCACAAAGCTGCCACCTCCATTGGCCGGAATCTGGTGCTGCATTTTATAGTAGCTGCCCACGCCAATTTTAGCGGCAAAATCGTTGGCAGCAGGTCCGTCAGCCAGCTGATGGCTGCCGACTAAGGTAAGCCCCAGCCCGAAACCTGGCACCGGAGCCAGCAGGTTTTCAGGATTGTTGAAATTCCACCACCCTGCCCGGTCGGCTCCGGGTTTTTTTTGTGCTGATAATGGATCAGAGGGAACAAGCTGCATTAATAAAAACCAGGCGCAAATATATAGAAGAGGTGATTTCATTTTTTCTATCATCGTTGAAAAATCAGTTTGCAAAGGTAAAAGACGATTGAAACGCCGTTATCCACAATCAACCAATAAATACTAATTCAAAAATTCAAGAATTCAAATAAATACCGGACTAACCTGATAATACCATGAGAGCATCTGGCATCGCAAGTTTTTTAGAGATTTCCTATTATCAGAACCCTTTAATACCTCGAGGCTGTCTTAAAATACCATTTTTTGCCATTTAAGTTCCAAAACACTAAATTTATTCAAAATTACTATCTTGATATTCAGTATTTTGTGAGATTTGGTGGCATGGTGTTTTGGTGGCAATTTTGAATTTTTTGTGTTTTGAGTCAGCCTTTCCCAACCCCTGACCAACTGTATTTCAATTGCTAATTTCTAATTGCTAATTGCTAATTCTTTTGTATTATCTTTGCCAAAACATCTGCATCATGAAAATAATCAATCCGATCTACGATCTTGCCTTCAAGTATCTTATGGAAAATAAGCGGATAGCCAAAAAAGTATTGTCAGTTATCCTGGATGAGGAAATAACGGATTTGGAACTAACCAGTCATGAAACCGTGATCACCGATAAGTTCAGGGCTTTTTCCGCCTACCGGCAGGATTTCAAAGCGGTGATCCGGTATCCGGACGGCACAGAAAAAATGACCCTGATCGAGCTTCAAAAATCCAAGTATCCCACCGATATTCAGCGATTCAGGAATTACCTGGGATCCAGTTATCTGAGTAATAAAATTATCAGCAACGCCTTCGTTTCTGAGAATGAAATTACCTATGGCAACAAACCGTATCCCATCATTGCCATTTACATTCTGGGGTATATCCTTCCCGAAATTCCGAGGATGGCTGTAACTGTTAATAATGAGGTATACGATTCGGTGAGTCATGAGAAGTTGAATGTAAAGAGCGAATTTATTGATAAGCTTCATCACCGGTCGCACATAATTCAAATAAGGCGCCTGCCGGCCAGACAGCAAAGCCGGCTCGAGAAATTCATGCTGCTTTTCAATCAGGAGTGGCGAACGGATAACAATCATATTCTTGACCTTCAAAAGGTACCCCGCGAATTTACCGATGTGGCCCGTTACCTTCAGGCGCCGGTAATGGATGATGCTTTTCGGAGAAGTCTGGTATTTGAGGAGGAAATTGATTTTATTTTTGATGACCAGGCACATAAACACCTTGTGGCACTCAGGGAGGCCATTGAAGAAGCCGATGAAGCAAAAGAACAAATGGAAAACCAAAAAGCCATTGCGCAGGAAGAACGCCGGCAAAAAGAAATGGAGCGGGAACAAAAGCAAGAAGAGAGAAAACAAAAAGAAGAAGAGAGAAAACACAAAGAACTGGCATTAGAGGAACTCAAACGAGCCAGGATAAAATTGGCAGCCATGCTGAAAAAATCGGGCATGACCCTTCGGGAAATAAGTGAGGAAACCGGACTTGGTGAAGATGAGATTAATTCACTGTAAGGGAAACACATTCTCCGCTTTACCGGAAAACTATCTGGGTTATCACCTCTTTGCCCGCCTTTTTGTTGAGTAAAGCCAACAGTTTGCTTCTTGAGTATAATAACTCATTTCGTAAAGGGTCGGAATCGAGGGTAACAAATAAAGTTTTATTACTTATTTTCAGGCTTTTGGTATGTTTGGCGGTCATTTTGCCAGTTACCTGCGGCCAGGCGTTCATGATCTTCATTTCATCAAATTTCTCCGAATAGTGATAGGCTTCGAAAATCTCGGCTATCACCTCCCCTATGGTTTGTTCATTGGTTTTTCTCATAAAACGTCCTCCTTACTGTCACAAATTTTCCCTCCCTTAACTTCGAAAAGTTTATGGCTTACTTTCAGGCTGTTAAATAACTTTTTTATCCTCAATGGATCTGTGTCGGTGATAAAAACCTGACCAAAATCATCATCTCCTGCCAGCGAAATGAGCTGCGAAACCCTCGATTCATCCAGTTTGTCGAAAATATCATCAAACAATATCACCGGTTTAAAATCCTTGATTTGACGGATATATTCATACTGAGCCAGGCGTAAGGCTATCACAAACGACTTCTGCTGCCCCTGTGAGCCATACTTCTTTACCGGATAATGGTCAATGTCGAACAGGAACTCGTCTTTATGAATGCCCATCGATGTGAATCCCTGCACCACATCTTTCTGAACCGATGACTTCAGTAAATCCTGTAACTGATTAAAGATGAGCTGGCTTTCATATTTTACGCCCACCGTTTCCCTTGAACCTGATATTTTGCCGTAAAACTCAGTGAAATAGGGGATAAAGCTATCTATGAAATTTTTCCTGACCGGAAAAATCTGCTCCGACAACGTAATCATAGTCTGATCCCACATTTCAAGCAGGGCAGGATCGGCTTTACCCGTTATCTGGAACTGTTTGAGCAGGGAGTTTCTTTGCTGCAGTGCCTTATTATAGCTGATAATGTTCTCCAGATAAAAATGGTTGAACTGCGAAATAATACCGTCGACAAATTTCCGCCTCACCTCGCTGCCTTCATTGATCAGATCGCGGTCGTAAGGAGAAACCATCACCAGAGGGAACAATCCTATATGATCGGCCAGTTTATCATACTCTTTCTTATTGATCCTGAATACCTTGCGTTGATTTCGTTTTTGCACCACCTGCAAAGCAAAGGCATCGCCCCCATTTTTGGAGTATTTGCCTGCAATGGTAAAAAAGGCTTCATTATGCCGGATATTCTGCGAATCCACTACATTGAAGAAACTCTTGCAAAACGAAAGATAATAGATCGAATCGAGCAGATTGGTTTTTCCTGAACCATTCTCCCCCACCAGGCAGTTGATTCCCGGCGAAAATGTCAGGTCAACTTCTTCAAGGTTTTTGAAATTCAGGAGTTGTAAGGATTCGAGGTACATCGGGGATTCAATTTCCGCAAAAGTACAAAATCAAAGTTTTGAAACCCAATCGGCCACTTTATTCATTTGGCTTACCGGAGTAGAAGTAGCGCCTGTAATACCCACACTGGAAACACCCTTGAAGCAGTCTGGGTTAATTTGATGAACCTCATTGATAAAATAGCTGGCCGGATTCACCGATTTACAGATTCCGAACAAATACTTTGCATTGGAACTGTTACTTCCTCCAACAAACAGTATTAAATCATATGTTCCCGCAAAAGTCTTCAGTTGATCCACTCTTCCGGAAACATGCCTGCAAACAGAATTAACGGATTGAAAATCAGTATTCCCGGCAAGATCGCACTTTTGCCTGAGCAAGGATTCAATTTTCCGGTATGTTTCCGGGTTTGAAGTAGTCTGCGCAAACAGACGGACAGGATAGTTGCCATCAATTTCATCAAGGTCCGTTTCATCTTCAATGATAATTGCCTGATAACCTGTTTGTCCGTTTAACCCGATTATTTCCGGATGATTTTTCCTGCCATAAATCACTACCCTTCCATTAACTGGATTCATTTCCGACTGGGCATACTTTACTTTTTTCTGAAGATTAAGAACAATAGGACAAGTAGCATCCACTATCATAATTTCATGATCTCTGAGATAATCGTAGGTTTCGGGAGGTTCTCCATGTGCCCTTATCATAACCGGTGATGCATCATTTACATTCAAATGATCAAGCTCGGTAATGTTCATACCTGAGGCAATAAGTCGCTGATTTTCAAACTGATTATGGACAATTTCGCCAATACAGTTTATTTTTTCACCGGTAGAAAGCAGTTCTTCAGCCGTTTCAATGGCTCTGCTCACTCCAAAACAAAATCCCGCATGGGGATCTATGGAAATTTTCATGAGAGCTGGTTCAACTAACGGTTTTTGCTGAAATCGGACAAATTGGCCGACACGGAGATGAAATTGGGAGAACCCGACAGGTGATAGGCTGACCGGGCATAATTGAACTGGAACTTTGAGATTTTAATCCCGACACCCCATGAAAATCCAACCGTTGACATCCGGGAGTTTACTCCAAGTTCCTGCCGTCTCTGATAGTTATAACCGGCTCTGATCGAAAGGCTTTTGAATGGCAGAAATTCACCTCCTATAACTACATGCCGCAGGGCTTTATCAAAAAACTGGCTTACTTCCGATTTTTCGATGGGTTCATTGGTAATCGGATCATATTGTTGATCAGGATCATTTGGATCATTATAGGTAAGATCCCATTGTTGCAGATTGGTTAAAAGAATAGAGTACCGGAAAGGCATGTGTTTGAGTTTTTTCGACATGCCCAGTTGCAATTCAAAGGGAAGCGATTCGCTTTCCTCAGCAACATATGGTTTTAACTGCGTTCCGATATTTCTTCCCACAAGGCTCACAGTAAGGCCTGATCCGGGTTTGTGATAACTGCCGGCCACATCCACACCAATACCATAAGAAGTATAGGATTCATAAGCGGAATGGATTAACTTGAGATTTGCTCCGATAGAGAAACTGGAATCCAGTGCTCTCCCCCATCCGAGATTGAATGCCAGGTCGTTGGCATTGAATTCGCCTGCGGTGGCGCCGGTTTCATCAGCATAGGTAAATGAACCGTAGGATGCATATTGAAAACCGCCTGTAAAAGCGCCCAGTTTACCCAGATCCCTTGAATAGATTGCATAACCGTAACTGATATCCGAATAATAATCGGTAAAACTCATCCCCAGGCTATTGGACATCTCTTTGGTAATAAGTGATGGATTGGTCAGGGTAAGCAGGACATCATTATCATAAATAGCCAGAAAATTACCCCCGAGGGCAGCTACCCGCGGAGCATGGGTAAGGTTAAGAAAGCTATAGGTATGATCGCCACCGGTCTGAGCGATTGCTGGTATCACAACCCAACCCAAAAGCAACGAAAGTATGAATGTATGTAGAATATTCTTCACCTTGATAAATTTTATGGGTAAAAACTAAAAAATCAAGTTAATATTGCCTGCCAGTCAGATAACATCATATCATCAATCCGGCAAATTTGCAAATTTCAGTTTAATGATGCAGATATGGGTAAAATGGCTGCCTTTCATTCAGTTCAATTGTAGCCTTTTTTATCTTTGCCAATGTATTACAATATTTGGATTTTTTTACGTTAAAAGCTTACACCGGTGTTGCCGGCATATACAATTCATGAAAAGAACAGAATTTTTACGAACCAGGACTTTTCTCAAACATCTCGGTCTGGCTGTGGTTGCTACCGTATTCCTGTTCTGGATTTCCCTCCAGCTGATCAGTCTGTTTACCCGGCACGGCAGCGAAACCTCAATGCCGGTTTATATTGGCCGGCAATTCTCAGGCATTGATACTATTGCCCCTGAAAAAGATTTCGAATTTATCATTACGGATTCCATTTATGATGAAAACAAGGAACCCGGTACTATCATCATCCAGGATCCTCCCCCGTTTTCAAAAGTAAAAGACGGAAGAAAAGTATACATAACCGTCGTTGCCTCAGTCCCTGAAATGGTGGATATGCCTAACCTGATTGACCTGTCGTTAAGGCAGGCTATGACCGAACTGAACACCCGAAGCCTCAGGCTTAACAATATTGAGTACATACCGCATTTTGCACAAAATACGGTAAGAGGACAAAAATATCATGGCCGGATGATCCAGGCAGGTACTGAAATCCCAAAGGGTTCCAAAATCGATCTGGTATTGGGTGACGGACATCGGGAAGGTGGTCTCAGGGTGCCATTCCTGGTTGGAAAAACACATGAGGAGGCCATGGAGTTGTTGGTTTTATCATCCCTTAACCTGGGCACTGAAAATTTCATCGACAGTGATAATCCGGAAAACCTTCGTGTTTACAGACAGGATCCTCCATCAGGAACTCAATTCCCACTCGGAGGGTTCGTCAATTTATGGTATCGTTCATCCAGAAGTGTGGATTTTGATTCCCTGATCAGGGAATCCGAGTTACCTGCAGTGTTGGAAGATTCTTTAGAAATCGATTCACTTGAATATGATTAAAATACTAAATTTCAAACTTTTTCTAATATTATTCGGGATTCTGTCCCCGGGGTATATTCATGCTCAGGAGATACTTACAGGACTTGACCACAATCCGGTTATACAAGCTAATCCCGATCCACAGAGAAATCTTAAATCAAGCCGCACAATTACTTATTCCTCTGTAAATCTTCCTTTTTATGATGATTTCGGTAAAGGAATCTACCCGGATACTTCGCGATGGATCGATAATAAGTGTTTCATCAATTCATCTTTCCCGTTGTTTCCGCCCAATCATGGTGTGGCTACACTCGATGCTGTTGACGGATATGGATTTCTATACCAAAACGCCAGCCCTTACCAGTTTGAAGCCGATGCATTAACTTCAAGGCCTATCCGTCTCGACAGCATTTATGATCCGGTACCGAGAGCTATTACCCTTAAGGATTCCATTTACCTGAGTTTTTCTTTTCAGCCGCAGGGAACAGGCAACCCTCCCGAAGCCTCAGACTCTCTGGTACTTCAGTTTGGATTTTATACGCCTGACTCTGTTTTCCGGTATGTTGATTCTATTCAGGTGCCCGTAAGTTTGTATATAGGCCAAAATGATACCATTTACCCTGGTGACATTCTGTTTTCGCCCTGCGATGAAAACTGGGGCACCGAAGTCAGCAGAAAGCTTTCTTACACTGATACGGTAATGCTGCCCTGCGATTCGGTTTATTACCGGTATACCGAGTGGTATTCAGTATGGAGGTCGGCAGGGATGCCACTGGACACCTTCCGAAACAAACAACCCGATTCGGCCTATTTCAAACAGGTAATGATCCCGGTTACTGACAGTGCGCTCTATTTCCGGAAAGACTTTCAGTTCAGATTTATCAATTATGCTTCAATAGCCTCTGATAATCAAAGCAGTTGGCAAAGTAACTGCGACTATTGGAATATCGACATGGTCTATCTGAATTTAGGGAGATCGAAAAATGATACTGTTTTCAAAAAGATCGGATTTGTAAATCCGGCGCCTTCCATGCTGAAAAGGTATCAGGCGATGCCTTATCAGCAGTATGCCGAAGATCCTACCGGTGAAATCAAGCCAGGACTTGAAATCCTGATGAGTAATCAGGATATTATCAATCAAACAGGGACTTATAAATATATCGTGACAGATAATACCGGAGCGTTGATCCATACCAAAGATCAGGGTGCGTGGAGTCTTGAGCCTTTCTACTCCTATGGATACATCGATTATACGGAATTCCGCTACCCGAAAGTAGACTTCTTCTTTAAGCTGTATGGAAATCAGGATTCAGCGTCTTTCCGGATCGATCATGTACTGGCCGGTGATACGATTTTAAACCCGGGAGACACCATTACCTTCATTCAGAAGTTTGATAATTATTACGCTTATGATGATGGAACCCCGGAATTCGGGTATGGACTAAGCCCTGCCGGTTCGCAACTGGCCTACCGTTTCAATCTTAACATTCGGGATACTTTAAGAGCCGTCCAGATATATTTCAACCATACAGCTTCCAACGCTAATATAAAAGATTTTTTCTTAACCGTGTGGAACGATGTGAACGGACAACCCGGCGAGATACTTTACTCAATGCCCCGTCAGTTGCCTGCTTTTTCAGAAAACCTGTATGGTTTTCAAACCTATCATCTTGATACTGCCCTTCCGGTAAGAGGTACCTTTTATGTCGGTACTATACAGACAACCGGTGATAACCTGAATATCGGATTTGATGCCTCCGTTAATTCTGCAGAAAATATCTATTATAATGTGACTGGAAAATGGGCCAAATCTATCTATTCCGGCTCGCTTATGATCCGGCCGGTTCTCGGAAAACCCCTTCAGAAATATCCGGACAATCCGCCATTTAAAGTAGTGAGAGCAGTCAATATTTTCCCGAATCCCAATGCCACCGGCCTGCTTCATCTCGAACCTGATTTCACGGAGGTGGATCCCGATCAGATCAATCAATCGGAAATATCTCTTTTTAATCTGTTTGGGCAAAAGATATCCACCCATAGGTTCAGTAATTCGGTTGTTGTTTCAGATTTTCCAAAAGGTATCTATTTCCTCAGGATCACAGGTAAGGATGGAAAAGTGATACAGACTGAAAAAATTATCTTTTCCTACTGATAAAAGATGATGGAAACTGATCCGGACCAACTCCCCAACATCGGGGAAAATGACGATAATACCGAATTTTTTGAACATCACCGGATCCTGGTTGATCCGGGTCAAAGCCTTCTAAGGATTGATGTTTTCCTGACCAACCGTATTCAGAACATTTCGAGGAACAAAGTGCAGGAAGCCGTTAAGGCTAACTGCGTTCTGGTGAATAATGCACCGGTTAAACAAAACTACAAGGTTAAACCCCGAGATCTGATCACGGTGGTACTTCCGCACGAACCGGTTGTTGCAGAGGTAATTCCACAGGAAATTCCACTTAATATTGTGTATGAGGACGATGACGTGCTGGTGGTTGACAAAGCAGCCGGAATGGTAGTACATCCGGCTTACGGAAACTATGAAGGAACCCTGCTTAACGCGCTGGCGTTTCATTTTAAAGGTAAACCCAACCAGGAATATCATGAAACGGGGGCCTATCTGGTTCACCGCATCGATAAGGATACGTCCGGTTTACTGGTAGTTACGAAAAATGAAACTGCACAAACCATTCTTGCCCGGGATTTTTTTCACCATAACATCGAAAGAAAGTACCATGCCCTCGTTTGGGGAGATGTAAAGGAGAAATCAGGAACGATAGAACAAAGGATTGGCCGGAGCCAGTCCGACCGGCGCCAGATGACCGTTTATGATGACCCCTTAAAAGGTAAAATGGCCATCACTCATTTTGAGGTGCTGGAAAGATTTGGCTATGTTACCTTAGTGGAATGCCGTCTTGAAACCGGACGAACCCACCAGATCCGGGCGCATATGAAATTCCTCGGACATCCGCTGTTCAACGACGGTATGTATGGCGGAAACAAAATCCTGAAAGGCACTACCCACTCCAAATACAAATCGTTTATCGAAAACTGTTTCGAGATCATTCTCCGTCAGGCGCTTCATGCCAAAACGCTGGGTTTTGAGCACCCGGTTTTAAAGAAGCCACTATTCTTTAGCTCCGATTATCCTGAGGATTTCAGGCTGGTGCTGGAAAAGTGGAGAAGGTTTATCTCGGGTAGAATCTGACATTTCCATCAACCCGCTGATTTACAGACAAGGGTGTAAAGTTAAGGTTTTTGTTACCTAATAAAAAATGTAAGTAAAAACAAAAAACCGATGGTACATTGAAACTTTTTTCTATTTTTGCAGCCCTTTTTAAGGAAGTTCATTGAGCATAAAATGAAGCTGCCGCTTATAAACGGCTTACGCTTTCAGCAGGATACCGGAGAGATGGGTGAGTGGCTGAAACCAACAGTTTGCTAAACTGTCGTACTCGATTAGGGTACCGGGGGTTCGAATCCCCCTCTCTCCGCCACGGGGTATAGCGCAGCCCGGCTAGCGCACCTGGTTTGGGACCAGGGGGTCGTAGGTTCGAATCCTACTACCCCGACTACTTTAAAATCAAAACCTTCTAAATCAAAAATATAGAAGGTTTTTTATTTAATAAACAAGAAATTCATCCTAATCTTCACCCTACGAATTTACCTGAAAAATTTCAATGCTCTGATTGCTTCACGAAAATATGTTCATGACTGAGACATTTTTTTTCAAGTCTTCTTCATTTTTTCAGAAGTTTGCAAAACGATTTCAGGTACAAAATTGATGGAAAAAGAAAAAAAACGGGTAGCGCTGATCTCAGTTCTGGCGGCCATTGTACTCACCGGATTTAAACTGTTTATCGGCCTCATCACAGGCAGTCTCGGTATTTTATCGGAAGCCCTCCATTCAGGCCTTGACCTGGTTGCGGCGGTAATTACCTATTTTTCCGTCAGAATTTCTGATAAACCCGCTGATAAGGAGCACCATTTCGGTCACGGGAAAATTGAAAACTTCTCGGCGCTCATGGAGACCGTGCTCCTGCTGATTACCTGTGTCTGGATCATATATGAAGCTTCCAGCCGTTTAATCACCGGTCAGACTCATATTGAGGTAACCATATGGAGTTATATAGTGGTGGTAACTTCTATTATAATTGACGTTAACCGTTCCCGGATGTTATCAAAGGCCGCCAAAAAGTATAACAGCCAGGCCCTTGAAGCTGATGCGCTTCACTTCTCCACCGATATTTGGAGTTCGGCGGTTGTATTGCTGGGGCTTATTTGCGCCGATTTCGGCTTTTTCTTCGCCGACTCGGTGGCTGCTCTGGTAGTGGCCGGAATTGTCATTTATATTTCATACAAACTTGGGAAACGCTCTATAGATGTTTTGCTCGACAAAGCCCCGGAAGAATCGCTGGCCGTTGCCACCAGAATTATCGGAAATTTCCCTGAGGTGAGACAATATCATGATCTGCGTATCCGAACCTCAGGACCGTACACCTTTATTGATGTGAATGTACATCTTGATCCCGATTTAAGTCTGGTTGCGGTTCATGATATCTGCGATAAAATAGAGAGGGCAATCTCAGCTCAGATCAGGTTCTGCCAGGCTTCCATCCATGCCGAACCCCAGGATAAAAACCACCTCGAAACGGAAAAAAGGGAATTGAAATAATTACCTGCTGACTTCAACACCGGGGCACCTGTATTGGTTTTTAATCCATACATAATTCAGGTAGGTTAACTACCTTAAATTCAGCGTGAATCTGCGAGATCTGCGGGAAAGAATATTTCTGAAAATCCCGTTTACTGATCCATCCCGTTATCAAACTCAAATTTGGATTCCTTCTGCTTTTTGCCATTGGTTCCAAGATTAATCACCAACCCTGCATAAACAGCCCTTCCATCACGCCGTCGCACCGATTCCTGCATCAGGACGGGAGTATCTACCGTGCTGTTCATTCTCATGGAATCGAAGGCATCAGAAACGGTGAGCAACAGGGATACTTTCTTTTTCCAGAGATCCTGTCGAAATCCAAAATTTATCCACCACGAAGGTTTCCGGGTCCCCTGAGCGGTCAGCATTCTGCTGCGGAACTGGCTGTTTACCTGAAACATGGACGTTTTGGTTAAATTGGCGGTTATATTCATCTTTGAACTCCAAGAAAAAGCGGTTTTTTTATTTTCATAACCTATATTGGATGCATCCAGCTCACTGTAAAATGCAGAATTGCTCAGGTTCAAATTGATCTTCTCATGAAAAGCAATGGTTCCGCTGATATCGAGCCCTGCTGACTGATCGTTGGCAAAATTGGCCAGTGTGGAAACCAGGATGGTGTCATTTACTGTGTAATTGTACATGGAGAAGCCATTATACCGGTAGCGGTAAAACAGGGTAGGAACCAATGACAATTTTTCATTTCTGAAGGTGTACCCAAATTCAACCGAATGGATTTCTTCAGGCTCCAGATCGGGGTTACCTACAAAATAATTCCTCGGGTCCCTGTACTCGGGCACGGGATTCATATCTTCAGCATCGGGCCGGTTGATGCGGCGGCTGTAGTTCAGTTGCCATTCATTGTCACCATTCAGGATGCCCATGTGCAGGGTTGGATACAGGCCAAAATAATCAGGGGTTGAAGTAGTATTGAGTGTGCGGAATTCGAGATTCAGAAAAGTTTGTTCTGCTCTTAATCCGGCCATCATGCGAAAATTCCGCCACTCGAGGCTGTAGGTGGAATACAGGGCATGCACGGTTTGTACCCCGTAAAACCGGTTGCCCTGCTCCGGATCCGGATTCCAGGTTTGGGTATCCGGTTCCCAGGCGCTGATTGACTGATCCTGATCGGCCACCTGTATATTGCCTTCATAACCGGCCTCAAGAACCGATTTTTCACTGAGGGGCCGGTTATAACTGGCGGCAATATTAAGATTCTGTTCTCGGTTGTTGGCCAGACTACGGGTTATTTCGTGAGGTAATACCGGTAATACGTACTCATTCCTGTATTGGTCATCCTCTTTCTCGGCATCGCGCTCAAATTCCAGGTCAAGATTAAGTTTATGTTCTGTTTCCCGGTTGAAAAAATGTTCGTACCCGGCATTCAGCCCGATACTGTTTTCTGCCTCATCACCAAAGTGGTGCCGGGTATATTCTTCAACAGGGTCAAGAACCGTGTTCCGGTAGAAATTCCAGGTAGTATCATCCCGGTTTACACTTCGCAGATTGGCGGTACCTGAAAGGCTGATAAAATCATTTTTTCCGATCTCATATTCCAGCCCTGCCTGCATCAGGTGCGACAAGGGTTTGGCATCTCCGTCCGATTGCTGATCGAGCCAAAGTGAAGTACCTGATGCAGTATCAATGGTCTTTGATTTCAGGCTGACAGAACGCCATCGGTAATCCTGGCGGTAACCGTATCCACCGTAAAGATTCAGTTTTCCGGTATTGTAGTTTACCAACAGGTTGGAGTTAAACCGGTCGTTATTGCCTGCATTCAGGCTGAGCGTAGTATTGGCTCCCGGTTTCTTTTCCTTTTTCAGGATGATATTGATGATGCCACCGGTACCGTCGGGTTTGTATTTAGCGGAAGGGTTGGTGATAACTTCAATCCTGTCGACCTGTGAAGCAGGCATCTGATCAAAATTCGCAGAAGTAGCCAAAACGGATGGCCTGCCATTGATCAGCAGGGTTACTGATCCGGAGCCTCTAAGGCTGATGCCCCCGTCAATATCCACCGAAATGGATGGAATTTTCCGGAGCACATCATTTACCGTTCCGGTTTGCGCCTGTATATCTGCTTGTACGTTAAATACTTTCCGGTCGATTTTGGTGATCATCATCGTTTTTTCGGCGGTGATTTCTACCCCTTCCATCATAATGGACGACTGTAATAGCTGCACTGTGCCAAGCTCCAGATGGTGATTTTTGCTTTCAATCTTTACTTGTCCGATCTTTTTGGTTTCATAACCTACTAAACTGAGTTCCAGTTTATACAAACCCAAAGGGATATCCTCCAACCTGAACAGGCCCGTACTGTCAGTAACCGTACCGGTTACAAGTTGTCCGTTATCCAGCTTTTTCAGTATTACGGTGGCATATTCCACCGGTGTACGGGTCAGGCTGTCGATAATCTGACCGCCAATGGTACCGGGCCCGGTTTCAGCCATTACAGGCCAGCCGGCAATTATCAGCCAAAAAAATAAAATAATCCGAAATTTCATGAGCGTGAAATAAAATGGCAAAAGTAAGTGTAATTGTATCCGGGAGCAGTGAAAGTGTTAAAAATTCATGTTGGCTATTTTGCTAAACGAACCTGATTTTTGGACCACCATTTTCTTTAAATTAGACAACACTTATAATGTTAAAAAGCCGGGTTTTTATACACTGAAAAATAGTATAATCCGCTATCCCTAATCCCACACATACTTCCAGCTGCCGTCTTTCTGTTTCATCCAAACCGTATGAAACACCCCTTTATATTCGGCAACTTCTCTTTTTTCATTGATTATTTTCCAAACATATTGGCCATATGTCCAGGCCATGGTTCCACAGTCAGAAACCTCCACAAAATCAGGAGTCCAGGTTACGGTAATATTCTTAAGGTCTTTCTTCTCATAGTAAGCTCTGATGTTTTCCCTGCCTTTGATCAGGGTATCATTTTCTCTTAAGATCGCTGCGTTTTCATCGGCATAAAACCAGAAGGCTTTGGCAATACCTTCTTCAGCAGCCATTTTCTCAAAGGATTTTTCAGCCCTGGATACTTCTTCTTTAATATGGTTAATATTAATAAGTTGTTGACTATGAGCAGACAATACGACCATAAACAAGAGTGTCAGAATAGTCTTCATAATTAAAAAATCAAAAATTCTAAATAAAACTTCTGCAACAAGCAGGCTTTAGCTGGCTCTTTCCATCTATTTTTTCTTACGCACGAATACTTCTTCATCGCTGAATCCTCTTTTGCGGATAAACTCCCTGAACTGCCTTTTGGAAGGGCTGAACTGGTAGGGCATGGTATCGAGCTTACTTTCACTGATACTCTTCAGGGTCGCAATATCTTCTTTCCTGGTAACACTGCCCATCACCAAAGTTCCTTTTTCCACATGAAGCCGCTTAACTTCCCAACCCTGTTTACCTTCCACATTCAGGAATAGGTATCCTTTGAACCGTCGCAGCACATTACCGTCTGCAATCAGGAACAGGGTATCGGTGTATTCAATCCGGTAGGTAATGGAATCACCCTTTCTATCAACCGGGTATTCCTCTCCGGTAACTTTGTCCAGAATTTTATTATCCATGAGTTGAACCGTAGTGTCCAGGTCGGCAACGGAAAGCGTAGCTTCTTCTTTCATTTGCCTGATTATCTCCTGATGACTGATGGTAAGAATGGAATTGTCGGTATTGCTTACATACTCACCCAGATACTTTTTAGGAAACGATTGTAAATTGTTCACCTTTTCAGGTTGCGGCTCTGAAAAAGTCACCGGAGGATCGCAGGAATTAATCATCAAAATAACTAAGGGCAGGAGAATAAATAACAGCTTTTTCATTTTGTTAAAATTTCTTAAAAAACGTATGAAGCCTGTTTAAAATTGTGTTTCATAAAGATTTGGCGAAATTGTTTAAAAAAGCAAAATATCTAATGAATCCTTGTATATTTAGAAAATTCAATATTTTTGCAAACCTTTTTAAATCAAATCATTAAACTATGTCAGTCAATCTAGAAAAAATTAAATCCGATCTGTTCGGGTACGGACTAACCGATGTAAAAGAAATTATTTATAACCCGTCGTATGAATTACTTTATGAGCATGAAATGTCCGACAGCAATGAAGGATTCGAGCGGGGCGTTCTTACAGATACAGGTGCAGTAGCCGTGGATACAGGGATATTCACCGGCCGTTCGCCAAAAGATAAATACCTTGTTTATGATAAGACTTCAGAGGATACCGTTTGGTGGTCAACCAAAGGTAAAAACGACAACCGTCCGATGACTCCTGAAGTGTGGAATCATCTTAAGTCGTTGGTAACCAAACAACTTTCAGGTAAAAGGCTATATGTAGTGGATGCATTCTGTGGCGCCAATGAGGATACCCGGCTGAGCATCCGGTTTATCATGGAAGTGGCCTGGCAGGCTCATTTTGTAAAAAATATGTTTATTCGTCCCACCGATGCAGAATTAGAGGGTTTTACACCCGATTTTATTTCATTCAACGGTTCAAAAACCACCAATCCAAACTGGAAAGAACAGGGATTGAATTCAGAAAATTTTGTGGCATTCAATCTGACTGACAGAATGCAGGTTATTGGCGGAAGCTGGTATGGCGGTGAAATGAAGAAAGGGATTTTCACCATTATGAATTATTATCTTCCACTTAAAGGTATTGCTTCCATGCATTGTTCGGCCAATGTGGGAAAAGACGGGGATGTTGCGATTTTCTTCGGCCTTTCCGGAACCGGAAAAACCACGCTTTCAGCCGATCCCAAGCGCTTCCTTATTGGGGATGATGAACATGGCTGGGATGATGACGGCGTTTTCAACTTTGAAGGAGGCTGCTATGCCAAGTGCATCAATCTGAGCCGTGAAAACGAGCCGGATATCTGGGATGCCATCAAAAGGGATGCACTGTTGGAAAATGTGGTGGTACGTGAAGATAAAAGCATTGATTTTGCCAGTGCTGCCAAAACTGAGAACACCCGGGTTTCCTATCCCATTTATCATATTAAAAATATTGTAAAAGGGCCGTTAAAGGCAGGTCATGCCGGCAGGGTGATTTTCCTCACAGCCGATGCCTTCGGGGTATTGCCTCCGGTTTCCAGGTTGACTCCTGATCAGACTGAGTATCATTTTTTGAGTGGTTTTACCGCAAAACTGGCAGGTACCGAACGCGGGATAACATCGCCACAGCCTACATTCTCAGCCTGCTTCGGCAATGCATTCCTGGCCCTGCATCCTACCCAATATGCTGAAGTACTCGTTAAACGGATGAAAAAAGCAGGTGCAAAGGCCTATCTGGTCAATACGGGCTGGAACGGAACCGGAAAGCGGATCTCCATAAAAGCTACCCGTGCTATTATTGATGCCATCCTGAATGGATCTATCGACGATGCGCCTACCCATTCCATCCCATACTTCAATCTTGAAGTTCCGGAAAATGTTCCGGGTGTGGAAGACGGTTCCATCCTCGATCCTCGCAATACATACGAAAACGTTGCCGACTGGGATAAAAAAGCCAAAGAGCTGGCTCAGATGTTCATCGATAATTTTGTCAAATACACCGATAATGAAGAAGGTAAACGGTTGGTGGCTGCCGGCCCTAAGCTCTAATAATTACGTTGAATACAAGATAGTTAGACTATTTCTTTAACTAAATAAAGCCGCTTTGAGATAAAGCGGCTTTATTTATTTTTGGAAAATGAACCACGGCTCCTTTAACCGATGCCTGACTGCAAAAAAATAACACTCAGACTACTTAAGGTCATTCAGAAAACTGGCAATTTCTGTAAGTGTCATTTTTTGCGCATTCCGGCAGGCGGCATAGGCCGATTCGGGCATGGTAGATATATAGGCAGTCTCAGGTGTCTGCACAATCACTTTTCCGCCAAAATCCTCAATAAGCCTTGCTCCGGCTGCGCCATCAGCGTTCGCCCCTGTAAGTACAATGGCAATAATACCAGAGCGATAGGCCCATGCGGCGGTCTCAAAAAGTACATCTACCGAAGGGCGGGCAAAATTCACTTTGGCTGAAGTATTTAATGAAATGGTTTTATTTCTTTCGAGAAGCAGGTGATAGCCCGGCGGAGCCACATAAGCGGTTCCGGGTATAATTGTATCTTTATCGGCGGCTTCTTTTACTTCTATTGCGGACAGATCATTCAGATACTTTACGAGAAAATTATCAGAATCAGGGCTCATGTGTTGTACAATAAGAATCGGAACCTGAAATCCTTTTTTCAAATTCCTGACAATGGTTCCCAGCGCTTCAAGTCCTCCGGCCGATGACCCGATCACTATTATTTCCGGGACTTCTCTACTGTTCATGAAATTCAGGATCTTTCATATTTCTTTTGATATATCCTTTCCTGAGCATTCAACACATTATATAATCCTGAACTGCCTGAATACTGAATCGTTTCCCTGGAACCGAGACAAAGAATTCCTCCCGGTGCCAGGCTCTCTGTAAACAAATGCAGCACTTTGGTTTGTAATTCACGGTTGAAATAAATCAGCACATTACGGCATACCACCAGGTTCATTTCAGCAAATACACTGTCAGTCACCAGGTTATGATCCGCAAACACGATGTTTTTTCGGAGAAAGTCTTCCATAATAACCGAATTATAATCGGCATGGTAGTAATTTGAAAAAGCTTCCTTTCCGCCTGATTTCTGGTAATTATGCGTGTAATCCTTAATCAGGTTTACCGGATAAATACCATCTTTGGCTGTTTTTAATATTTTTTGGTTAAAATCGGTGGCATAAATCTGCGACCGGTTATAGAGTCCCTCTTCGGTAAGAAGAATGGCCATTGAATACACTTCCTCTCCGGAAGAGCAGCCGGCATGCCATATTTTAATAAACGGATAAGTTTTCAATACCGGAATGACTTCATTTCTGACAGCGCGGTAGAAGCCCGGATCCCTGAACATTTCGGTAACATTGATGGATAGATCGGACAAAACCTGATGAATAAACTCAGGATTATGCAGCAGATGATGTTGCATCTCGGAGATACTTCTCATCCCGTTGAGATTCATCCGATGAATCAACCTTCTTTTGATGTGTGCCAGCGAGTAGTTCCTGAAATCATAGCCAAAACGCTGCAATAAGGCTTCCAGAAAGAGTGTTATCTCAATATTGGTGATATCATCCTTTTCGGCCGGGGTCAGTTTCATGGATTCAAATAATTATCTGGTGCTGGAATATTGAGAAACACACCTTAATATATCTTCGAATTTGAAAGGTTTAGAGATGTAACCATCCATACCGTTGTTGATATACTCCTCTTTTGCTTCCCGTGTGGCATTGGCTGTAACGGCAATTATCCTGGACCGCGAAGATGATTGGGTTTGTTTCTCAAATTCCCTGATCTTGCGGGTGGCTTCCAGTCCATCCATGACCGGCATGGAGATATCCATCAGAATGATGTCGTAGAACTGATCCATGAATTTTTGAACGGCTTCAGCTCCGTTATTGGCGATATCAAATTTACATCCGAGCTTTGAGAAATGGTAGGATACTACTTTCTGATTTACCGTATTATCCTCAGCTAAAAGAATTTTAATATCCGGGAACACTATCTTATCTGACTCCTTTTCCTCCTGAACTTCAGGGAGCACTTCACTATCTTCGGCATGTTTCAGCAACATGGAAAAATGGAAGTCGGAGCCCTGACCCGGTTGGCTTTCCACCCCAATTTCACCACCCATAATCTCACAGAGGTTTTTGGTAATGGCGAGCCCCAGTCCGGTACCTCCATATTTGCGTGTCATTGAAGAATCCCCTTGTGAGAAAAGTTTGAACAACCGGTCCATTTTGTCGGGTTGTATTCCGATACCGGTATCCTTTACATTAAATTTCAGCTTCATATACTCCGTGGTTTCTTCAAGCAGTCGAACATGCACACTGATGCTTCCTTTCTCGGTAAACTTAATGGCATTGCTTACCAGGTTATTTAGCACCTGATTTAGCCTCACCTTATCGCCCCTTACTGTTTTCGGGACTGAAAGAGAAACATGGGTTTCAAATTTAATTCCGGCGTTTTCAAGAATATGTTCGAACAGTTTATGGGTATTTCTGATCATTTCCTGAAGGTCGAAATTGATCCATTCCAGTTCAATCTGTCCAGATTCAATTTTCGAGAAATCCAGAATATCATTGATCAGGTTCAGCAAATGATCGGTTGATATCCCGATCACATCGATCATTTCCTTCTGCTCGGGAAGAAGTGGTGTTTCCCTGAGCTGGTTAGTCATTCCGATAATACCGTGGAGGGGTGTTCTGATCTCATGGCTCATGTTAGCCAGGAACAGTGACTTGGATTTGGTAGCCTGTTCGGCTTTTTCCTTTTCAACCAGTAATTGCTGGTGGGAGCGTTTCAATTCAGCGGTTCTTTCATTCACCAGTTCTTCCAGTCCAACTTTATGTTTGTAAAGTTCAAGAAATACCTTTACTTTTCCTTTGAGTATTTCAGGCAGGATGGGTTTTACGATAAAATCCACGGCACCTGCTTCAATCCCTTTAACCACATGAAATTCTTCTTTATAAATAGCAGATACATAAATGATGGGCAGGTTTTTGGTTCTTTTCACCTGTCGCATCAGTTTTACGGTTTCATATCCGTCCATTTCGGGCATCTGAATATCGATAATCGCCAGTGCGAAATCATTTTCAAGACTGAGCGCCAGGGCTTCATTTCCTGAAAGTGCCCGGATAAACATGACATCAAAATCGCCAAGCAAAGCCTCCAGCGTGATCAGATTTTGAATTTTGTCGTCAACAAGAAGTATTTTCGGTTTTGATGCCATATCATCCTTATTTATAAAGCCATACTCTGAGCAAAGATAATAATTTAGAAATGTCGACAGGTTTGGTCAGATAATCATTAGCGCCTGCAGCAATACATTTTTCGCGGTCGTCCTTCATAGCTTTTGCTGTGAGTGCTATGATGGGGATTTTTGAGAAGAGCGGGTTTTTACGGATTTCCCGGATGGCTTCATATCCATCCATTTTTGGCATCATGATATCCATTATTACCAGGTCGACATGGGATTCTTTATTCATTTTATCCAGGCCATCGCTGCCGTTTCTGGCCGTTACAATCTGCATTCCTTTTTCTTCGAGGGCGCTGGAAAGTGCAAAAACATTACGCATATCATCGTCTACAATCAATACTTTTTTGTCTTTCAGTACAGATTCTTTATCAGTGAGCGGGAATTGGCTGCCAGGTTCTTCAACGGCCAGGTCTGATTTAACCCTGTGCAGGAAAAGGTTCGTTTCAGCCAGCAAACGATCCGGGGATTTTACCCCCTTTATAATGATGCTGTCAGCGAGTTTCCGGAGTTTTTCCTCCTCTTCCTGGTTGAGGTCGCGACCGGTATATACGATCACCGGAACATTTTTACCTTGCGGGTGTTCACGGACCTGATCGAGGAATTCAAATCCTGACATATCGCGCAACCCGAGATCAAGGATAATACAATCAAACTCACCGGTAAAGGTCATGGCCAGTCCTTCAGAACCGGTAGCTACGGTTTCTGTAAAAATATTACTGTCGGTGGTGAGTTCACGAATGCTGTTCCTCATCACTTCATCATCTTCTATGATCAGCAGTTTTTTTACTTTGCGTGATATTACCTCTTCAATTTTATTGAAAGCGCCGGTCATCTTTTCAAGACTTACCGGCTTGGTGAGGAAACCTATGGCCCCTAAACTGGTGGCTTCAGAAGGATTATCACCGGCGGTCATAAAATGAACCGGAATGCGCGCCGTATTAGGATTTTGCCGCAGCCGTTTCATTACTTCGTAGCCATCGATTCCCGGCAGGGCAATATCCAGGATGATGGCACCCGGATGGTAAAAATCGGCATAATGCAAACCTGTTTCCCCATCATGGGCAATAATAAATTTAAACCCTTTTTCATGAGCAAGATTGCCCAATACGGATGCGAAATTGGGATCATCCTCAACAATCAGGATAAATTTATCAGAGGGTTTGATCTGCTCCTTATCATCTGCAATAACCACATTGGCCAGTGAGGGCTTAAGAAAACTGCCGGCTTTAAATGGCTCATGTGAAATAACAGGATGGCTGACCTGTTTTTCATTTTTCAGTTCAACAATACTTTGTACACCTTCCTGTTGAAAGGTCAAAGGTAAGATCAGTGTAAAACTGCTGCCCTTGCCTTCAGTACTGCTCACCAGAATTTCTCCGCCAAGCAATTCTGCAAAACTTCTGGAGATAGTGAGACCAAGTCCCGTTCCGCCGAATTTTCGGCTGGTAGTTCCATCAACCTGCTTAAATGCTTCGAAGATGATATGTTGTTTATCAGCTGGGATTCCGATACCGGTATCGGTTACCTCCAAAGCCAAAGCTTCAGATGGTTTTAATCTTGATTTTTTTAACACCTCATGGCCAGGTTTGTACATCCTGAGTTGCACCTGCCCTTTTTCCGTAAACTTAATAGCATTTGAAATCAGGTTTTTAAGAATCTGAAGCAGTCTTTTTTCATCTGATAAAACTGAAGCAGGAAGCTCCTCAGCTATATCAACCATAAAACTCAGTCCTTTTTCAATGGCGAGCGGATTAAAAAGTTTCAGCATGGAGGACTTTATTTCCTCAAATCTGATCTGTTCAATTTTCAGTTCAATGCGGCCCGATTCAACTTTGGAAAGGTCCAGTATTTCATTGATCAGGGAAAGAAGATCGGCTCCGGATGAATTGATGGTTTTGGAGAATTCAATCTGTTTCTCGGTGAGGTTTCCGTTTTTGTTATCGGCCAGCAGTTGCGACAGAACGAGTATGCTGTTGAGCGGGGTGCGGAGTTCGTGCGACATATTGGCCAGAAATTCAGACTTATAACGGCTGGCCACCTCCAGATCCCGGGCCTTCTTTTCCACCTCTTCCTGCATGACCTTGAGTTCCTGGTTTTTACGAAGGGTGTTATCCCGCTCTTTTTCGAGTGCTTTGGTACGCTCTTCCAGTTCTTCATTGGTTACCCTGAGTTCTTCCTGCTGGGCCTGTAAAGCTGCTTCTGAAGCCTTAAGGGTTTGCGTTTGTTCTTCCAGTTCTTCATTGGTCTGACGAAGTTCTTCCTGCTGAAGCTGGAGTTTTTCGGTTTGTTCCCTCGATTGCTGTAGCAGCACCTCAATCTTGTTTCTTGAAACGGTGGAGTTGATGGCGATAGCGATAATCTCGGCTGATTTTTCCATGAGCTGACGCTCCAAAGCTCCGAATCTTTTCTGGTTACCAATCAGGATTACTCCCATCACCTCATTTTCAAACAGCAAAGGTATGGTTAAGAGATGAGCCGGAATTTCTTCCGACAGGCCATTATTGAAAACCGGAGCATCATCGGTAATCCGGTGGAATTCGATAATGTCTTTCTCAACGGCGGTCTGACCAATGATACCTTCGCCAATTTTGATCCTGCTGAAGTTGCCCTTCCTGTCCTGATAGGCATACGAAGCCGCCAGTCTCAGGTAGTCATTTTCGTCGCGGAGATAACAGATACCCATATTGGCATCGAGCGCTTTCACCAGAAAGGCCAGAATGTTTTTGTTCAATTCATTGAGGTCTTTATCGCCCCGGGTAATTTCATTAACCTTTGCCAGGGAATTTTTGAGCCAGTCCTGGTTCTCAAGCTGGCCGGCCCAGGCATTGAGCTTGCTGGTCATATTTTGCAGGGCAATACCCAGGGTATCTTTTGTTGAACGGGGAACCACAGCCACGGTATAATCCCCTTCGGCAATCTGGTTGGCCTGCCGGGTAATTTCCTTGAGCATATCCAGGGTATTGTTGATAGAAACCGCAAGACGCCCTATTTCATCTCTGGATTCTATTTCCACCTTGCAGTTTAAGTCTCCCTGAGCCAATATACTAAACTGATCAACAATATGATAAATGGGTTTTGTTATCAACTTGGAAAGGTAGATGCTTATCAGCAGGTTAAACAGACCCAGAATTAAAACCGAGGCAGCAATCCCTAAAATAAGCAGTTTATTAACATCGGCATTAATATCATTGATGGCATTGGCAAAATTAATCTCATAACTGATCACTTCTTTGGCTGTATTTTCAAAGGCATCTCTGTTGTCTTTATTTGGACTGTGCCTGTAGGCCTCCATATAAGCCATTACCTCCCTACCGTACATATTCACTTCACGGGCAATTTTCAAGCCCTGCAGAAATTTCTCATTCCTGAGTGCAATCAATAATTTTGCCCGCCTTGAAGTGATCTGGGCTGCATTATAATCGTAATCAAATGCTTCCTTGAATGAGTCATATACTTTCTGTTCATATTCGGCTGAAGGCAGGGATGATGACAGTTCTTCCAGCCTTCCGAATAGCTCCGACAAACGGTCGGCATATTCCATATGTTTTCTGGCACTTTCGTAATCCAGACTGTCACCCGAAGAAAGGTATTTATAAAAATCTTTCAATCCTGCATGAAAATGGACATTGTGGAGCCGGTGACCTTTCAATACATAGGCAACCACATCACTGGTTCTGAATACATAATTGGCCACAAAGCCTATCAATAAAACACTAACTACTGATATTACGGTAATAATCAATAATTTATGTCTGATTTTCAGATTCCTGATCAGTTTCATAATTCCGGGTTTACATACTCAACCTTTGAGCAATTGAATTACAAAACTAAAAATTTTAAAGAAGAAATCCCTGAATGGAAATAAAAAACAGGCAGAATTTTAGAAATTGACAGAAATCAGGTCAGCCCTTTGACTTTTGGGGCTGCCGCCACAAAATCTTTAAGATAAAAAGGTTCAAAATAGGCAGTATTTTCAAAACGCTGATTCATATACAGTTCATGAGCTGTTAGGGCCATGGAACTCAATACATGATATTCTTCAATGTTGATATAAATAAGGTTTGGATTTCCGGAGAGTACTTTTTTACACTTCTCAGCGCCATCGCCGAAGAAGACGAGTTTTTTATTTCCGGAGTATTCAGAAAATGAATTTTCACTGATGATCACTGCTTCAGGGGGTGATACCACCCGGTTACTGGCATCATATACGGCGCAATACACTTCAAGCCGCCGGGCATCAATCATCGGGCAGAAGAAATGATCGTTGTCCTGTAATGTAGCGGATGATACGGCTTTGGCCAGATATTGGAGGGTATCGGGAGCCAGCAGGGGTCTGTCAGCTCCGTAACAAATTCCTTTTGCAGTTGATACTCCGATTCTGAGGCCGGTATAGGAACCCGGTCCTTTACTGACGGCAACAGCATCAAGCTGCCTGACGGTTAATCCGGTTTTTCGGAGGGATTCATCAATCAAACCGGTCAGGATGGCCGAATGCGATTTACCATCCGTATTAATTACTGAATAGATCAATTGCCCGTTCTGGCTGATCCCTACCGAGCAGTTGTTGTTATAGGTTTCGAGGAGTAAAATCAGAGACATGGGTGATGGGTGATGGGTGATGGGTGATGAGTGATGGGTGATGGGTGATGAGTGATTTATTATAGATTATAGATTATAGAATACAATACAATTCGTTAGATAATTTAAAGAGTATTTGAATGGATATTTTATCTGTAATTATAGAATTTACAAATTGACAAATTTTCGAATTGTATTTCCATTTTTAAATTTTGAAATTTTTAAATAACCATAATCGTTGGGAGTCCGGAATGTTGATCTTTTAAGGAACCGATCTCTGTGACCGGAATCTGGTGAATCCGGCAGAAATCCAAAAATTCAATGATGAATTCAGGATTCACCGCCACCAGCAATCCTCCGCTGGTTTGCGGGTCACACAGGATGATTCGCTGGTCTTCAGAGGTAAGCTGAATCTGATGAGCGTAACTTTTCCAGTTCCTGTAGGTACCACCGGGTATGGCTTTGGCCTCAATATAGGGTTGAATGCCTTGAATGACGGGAAGATTATTGAATTCAACATGAGCCGATAAGCGGTTTCCATCACACATTTCAATAAGGTGTCCAGCCAGTGCAAAACCGGTAACATCGGTCATGGCTGAGATATAAGGAAGCTTGCCGAAAATTTCGCCGGATGCGTTTAAGGTGGTCATCAGCCGGGTAATTTCATGAATATGTTCACCGGAGGCTATGCCTTTTTTAATGGCTGTGGAAACAATCCCGATTCCCAGTGGCTTGGTAAGAAAGAGTACATCCCCTGAAATGGCTGTATTGTTGCGTTTCAGGTATTTCGTTTCCACGATTCCGGTAACGGCCAGTCCGAAAACCGGGTCGGCAATATCGATACTATGCCCGCCCGCCAGAGGGATTCCGGCATTTTTACATACCACCCGGGCTCCGTCGATCACCCGGGCAGCAATAGCCGCGGGAAGTTTCTGCAAGGGCCAGCCCAGTACCGATATGGCCATGAGCGGCTTTCCGCCCATAGCATATATATCGCTCAATGCATTGGTGGCTGCAATTCTGCCAAAATCAAAAGGATCATCCACAATAGGGGTAAAAAAATCGGTGGTGCTGATTACTGCCTGACCATTTCCAATATCGTACACTGCTGCGTCATCGCTTGAATCGTAACCCACCAGCAGATTGGGGAATTGGGGTGTTTGATGATCCGTTTTCAGAATCTCCCGGAGATCTTTGGGCGAGATTTTACAGCCGCATCCGGCACCGGGACTGAATGAAGTAAGTTTATATGATTGATTGTCAGTATTCTGTTCGCTTTCCATAACTTTCTATCTCTTTTGAACTAAATATTCCGGGATTTTGATTAGCTGCCAACGGTCCGGATTTCAATTTCTAAAACAGGTTAATCAGTTCCTTTCCTGCCTGATTGAATTCATCCATCATCTCCTGAATGATTTCAGCAGCCGGTTTAATTTCAGTGATGATTGCGCTGACCTGACCGATCTCCAGTTCGCCCTCATCCATATCGCCTTCAAACATTCCTTTTTTGGCCCTTGATTTTCCGAGCAATCCGGCAAGTTCTTCACTGGATGCTCCGTGCAGTTCAGCCTGAAAAACCTGGTCGGCAAAGGCGTTCTTGAGCAAACGAACCGGGACCAGGCTTTTTAATTGCAATCTTGTATCTCCTTCGCCTGCCTCCACAATCTTGTGTTTGAACGATTCATGGGCTGAGGATTCCGTGGAGGCAGCAAACCGGCTGCCGACCTGAACTCCTTCGGCTCCAAGAGCAATAGCGGCCAGCATTTGCCTTCCGGTGGCGATTCCGCCGGCTGCTAATAACGGGATATCCGTTATCTGCCTTATCAGAGGAATCAGTGTAAGGGTGGTAGTTTCTTCAAAGCCATTATGTCCACCTGCTTCAAAGCCTTCGGCTACTATGGCATCTACCCCGGCCTGAACGGCTTTCAGGGCAAATTTACGGTTGGCGATCACATGCACAACAGTAAGTCCGTAATCCTTAAAGAAAGAGGTATATTTGGCAGGATTTCCGGCCGATGTAAACACAATTTTTATCTCGTGCCTGAGTAGGATGTCGATCAGTTTATCCACATCGGGATACAGCAGCGGAAGATTCACCCCGAAGGGTTTATCGGTGGCTTCCCTGCATTTCGTCAGGTGATGTTCAAACACATCCGGGTACATGGAGCCGGCGCCAATCAGTCCCAATCCACCGGCATTACTGACGGCAGCGGCCAGTTTCCAGCCGCTGCACCATATCATTCCCCCCTGAATTATGGGATATTGAATTCCAAAAAGTTCTGTGACCCTGTTCATTCCACTATCTTCATTTCCTTTACCAGATGGCCGGCATTGGCAAAAACATCCATGATAAACAGGCAGTAGCGTATATCGACGGTAATATTGCGGCAGCGGTCGGGCGAATACATCAGGTCGCTCATGGTACCTTCCCATACCCTGTCGAAATTAAGCCCGAGCAGTTGACCGTCGGCATTGAAAACCGGGCTTCCCGAGTTCCCCCCGGAAGTGTGGTTGGTAGCTATGAAGGCAACCGGCAGGGTTCCATTGACTCCATATCTTCCAAAGTTTTTGGAAGCATACAGTTTCTTCAGCCTGGCATCTACCTGATAATCATAAATGGCCGGATTGTCCTTGTCGATGACCCCGTCGAGGGTGGTAAAATGTTTATAGACGACGGCATCCCTGGGCTCAAATCCTTTCACGTGGCCATAGGAAACCCTCAGGGTGGAGTTGGCGTCGGGGTAAAACCGGCCATCCGGTTTCATTTCCATCTGTGCCTGAACATACACCCTCATCAGGCTGTCAAGTTCTTTATTGATCCGGCTCAACCCGGGTGTGATCTTTTCTGCCGTTATAAGTGATGCCTCTTTAAATATCTGAAAAAAAGGATCTGACTTCAGCTTTTTGATGTCTTTAAGTTTAAAATGATCCAGAAAGCGATAAACGGTAGTCGAATCGTCGAACCACGACTTTGAGTATGCTTTTTCAACCCAGGTTTCCACTGATGAAGGATTTGCCGTCAGCCCTGATAAAGCAGCGGGACAGTAGGCAGCATCCGCTTTTTGCAGGAAGATCCTGTAAACCTGTTTCATCACTTCCTTATCCACCTGGGGCTGGTACTCATGAAAAAAATCACGGGCAACCGGCTTTAAACCGGAAATTATCTTTCTCAAAGCGGCAGTATCCGGATTGGAGGAGGCAGCAATTTCTTCCAGCCGTGCCAGATTGCGGGCCATTTGCATAATTTCTGGAGCTGCCAGGGCCTCCCTCATATATACAGCAGCCATCTGCAATGGGGTTAATTCTTTCCATTTCGTTTCGAAGGAAGGCAGCAGCTTACTGTATTTTTTGGAACGGAGAAAATCGGAATTCACCCATTTGGTAAAATCAGCTTCAAAAGCTTGTTTTTTAGCGACTCCTTCAAACTGTTCAATCCCTTCGCTCTCGCCGATCCATTTTTTCCAGGCATTGGCAACACCTGCATCTTTGGAAGCATACTGAATCCTGATTTTTTCATCGCGGTTCATGAACTCCTTGAACACTTTCAGGCGTTCCTCCCTGAGCTGAATTTTCACCGGGTTTTCAACCTCTGTGATCATCTGAATGGCATAAGAGGGCAGGTATTCCTGGGTACGTCCGGGATATCCGAAAACAAAGGTAAAATCGCCTTCCTGGGCTCCTTTGAGGGATACCGGTACCACATATCCCGGTTTATAGGGTTTGTTGTCGGCAGCGTAAGCGGCCGGCTTATTGTCTTTGCCGGCATAGATGCGGAATACTGAAAAGTCGCCGGTATGCCTGGGCCACATCCAGTTATCAGTATCACCCCCAAACTTACCGATGCTGGAAGGAGGCGCTCCCACCAGCCGTACGTCCTTGAAGGTTTCGGTGATGAGCAGGTAAAAATCGTTGCCATACATGTAGCTCCTGACAGATGCCTGATAATCGGTACCTTCAACGGCTTTCTTTTCCAGCGCTTTCCGATTGACCAGTAAAAGGGAATCCCTTTGCTTTTCAGTAGTATTTCCGGCAATTCCGGTGAGCATCTGGTCCGTCACATCTTCCATCCGTACCAGCCTGGTAACGGTCAGGGAGGGATTCACCAGTTCATCGGCATAACTTTTTGCCCAAAAGCCATCCCGCAGGTAATTGTTTTCCAAAGTACTGTGGTTCTGAATTTCGCCGAAACCGCAGTGATGGTTGGTCAGGATAAGGCCGTTTTCCGATACAGCCACTGCAGTACATCCTCCTCCGAAAAGGAAAATGGCATCTTTGATACTTGAATGGTTGATATCGTAAATGTCGCGGGCTGAAATCCTCATGCCCAGGCTTTTCATCTCTTTTTCGTTTACTTGTTCCAGGAGCATGGGAATCCACATGCCCTCATCGGCTGACAGAGGTAAAAACCTGATGAGTAAAGCTATCAGGAGTATTCTTCTCATTTGAAATAAAATTTTTAATTTATGGATCATTTATTCAGTAACTGTTCTACTTCACTTTTCAGCGAAGGCAGGTGTTTATTCAGAATTGCCCAAATGATGGCATTGTCTTTAATATCAACTAAATACCTTTTCTCCTGATCCGTCATAGATAAGTTCTTTGGTTAACTCGATACGATCAGATCAATATCACTGGATTCCGGATCAAAACGATCTGTTATGGCAGAACCAAAAATGTACAAATATTTTACCTTATGGTCAGTACATATCGAAACAAACTTTTCTCTTTTATCGTTTATTATGTCTCTGATTTCCATTTATTTAAATATTTGAACAGTGGATTTTAAACTTACCTTGCCTTAACAGCAATGGTTTCTATTTCAATCAGGGCGCCCAACGGAAGTTTCACTACGCCATAGGCCGCTCTGGCGGGCGGGTTTTCTTTGTAAAAACTGCCGTACACCTCATTCATGGCGGCAAAATTATTCATATCGCTGAGCAGGCAGGTGGATTTCACCACATCGCTATAGTTGTAACCGGCTGCTTTCAGGATCTCGCCAATGTTTTTCATTACCTGTAGGGTTTGTTCCTTAATATCGCCTTCCACCATTTTACCGGTGGCCGGATCGATGGGTACCTGACCTGAAATAAACAGCATTCCGTTGGCTTCTATAGCCTGGCTGTAGGGTCCGATGGCTTTGGGAGCGGTTTCTGTAAAAATTACTTTTTTCATGGGTATCAGATTTATGATTTGTGGTCAAAAATAGTAAAAAGCCGGGAAACTCCGACCCTGCTACTTCCTAATAGTCTCTGAAATCCTTTTTCTTGGTCAGCTTCAGGTCTTTCAGCAACTGCGATTTTACATTGATAATAAAGCTCCAGTATTTTCGGTCGCCAAAGGGTACCATGCTCATCCGCATCTCCCAGCAGTGCAGATCGCGGTAGATATCCAGTGTGGTATAGGTAACCTTTTTTGCTTTTAGATCATAGCCGGTACCAAATCCGATTTTCCATTTCGGGGTCAGGCTCAGATCGCCGGTAAGCCGGATTGACTGAATCAGATCGTCGGCAGAATTTTTTATACCATTGATATACTTGAAATTATTCACATACCTGAATGTGTAGGAGATGTTCAGGCTCCAGGGATTGCTCCAGTCGATATACTGATCCAGATTCCGGTTCACATAATCCACCTCTTCTTCGATAGCCCCGGGTGGCGCTTCCACTTTTTGGGCCGGTTTGGGTGAGAGTCGGTAATCAACCGAAAGCGACCAGTTGTAATTATCAATTCTGACCAGCCGGCGGTTTACATCCCACTCCAGCTTGTTCAGGTTTCTGGTACCCGCTGAATCGAGCACATACGGATCCCAGGTACTGGAGTAATTGATGTTGAGTTTCTTAAATAATATAGTTCGTCCGGTTACCGATACTTTTGACCATCGTAACGAATCTTTGGCAAAGTCGTATCCAAAATTGATGGAAAAGTTATCGATGAGAACTACTTTTTTAGTTCCGGTAACTGTATCTTTTTTCGACCGCACTTTCATTTCGAGGTTGTTGGTAAAACTGAAATTCAATCGTCCGGAACGTCCGCTGGAAGGGCCGCCATACAGAGCGCCATCATAAATGGAGTAACTCCTGATATTTCCGAGTGTATCTGCCTTGTATGTTTTATAATATCCCCATTTATCGGTTCCGAAATCAGGTCGGTAGGAGAATGATACGTTGGGGGTTAAAACATGACGGATAGCAGTTACCGGTCCTTTTTTAAAGGTGAACATTCCATAAACCTTGGTAGATAAACCGGTTGAAAAATCATAATCACGGGCAGCCGAAAAGCCATCCACGGTATCGGTTTTTACATATCCCCTCGTTTCGGAAGTATCCACCCAGTTTTTCCGGATGGTGCGTACGTACCACCGTTCGTTATAATTGGCGCTGCTCGACCAGTTAATGAATTTCAGAATTTTGGCAGAAGTGCTGATCGGGATGTTGTGTTTCATGCCGCTCTTGAAATCATCTTCCCAACCCGGCCTGAAGAGCAGCGAATCGGATGTAGCCACTCTGTTTTCCAGTGAATTGCTGTACTTCATGTTTATATTCTCATACCATCGGAGTTTTCCAACGGGTTCTTTTCTCCGGAAAGGATAAAACTGGTTAACATTGAAAGCGATCTGAGGCAGGGTAAGGGAAACGCTTTTATCGATGGTGTTCTGGCTGTGATTGAGGTTGGCGGTAAGAAAATATTTACCGGCCCAGTTTTTTTGATAGCTGATGCTCGACTGGAACGTGTTTGACAGGTAATCGTTGGTATTGGTGAGGTTATACTGGTTGAATTTGCTGGTTACAAAATTAACGTTGGCCGAAAACCGCCGGGTGGGATGTGCCTTGGCATCCTGCGAGTGTACCCAATTAATACGCAGATCCTCATTTCGCTGGTAATCGGGGGCTCCTTTATCGCCTTCAATATTTACGGTATATTTCAGATCGAAATTTCCGGTGAATTTGTAACGTTTGGCATAGCGGTAATAGGGACGGATGGCCCAGCTTCCGTGCGTGTAAATATCACCGGTTATGGCAAAATCCATATAATCATTGATGGCAAAGTAGTATCCGCCGTTTTCCAGGAAAAAGCCTCTGGCAGCCGATTCGTTAATATTGGGGAACAGAATACCCGAACGTTGTCCTTTCTTTATGGGAAACAACCCAAACGGGATCACCAGGGGGGTCGGTACTTCTTCAATAACCAGGTAGGCCGGACCTGTTACAATTTTATTATTGGGAACCAGCTGCGATTTGGAAAAACGGAAACCGAAATGCGGATCTTTCTGGTCGCAGGTGGTATAGGCGCCATCGCGGATATTAATAATGTCATTCGACATTTTCTTGATGGTTTTGCCGTGCAGGTACCCCTCCCCTTCCTGGGTAAATACATTCCGGATCCAACCTACTTTAGTGGTATAGTTATACCTCATTTCCAGGGATTCATATTTCTGATCATTTTCTGAAAAAACCGGCAGACCGGTTTGCTTTTCAAGTGAATCCAGGGTAAAGGTTGCATATACCAGGGTTTTCTTAAAATCGGCCTCAATATAATTGGCAGTAAGGTTTATTTTATCATATTTTACTTCTGCATTATTGTACTGATAAACACGCTGTTCTTTAACTTCAAACCGCAATGAGTCCGAGGCTTTATAATCCACTTTTTTATCCAGCGCTTTGGATTTTGGTTTCAGGGTATCCTGTGAAGAGATGGTATCCACCGGCCGGATGAGCAGTGAGTCCGTATAAGGTATGGTATCGGCAAAAATAATATTCTGGCCCAATAAAAGTGTTTGGCTCAAAACCATAATAATCAATGCCAGCCAGGCTTTCGGGCAATGGAAAAGATCGTAAAATATGAGTTTATTTATATTCCTTACGATGTTATCTGTCACAATTTTTAAGGTAACTCAAAGTTATTTCCTTCAGTAACCCGCTCCTTACGATTTTTGTTAAAATCAGTTATACCGGAGTAACCGGGCAAATCAGGAAAATGTTTTATTTTTGTCGATAATTACTAATGATTAAGATATTTTTCGGGGCTCAAAACTAACCAAAAAATCATTTAATGGAACGAATGCTGTTGAAATTTGGTATACTGTGTTTGATTTTGATGGTAGGATTACCGCTTTTTGCCGGGCAAGACGGACTGATCAGGAAAGTGGTCATTGATCCGGGGCATGGTGGGAAAGATCCGGGAGCATCGGGAAAATCATCCTATGAAAAAACTATTGTTCTTAAAGTGGCCTTAAAATTAGGCGAGATGATTAAAACGGCCTATCCTGAGGTAGAGGTTATCTATACCCGGAAAAACGACCAGTTTATAGAACTTCACAAACGTACCGAAATTGCCAACAAACACCACGCTGACCTTTTCATTTCCATTCATTGCAACGCCAATAAAAACAAGCAGATCAGCGGAGCTGAAACCTTTGTGATGGGTTTACATAAAACTGAACAAAACCTTGCAGTAGCCAAACTTGAAAATGCTGCCATTCTTCAGGAGGACAGTTATGAATCGGCTTATGAAGGTTTTAATCCCAATTCGGATGAGGACCATATTGCCCTTTCTATGTTCCAGTCTGCGTTTCTCGATCAGAGTCTTGAATTTTCGGGTTTGGTTCAGGATAATCTGCAGAGCATTTCGAGCCGGGCCAACCGGGGGGTCAAACAGGCTGGCTTTCTGGTGCTGGCAAGGGCCACGATGCCTGCCGTTTTGGTAGAGCTGGGTTTTATCTCCAACCCCAATGAAGAAATGTATCTCTCTTCCGATAAAGGTCAGCAACAACTGGCCCGGTCTGTTTTCAATGCATTTTCAACTTACAAATCCGAACGTGCAAAATCCATAGCCGGATCTGCCCAAAAAGAGGTTCCCACACCCGGGTCTTCAGATGTCGACCTGAATAAGTCCCTCTCTGATAAAAAGGAGGTACAGGCCTCTGCCTCAGAATCAAAGGAAAATAAAGCTGAAAATAAGACCCCGGATGAAAAACAGAACAAGAAAACCGGTCCGGAAAATAATCCTGTTCCGGTTGCCAGCACTATTCAAAAAAAAACGGAGACCTCTGTCAAAATGGGATCAAAACCGGCATCCGTGAAAAAAGAAAAAGAAGTAGTATTCCGGGTACAGGTGCATGCTACCCGGAACCGGAGCAGTTTTAACCGTAAAGAAATGGAAAAACAGTATTCTGTTACTGAATTTCAGCATAATGGATATATTAAGTATGCCATCGGTCATGAAAAATCCTTGAGTGAAGCTAATAAACTTTTAGCAAAATTAAAGGGTGCAGGTTTTCCTGATGCGTTTGTCATTGCTTTTGTCGACGGTGTATTAACCAACCCGTCTGATGCTGCAAAACTGGTAACCGGAAAGAAACCCTGAAACAGTGGATAGCTAATACAATTTTTTGAAAAAGAATCAGTTGAATTATTAAAATATAAAAATATCGTGAAAATTACTCGTGAAGTTAAAGTCGGATTACTTACCGTAGGAGCCATTTTTCTTCTCATCTGGGGCTACTCATTTCTCAAAGGCGCTGATATATTTAAAAAGTACACTATCTTTTATGCGGTGTTTGACCGTGTGGAAGGGCTCCAGAAATCGGATCATGTCTTTGTAAACGGATTAAAGGTAGGTCAGGTAAGCGATATGTCTTTTTTGCCGGGAACCCGGAAGGTAGTGGTGGAACTTACTATTCATACCCGGTTTGATTTTCCGAAGGATTCCAAAGCCATTATTTATGGAAAAGACCTGCTTGGTTCCAAGGCTATGACCATCCTTCCGGGGGTTTTGCCCCAAATGGCCATGGATGGAGACACCCTGCAGTCGGAACTGGCCGATGACATCATGACAGAGGTGAACAAACAGCTTGAACCGGTGAAGGTTAGAACCATTGCCCTGATGAAATCCATCGATTCGGTGCTGATGGTGCTGCAGGAAGTGCTCAATAAGGAAGCCCGTGACAACCTGTCGAACAGTTTTGAGAATATCAGGGTATCTCTGGGGCATGTATCCAATGCTACATCCAATATCGACACCCTGGTGGAGGTACAGAAAAACCGGATAAGCCGGATACTCGAAAATGTCGAATCGGTAAGCAACAATCTGAAAAACAACAATAAAAGCCTGACTAACACCCTTGTTAATATTGAAAAGGTGAGCGATACCATCGCAAAATCCGATATTGGCCGACTTATCAGAAACCTGAACCAAACTGCAGCCACCCTTAATGAGATTACCGGCAAAATAAACACCGGCAAAGGAACTGCCGGACAAATGGTTAATAATGATTCGCTATATTTCAGGATGGAAGCAACCCTTACCTCACTCGATCTGCTGCTTAATGATTTAAGGAAGAATCCAAAAAAATATATTAATGTATCGGTGTTTTAATGTTTTAGCGGACAGGGTAATGATCTGATTCATCCCTGGGATCGGAAGAACTGGTTGTAAAGACAAGCGCAGGGTTTTTAAAAAAGAGGAATTCTCACTCTGAAGAGGGTTCCTTTTTCCTGGTTGGATTCAAAATCGATCCTCCCTTTCAGATACTGTTCCGTAATCAGTTTCATAGAGTAGGTACCCAACCCTCGTCCGGCGCCTTTGGAAGAGAATGAACGCTGAAATATCTGACGCTGAACTTCCTCAGACATAACACCTTCATTCTGCACCCAAAATACCAGGGAATCGTTTTTAGCAATACACCCGGTTTTTACCGTACTGTTTTTTCCCACTGCTTCAAGGCTGTTTTTCAGCATATTTATGAGTACGCGCCTGATAAGTACCGGATCTGTTTTAAAAACTGCCGCACAGGATTGCTCATCAATAAGGATGGTTTTATTTTCCGCTACCTGGTGATAGGTCATGAAATCAACAACCTCGTTAACAATGTCTGACGAATTAACAAGCATTGTATTTACTGCCAGTTCGCCGCTTTCGGCATTGACAATAATTCTCTGGGCAACTATTTCATCCAACAGGCTTTGGCTGAGACGTTGAGCCACTTCAATAAACTCTGCCGATTCCGGGTTTTCATTGGATTCTTTTAAGAAACCGATAAATCCGTCGAGGCCGGCGGCGGTATTGATCACATCATGAAAAAAGATCCGTTCGATGGCTTTTCGTCTTTGTTCATGACTGATATCACTGAGAGAAAGAATGGTAAACTGCTCGTTGTTGAGAAAGAATGGGGTTGCAGTAACCCGCAGGTCCCAGGCTTCTTCTTTTCCATCGTTGGATGAAGTAATCCGGCATTCTTCAGTAACTTTCTCCTGGCTCGCATAACTACACTCGATGGCTTTCACAGCTCCGCAATACCTGCAATATTCGCTGGTTCCGCATCCTCCGGGCATTTTTGTGGCATGTGTGCAATGGATCATTTCACCAGGTCGGCGCCCTAAAAGGTTTAAGGGATCGGAAATCCCAAAAGCATTGAGTACGGTTTGATTATGAAACACAATCTGACGCTCTTTATTGAGGATGAGCGCCATATAAGGCAATGCATCCAGTACATCTTTTACATGGTCGAGCCTTGACAATTCCTGATAATCAAGGGTTAGTTTCTCATGATCGGCCCTTCCGGCCGGAGCAAAGTGGGTAAATTCTGTTTCCATAGTTTATATCCGTCTGGTATACGCTGCAGACTTCACAAAGATACAGGTATTTAACATATTTACTATTCGCAGGATAAATTTTGGATATGGGTCTCCTGATCAAAATACCCGAAATACGCTTTTCCGGGTTCGATCTCCCATAACGTATGGATATTCATTTCGGGCCAGTAAATACGGTTTCCGGCAACTTCCACCAATAATTTCAAATGGCCTGAGGCCTGATCTGCGAGGGATGTAACGGAAATCCCGCATGGACAGGCAGCCGGAACGAGATTCCATCCCTGTATGAAATTCAGTTCATGGCTGGTTACCGGAATCCCTCCAACGGGTAACTGTATTTCCTGGGTGGTTTTGATCATATATCCTTTCAGGGCATTCCAGGCAGGCAATGTTTGAATGTTTTGTTCCGGCCAGTACACGCTCTCAAAATCCTTTACCAAAACCAGATTCTCCACCACCGCTGCAAACAGATGATCCATATTCTGATCCGGAGGATTCAGATACCCTGATATGCCACTCCAGCCTTCCGGAATGAGAAGCACCTGATCATTCATGGCATCGATGGCATTCACCCTGAAATCGTCGAAATAAAAACCGTCCCAGGCAACGCTTCCGTCTGATTCCAGGGTAAATCTAAACTTCACCGGATGTCCGCAAAAATCGGTAATATCTATATTTTCAGTGATCCAGGCAGTTTGGGTGCCGTCATAAACCGGTTCGCCGGTAGCCTGACTTTCGCCGCCGGGTTTGGTATAGTTGCCTGACAGTGGGGTCCAGTTGATGCCATCGGTTGAAATTTTGAGCTGTACAAAGTCCCAGGCTGGCTCAAGCTTCCATTGGGCGCTGAAGGAAATATCGGCAGCCACATACCGGGTGAGATCCAGGAACTGGCTCAGGGTAATATCATTGATCTGACTGTTTTGATAATTTCCACCGGGCGAATCGGTTAAACATGAAGGTGGACTGACGTACTTCTGGGTGGTGGGTCCCCAAAGATTGGTGGTCCAGTTGCTAAGATTTGATGCAGGGTCGTTGAAAATCTGTGATTTCTGTCCGTAAAACCAGGATATTTCTTCTTTCCGCAAATATAATCCATCGGACAAACACAGGTTAAAACGGATTTCTTCACCGTTCAGCATGCAATCGGAGAGGGTAACCGGTATACTACCCTGACGGGTTTCCTGAAGGCTCATCCCCATAAAATTGACAGGGTTACCTGTTGACAGAAAATTAGGGGTAACGGCTTCAACCCAGACAGTATATTGGGCCGGGGTAGCCCCCATACGGGTAATGGAAAAGCTGATATTTATGTTCGTGCCGGATACCGGCATATTCCGGGGGCAGGTGAGCCCGGCATACGTTCCGGCCAATTGAACCGCCCTCAGGCAGGGAAGTACATTTTCTGAACACAAAGGAATGATACGGGCAGCCTCCGGCCAGAATCCCTCCGCAGTAGATCCTACCTCGGGGACATAAGCAAAGATTTTAGGTTTGGTTGTCTGATCGCCATACATCCAGTCGTTGGCGTCGCCATTGGTATTATATAAAAGTTGGCCGGGACGCCCGGAAGAGTAATGGTTCTCCAGGGTCATCAGCATGGCGTTGGCTTTCAGGGCAGTTTCATCCGGAGAAGCCACATTGATATATCCCCAGGGATACAGCATCAGGTTGCCATAGGAATGATAGTTCAGGCACATTTGAAAGTTGTGCTGGATACAAAAATCCCTTACCAGTTGGGTTTCCGGTTCCGAAAAAGCAGCAGGACCCCGGTAAGTATCACTGCCGGGTATGGGTGAAGAGCCGGTATTATCATAACCCCACTGGTACCCGAAGTTGCGATTCAGATCAACACCAAAGGTACCATTTCCGTTGTTTCTTCTGTTTTTTCGCCACATCCCTCCCCCATCCGGATTGGTGGTTTCATTATAGATATATCCGTCAGGATTGATACATGGGATTAAATACAGTTCGTGATAATTTAACAGGTGTTGAATTTCAGGATCATTCTCATAATTTTCGAGGAGATAATACATGAAATAGATGAGCAATGAAATGGAGATGGGTTCCCGGGCATGGATGGCGCCGGTATAAAGTACTTCGGGTTCATTGTCTTCGTCGGTTAAAGGGTTATCCGAAATTTTCATCCAAAGTAACGGCCGACCCTGGTGGGTGAGCCCGCCTTCAAGGGTATCCAATGGCTTTACGAGGTTGGGATATTGCTGTGCCATCAGGTGCAAATGGGCAATCATTTCATTATAGGTAAAATATCCCCCCATGGATCCCAATTCAAAACCTTCAGGTACCTGATAATCATCCCTCGCTTTATACACTTGTGTAATCTTCTTAATATCAACACCTTGATTTCTTTCAGTATAGTATTTTGACAGATCCGGGATTAAAATGGTGTACGGTATTCCTTGGGTTGTCAGTTTTTCAAGATCATACTCAGACAGCTCAAGGGTCATCGATGCTTTTTCAAAGCTGATATCTTCGGTAGGGACACCAATTTTAGTAAGGATGGCCATATTGGATAAGTTATAATCCAGACGAATTCTTGAATAGGACTGGGCAATTGCCTGAGGTGCGCAATAAAAGACTGACAGGAAAGCTATGAGAAGCAGATATTTTTTCATGATCGATTCAACCAGGGTATGTTTTACAAAGATCAGAAAAAATATCAATCTAAGCACTTTTTGCTATGGCTGTATCCGATAACAACCTGAAGCATCAGGACAGTTAACATCTGCGGAAAATCGTATTTCTGTGAAAATCTGCGGAATCTGCGGGAAAATTCCTATCACAGTTCGGGCTGAAGTTATGTTGAAAAATCTATTTTGGTTCAGAATATTTTGTGAGTAAATCCGAAAAATAATTAGCCCTATGATTCCTGACTTTCAAAGCATTATGTTACCTTACCTTGATTCCATTGCCGATGGCCGCAATTATTCGGTGGAAGACACCAATGCTACATTAGCCGGGCATTTCAGCCTTACAGAAGAAGACTTGAACCAGGTTCTGCCCAGTGGTACTCAGAAAACTTTTTTCAACCGGATAGCCTGGGCCAAATACCATTTGAAACTGGCCGGACTGATTGAAAATCCGGGAAGAGGAGTTGTCAGGATCACCCCTGAGGGTAAAAGATATCTTGAATCAAGACCCAGCGAACTGAATGTGAAGATATTAAGAAATATTCCGGTTTATTCAGAAAAGATGGCAGGATTTAAAATTACTCCAGACCATTTAAGCGTGCCGGAAAATGATATGGTTTCAGAAAGCCAGACTCCTGAAGAATTACTGGAGAACAGTTACTTCAATCTCAGGAAAAGTCTGGCGAGTGAAATTTTATCAAAAGTTAAGAAATGCAGCAGCTCTTTCTTCGAAAACCTTGTTGTAGAACTTTTAGTGAAGATGGGATACGGGGCAGCATCAAAGATGCCGGCAAATCGCTGGGAAAGAGCGGGGATGAAGGAATTGACGGAATCATTAAGGAAGACCGGTTAGGGTTGGATGTGATTTATATTCAGGCAAAGCGGTGGGAAGGCACGGTGGGCAGGCCTGAAATTCAAAAATTTGTAGGCGCATTGGCAGGACAGGGGGCCAAAAAAGGTGTTTTCATCACTACTTCCAGATTTACTTCGGAGGCCAGAGAATACCAGCCAAAAAATGAAACTAAAATTGTTTTGATTGACGGAGAACAGCTGGCTGAACTGATGATCGACTTCAATCTGGCAGTGTCCATCTACAAAACCTTTGAGATCAAGAAGATTGACAATGATTATTTTGAGGATGAGTAGGTAGTAAAATTAATTTTCACCTGATTACTTAGATTAATTCCATTTCCAGGTACAATATAACCACCGAAAGAACCAGTGTAATCAGAGTAATCACCAACCCCGGTTTCAGAAATTCCATAAACCTGATTCTTACGCCAAGTGTACGGGCAGCCTCAATCACAATCAGGTTGGCCATGGCGCCGATAATAGTGGCATTTCCGGCAAGGGTGGAGCCCGATGCCAGCGCCAGCCACAAAATATCGCTGTTGGCAGTTTTCATCATGGGCAGCATCACCACCGTAAAAGGCACATTACTCACTACCTGCGACATCACCAGACTTACCAGATGCAATCCGGCAATCCCGTGTAAATCTTCCTGAATGCTGACCATGTTAATTAATTGTTCGGGATAACCGGTTTTTTCAAATCCGTAAACCAGGATAAAAAGGGAAGCGAAAAACAGTAACAACACCCAGTCGATACCCTTGATAACCACAGAAGGACGGATTTTTCCGAATAAAAGCACCAGGGCGGATCCGGTAAGAGCAATTACCGGAATGGACAAATCCAGGATTTTACTAAAAAAGAAGGCGATGGTAATCCCGGCAAAAATAGGCACCGACCATTTCATCGACCTGAAATTATAGGTATAGGAGGCTGTTTCAATGGGTGGAAACCTCCTTACTGAGAATTCATGTTTATAAAACAACCTGATGACCGGTACAATCAGCAGCAGTCCCAAAAGTGATACCGGTGCCAGGTATAACATAAACATGCCATATGAAATACCCGAATTGATCCCGATCAGCATATTCTGAGGATTCCCGGTAATGGTCATGGTACTGCCAATGTTGGAAGCAAAAATCTCGGCTATCAGGTAGGGAACAGGGTTCACTTTAACTGATTTGCAAATGCCGATCAGAACCGGCGTAAACAACAGCACCACGGCATCGTTGACTAAAAAAGCACTGGCTATGCCTGTTACAAAAATTACCATATACAACAACTGGACAGGATTTTTTGATATTGAAATGGTTTGATGGGCTATCAATACAAAGAACCCGTCTTGCTCCAAAACCGATATAACGATCATCATCCCCAGCAGGAGCATGATGGTATTAAAGTCGATGGAACCTATAGCCTCCCCAAATCCCAGCACGCCCAGCAGTACCATGGCCACTGCGCCGGTGTAAGCAGCGGAAGGCCGGTCGATGTTAACCCCCGGTAACCTGGTGAAAATGATGCCAATATAAGAGATGATAAAAATGATGAGGGAGAGTGTCGATTCCAGATCGGTCATAAAAATTAGTGTTTTACAGCAAAATTAAGAAAACAGCGGCAAAATAATTTGCTTATTTTGCGTCGCATTTGTAATAAATCGACTTCTTTCAACTTTCAAGCCTGTTTTTAATTTTATTTAATGAAAAAAACTGTCACCCTGTTCTGTCTGGTTTTGATGTTTTTAACCCTGCACGCTCAAAACCGGGTTGCCGACAGTCTGCTAAAACTTCTTCCAAAAGTCAGTGATGAGAAAAAAATTGATCTTTATAACGAAATTGGACTGAGTTACCGGGGTATTTCGTTTTCGCAGGTAAAAGCATATTGTTCGAAATCATATATTCTTGCCCAAAAACTCGGTAATCCTGAAAAAATGGCGACCGCCCTTACCAACATGGCTATTGCCTGCGTTTTTACCGGAAATACAGACTCTGCACAACTACTTTTCAATATTAATTATAAGATTGCGGATTCAACCGGTGACAGAGCCATGAAAACCAAGGCTTTACTTAATTTGGGTAATTTTTATTATAACACGGACAAATTTCACCTGGCTCTTGATTACTTTCAGAAGGTGTATCCGGAATACCGGAATGATCTGGATACACTTAATATGGCCGCAATCAGTCAGAATATTGGAAATATTTGGTATCACCGGAAAGATTACCCAAAAGCGCTGGAAGCATTTCACCAGTCCTTTACGTTGTTTTTGACAGCCGGCCTACCAACTGATGCCGGAAAATTATACAACAATATCGGACTTACCATGCTGCAGATGAAGCAAAACGACAGCGCACTGTATTATCTTAACAAAGGACTTCAGTTTGCCCGGAACATCAAAGACCGGTTGGAAGAGATGTATGTTTTGAACAACCTGGGAATTCTTTTCAGGGAAACTGAAAGATATGATGAGGCTTCCAACTATTATCACGAGGCGCTGGCAATTTCCCGTGAAATTGATTACCCTCATCAGGAAGCCAATTACCTGCTAAACCTGGCTGATGTTTACCTTACTGTTAACCGGAAGGAATTGGCGTTTAACTGTCTGGATCAGGCCGCCCAAATCATTGAAAAGACAGGAACCCAGGGACTGAAACGGGATTTGAATGAACACTATTACCGGTATTTCCTTGGAAGGAATGATTATAAAAATGCTTTACGCCATTATCAATTATATCAGGATCTGCAGGATAGTATTTTCGGTGAGGAAAACCTTAAAACTATTGATGAACTGAACATCCGGTTTGAAACGGCCAAAAAAGAGGCTGAAAATATCCGGCTGAAATCTGAGCTTGATATAAAAGTAACCAAAGAAAAAAGGCTGATAATATTTCTGGTGATCATCAGCCTGCTTCTGGCTGCTGTGATGGTTGCTTCCTGGATTTACAACAAGTACCAGCGTCAGAAACAAACCATTGCCTCTCAGGAGTCGCAACTGCTGAAAGAAAGATTGGAACATACCCGCCGGGAACTTGCATCGAATGCATTGCGAATGGCCAGCCAGAACGAACTCAGAACTAAACTGATTACCAATACACGACAGATTTACGATCATCTCGATGAATCCGGCAAAGAAAACCTTGACCGGATCATCAGAGATATGAAAAACCAGGTAGATCACAGTGCATGGCATGAGTTTTCCACACGGTTTGAACAGGTTCATGAATCATTTTACACCCGGTTAAATGAGAAATTTCCGGACCTTACACCCAACGACCGGCGCTTGTGTGCTTTTCTGAAACTAAACATGTCAAGCAAAGATATCGCCCTCCTCACCCATCGCAGCCCGAGGAGCATTGAGTCTGCCAGATACCGGTTGAAGAAAAAATTCGGATTAAGTCCTGACGAAGACATCCTTTCCTACCTGCAATCCTTATAATTTACTATATGCAGTAGTTTTCAAGTAGTCCGGATTCTGGCCTGGCTGCTGAGATTCCTTTTAATTTGCTCCTTCAACTTAAAATTTTCCAAATGAACAATAAAGCGTATTTTCATTTAAGTGTTACACTGGTAATCGCTGTTTTATTCTGGAGTTCTCAGGGATGTAAAAAAAATGATGACTCCGGTTCAGTGGCCATACAGAAAAAAATTGATGCTGTAACCGATTCGGTCCGATTTGCTACAGAATCTGTGATTGGTAAAGCTATTCCCACCCTGAACATTTTCATCGAAACACCCGATGGCACATGGTTTTCCAGCTCAGCGGGCTCAGGTTATGAAAAAATTACGGCCGATACCTATTTCCGGTTTGCCAGTAACACCAAAACCTTCACCAGTACCTGCATACTGAACATGCAGGAAGATGGCTGGCTGGATATCAATGACAACATTACAGAAAAAATTCCCGGCAGCGATATTCCTTATATTCCCGCAACTGAAGCCTGGAATATCCCCCATAAGGATCAAACCACCCTTAGAATGTTGTTGCAGCACAGCGCCGGAGTGTATGATGTGGATAATGACTCCGTTCCGGGTTGTAATGGAAGTTCGTTCACATCCTGGAAGCAGGACGCAGAGCCCAACCATCAGTTTACTCCGGAAGAAATGGTTGAGCAGGCTGCCATTCATCAGTTATCCTACTTTGAACCCGGCGCCGGACACCATTACAGCAATACCGGCTATGTCATGCTCGCCGAAATCATTGGCAGAGTGTACTCCTTTCACGCCGGAACCCCAAAAGTACAAGCAGATTATCTCTTCGACAAGATAACCGGCCCTGGCTCCCAGGTTCCCATCAACGCCTGGTTTCCTTATCTTGCCTCCGATAAAGACATCCCTGAGCCCTTTTCATGCGGGCACTTACTTATTGATCCGGAAAATGTTATCCCATTCTGCAGCTATAATATTTCAGCCCAGATTGGAGAAGGAAACGGGATTTCAACCCTGAGAAATATGAATACCTTTATCCGAACCCTTATGAAAGGTGAAAATGTACTGACCCCTGTTTCTGTCGCTTTAATGAAAACAGATGTGTCGCCGGGGAATGAGAATTACGGATTAGGGTGTAATTACACTTCCGGACTTGGATACGGGCATAACGGAGCCAGAATTGGCAACGCATCCGTCATGGTATATGACCCTGACACCGATGTGTCCATCACGGTTTATATCAGCGCATGGGATATACCACAGGTCATGTTCACCATTATGTCGATGTATGACCTGGCCGGGGCAGTCAGATCAACCCTGGGCTATTAACAGAAACAAGCCAATGGATTTCACTTGCTATTGCATAATCTACTGCTGAATTAAAGCCACATGAAAAATTATTTTGAAAAGTTCTTTGCATTTCTGCTTTTAGTTTCTGCCATACTAATAATCTTAACTATTTTTTCCTGCAAGAAAAAAGAAAGTCCCGATAGCACTCAGGATACCATCAGGAAGTTGAGGGATGTAACCGATTCAGTTATCGAAAACACGGATGTTCCGGGGATTGTAGCGCTGGTATCGGATAAGAAAAAGGGGATCGACTGGATTTATGCCGCCGGATACAGCAACCTGGAAACCAAAGCGCCCATGGATGAAAATCACACTTTCAGAATGGCCAGTATCTCCAAAACCTTTGTAGGTACCGTGGCGCTGCAGATGGTAGATGAAGGTAAGATTAAACTGGAAGATAAAATTTCGCCCCTTTTCCCTGAATATGCATTTTCAAATCAAATTACCCTGGCTATGCTGCTCGGCATGACCAGCGGAATATACGATTACACGTATGATGACCGGTTTTTATATGCGCTAAACCATGAGCCATTGACAGTCTGGACCCGGGAACAACTGCTGGAATTGTCGTTATCGCACGGGCTGAGCTTCCCGCCGGGCACTTCCTGGGAATACTCCAACACCAATTATACGGTGTTGGGATTGATCATAGAAAAGCTATCCGGTAACACCCTGGAAGAGGAAATACAACGCCGGATTATCGAACCGCTGCATCTTAAAAATACCGGATTTCTGGTATCCGGTACTACTTTTCCGGGAGATCATGGCCGCGGATACTATAGCGAAGATGCTCCTGAAGTGCATGATGCCACCGAATATGCCGATATTTCAAATCTATGGGCCTGCGGTTCTGGTTATTCCAATCCCCGCGATTTGCAGAAATTTGCCGAAAGGTTGGTGGGTGGAGGCTTCCTCTCGGACTCACTCCAACACAGAAGGCTCAGTGAAAAGCAATGGGTGGGCGGTATCTTTGGCTATTCCGGATTATCCATCTTGCAATTGGGATCGTTTTACGGGCATGGAGGCATTATATGGGGGTACACTACCGCCATGTACCACAGCATTGAAAAGGAGTGCACAGTAGTAATCTATTTTAACTGCGACCGGTCAAAGACGATTATTCCGGGCGACTTATTTCTGAGGTTTGCTGAAATCCTGTATGGGGCTGATTATTAAAATGAAGGTTATACATTAAGGTTCGATTTTGATTAAACTGACTACCGGTCAGGAAACAAATCAGGTGGAGGTCCGGTTGGAGGTGGTGCTCCGGTTTACGGAGACATCCTGATCCTGGCATGATGGGCATCGGGTTATGGAGTTAAAAAACTCCGGCTAAATCGATAACATATACTTACATGGATTTCTTGTGTAAACCAGCGAGATCTGAGAGAGATTAATTTTGATCAGATTTCACCATTTTTTTATTGAAAGCCCTTAAAATATCTTTATATTTGCAGCGAATTGATGATTAATATTTTCACTTTTTGAGACGATTACACCGGGTCAGAAAACAGTAGCCCTGAGTAATATTGGAACCATAAGGTTTAATAAAGACAGTACAGGCGAAAAAAATCTGAATTATTCTGTACTTGGAATCAGTTACGAAGATAAACTCCCTTTCAAATGGACCATGACAGAAGAAAAATATGTGTCCATTGAGAGTATGGTACTATGAGCATGCGTCATTAAACACAAGGATATTTTGATTATTCCAGCATCTCCACCTGCAGTTCAATCATTTTACGATATAAACCTCCCGGTATGGCCATCAGTTCATCATGACTACCCGATTCCCTGATCATTCCTTTTTCAATCACCAGGATTTTATCAGCGCTCCGGATGGTGGAAAGCCGGTGGGCAATAATCAGCGATGTTCTTCCCTGCATCAGTTTCTCCAAAGCCTCCTGTACCTGCCGTTCCGAACCCGAATCCAGGGAACTGGTGGCTTCATCCAGAATCAGTATGGAAGGGTTCTTCAGTATGGCGCGGGCAATGGCAATCCGCTGCCGTTGTCCGCCGGAGAGCTGAATGCCACGGTCGCCCACAATGGTGTCGAACTTTTCCGGAAAACTATCGATGAATTCGAGGGCATTGGCCTGTCGGGCCGCTTCATAAATTTCTTCCATCGAAGCGCCCGGTTTCCCGTATTCAATATTCTCCCTTATGGTTCCTCCAAAAAGGATCACATCCTGGGGAACAATCGCCATATTACCCCTTAAATCACTTAGATCATATTGATCGACACGCTTTCCGTCGATCAGAATTTCACCGCTGTCAGGATCATAAAACCTTAACAGAAGGCTGGTAACCGTACTTTTACCTGATCCGGAAGGGCCTGCCAGCGCAACCTTATCACCCTTCTTAACTGTAAAAGATATACCGCCAATCACTTCAATATCCCTGCGGGACGGGTAGCTGAACTTTACTTCGTTAAACCGGATTTCTCCGGCTAACCGGATATTGGGAAGATGAACGTCGGTTTTGAGTTCTTCAGGCGTTTCATCCAGAATCTCGAGCAGGTTTTCGGTAGCGCCTATCGCTTTCTGTAACTGAGAATACAACTCCGCCATACCGCTGATGGAGCCGGCAATAAAAACCGTATATAGCACAAATTTAAACAGATCGCCGGAAGTCATGCCTTCACCGGTATTCACCAGGTAAACCCCATACCAGATAACCCCTACAATGGATGAAAAAAGCGCCAGGAAAACAAATGAAACGAAACCGGCCCTCCATTTAGCTCCTTTGATAGCCACTGTAACCACCTCATTGGTTTTCCGCCGGTATCTGAGAATTTCAAAAGCTTCATTGGCAAAGGCTTTCACATTGGCTACCGCCTGAAGGGTTTCCTCCACAATCGTATTTGATTCGGCCACTTTGGTCTGCGCATCTTTGGATAATTTCCGGATGAAGGTTCCAAAAAGCTGGGATAAAACGGCTACCACAGGCACCACCCCCAGCATAAACAGGGTCAGTTTGAGCGATATGATGGTCAGTAAAGCAACACCACCGAAAATAGTGACCACCTGCCTTATAAAGTGGGCCAGGGTTGAGGTAAAGGTTTCCTGAAGCAAGGCCACATCGGCCGAAATCCGGCTGTTGAGTTCGCCAACCCTGCGGGCTGAGAAGAAAGCCATGGGCAGGCAAATCAGGTGATTATAGGTGGTTTGACGGATTAAGGCCAGCGTGCGTTCGGTAACAATGGCAAAAAGATAAATACGGAAATAGGAAAATACAGCATTGATAATGAAGACGGCAAAAAGAATGATTCCCAAACGGTTGATGGAATCCAGCGTACCGGTTTGAGCTGCATCGAGCAGATCGCCGAGCAAAGCCGGGAACACCAGTGTAGTGAGGCTGGAAAGGATCAGAAAAACCAGTCCGGTGATAAAAAATCCCTGTTGCGGTTTTACAAAACGAAAAAGTCGTAAAAGCCTTTTAAAACCCTGGCGGGTAAGCTTCTTTTTGGGAGTCTCCCGTTCATTGGGTGCATGATGATGCCTGGCCATGTTGAATTGATAAATTAAGGTATGAAAATCCGGGCAAAAGTACGTTATAAAGCAGTGCCCGGCTCTTTCTGCAATAAACATCATAGCAGTTCCCTGCTCATGAAATTGTTTTTCTGATTGTATCTGCGAAATCAGCGGGAAATTCATCACGATCAGTTTTCCCTGATCCATGCCGTTTGATTTCTGAAGGATGCTGGCTGACACAAATAATTCAGGATGCAAAAATTACATTTCCCGATTACCGCAATACAGTATATTTGCCATGAAATACCAAAATCATTTTCGAATATAATGAGTAGTCCTTCATGATCATTACAGAACCTTATATATACCGGTTTATCGTAAGAACCTATGAAACGAATGTTTACAACCGGCTTAAAACAGAATCGGTTTTTAACTTCCTGCAGGAGGCGGCATCCGGAAATGCCGGCCAGCTGGGTTTTGGCTATCAGCAACTGATGCCGAAAGGACAGTTTTGGGTTCTTTCAAGGATTATTCTCAATATGTGGGATACCGTTTCATTCAATGAAGAACTCATTATTGAAACCTGGCCAAAGGGGGTGGATAAGATTTTTGCCCTGCGTGATTTCAACATCAAAAAAGCCGACGGACAGAAAATCGGGGTGGCAACCACTGCCTGGCTTCTGATGGATATTCAGCGAAACCGGCCCGTAGTTTTTACCCCCGAAAATTTCAGTCTGCCCGAATACCGGATACCACCTGCCATCGACGAAACCCCGGGTAAAATTACAGAACCGCAAAGCATGACCTGGATAGAAAACCGCAAAGTTCTCTACTCTGACCTCGACGTGAACCGGCATGTTAATAATGCACGGTATATGGGTTACCTCGACGATTTATATACGGTTGATTTCTACAGATACCATACCCTCAGGTCAGTTCAGATCAATTACCTTAAAGAAATTACCTACGGGGATGAAATTTCAATTTATATGAAAACCACCGATCACGAAGACAAATTATGTTATGTGGAAGGCAGGAATCAGCATGGAGTAAAGGTATTTCAGGCAATACAGGACTGGAAAATGATGTAACCCGAAAAAATGAGCAAGAAATATATTTAATCAGAAATTATCATGAAATCACAAGACCTTACGGCCGTTGTCATTGGAGCTTCAGGATTGGTGGGTTCACAGCTGGTTGATCAACTTCTTTACGATTACAGATTCACGAAAGTGATGGTATTTGCCAGAAGAAGCCTGAAGATCGACCACATCAAACTTAGAGAACACCTGATCGATTTCAGGAAACCGGAAAGCTGGCGACACCTCGTGCAGGGAGATATTTTGTTTTCGACTTTAGGAACTACCTTAAAGACAGCCGGCAGTAAACCTGCGCAGTTTGAGGTAGATTTCACCTTTCAGTTGGAGATGGCCAAAGCGGCAGCCGGCAATGGTGTTAAAAACTATGTGCTGGTCTCCTCCATTGGCGCCAATCATAGATCATCCAACTTTTACCTGAGAATGAAGGGTGAACTGGAAGAAGCGGTGAAAAAACTTTCGTATGAATCCATCACCATCCTCAGGCCAGGCCCTCTGGATGGAAACCGGAAAGAATTCCGGATCGCAGAGCGAATGTCATTACCCATTATCAAAGCCATCAACGCATTGGGAATTCTGAAAAAATACAGGCCGGTTCATGCAGCCAGGGTGGCGGAAAAGATGGTAGAAATGAGTTTGGATGGAGGGACTGGGATCAGGGTTGTGGAGAATTTACAAATTTAAAAATTTAAAAATTTGCAAATTGATTCAACTGCCTGAATTGAATGGGAGTCTGACCGGTAGATTTTCTGAATACTTTATTGAAATGGGAATGGTTGCCGAACCCGGATTCAAAACATACATCCGCTATGGACTTTTCACTGTTTTTCAATAAATGACAGGCGTTCTTTATACGTAATTCCATGATGACAGCAACGGGGGTTTTATGGGTGACCTGCTTAAAATAACGGCAAAACGATGTCGGTGTAAGATTTGCAAGCTCAGCCAGAATACCGAGATGGATGTCTTTTGTGAAGTTTTCCAGAATATATGAGTAGACTGTGTTGAACCGGTCAGACTCTTTGCCGGTAAAATCAAGACAAGAAAAGTGATCATCTATCAATTCTGTCTCGGTTGAATTGGCTATCAGATACAGAATTTCCAATAACCGTACATACTTCTTCAATGCATGTTCAGCATCATCAAAGTGTAACTTTTCCAGAATATCCGTTCGGGTCTTACCATAAATAAACAATCCCGCATTCGCTTTACGAAACAAGCTTTTTAAAAACATCAGCTCGGGAATCATGGTACTTTGAGCACCCGAAAAATTACTTCCAAACTGAATCACCTTTGCCTTTGCATAATGATCGTCCGGTGCCGGTGGCTCTGAACTTTTCCAGCAATGCGGAACATTTGAACCAATTAAAACAAGGTCGCCTGCTGAATATTCGGAAATGTTACTGCCAACAAACCTTTTTCCGGTACTGCTCTCAATATGGGTCAGTTCAAGCTCCGGATGATAATGATAGCATCCGGAAAAACGAGGTAAATCAAGGCATCTGTAAATAAACGAACTGTAATGATCATGCGAAATATGTTCGAAAACTTCTTTCATCGTTCCTATTTTATCAATAAATCACTGGTATAAGCTTAAAATATGGCAAAATAACATTATATTCCGAAAATATAGGAAAATACTTCCTTAATCTGCCGGATTACTTTTGTGCGGATATTTGCCATTTAAAAGTAGCCTGTAAATGAACCAAACCTTAATTGCATTATTCTTTGCTATTTTTGTTATAAACAGTACACTATCACAGAACAACCAACAGTATATCAATGTATTCATCGGGACTGATGGAACCGGACACACCTTTCCGGGGCCTTCCCTGCCGTTTGGGATGGTGCAACCCGGTGTGGATAACAACGATCATGACTGGGCCTATACATCGGGTTATCAGTACAAAGATACCACGCTGCTTGGTTTTTCGCAGACCCGTTTGAGCGGAACCGGCATTGGCGAGTTGGGCGATATACTTTTACTGCCCTTTGTAAAAACAAGCGCTGAAAACAAACAGAAAAGTTATGGCAAGAGAAGCGAACAAGCCGGAGCCGGCTACTATACCCTTACAAAAAACGACGGTGTAAAGGTGGAATTGACGGCTTCCGAACGGGTTGCCTTTCATCAATACACTTATCCCGGAAAAGAAGCCTCACTACTGATAAATTTTCAGCATGGGCTGAGGTTCCTGACTGACAGCCTGGTGTTGGATAGCGACGTAGACATCGAAAACAACAAAACCATTTCGGGATATTGTCATACCAAAAACTGGGTGGAGCGCAAGTACTTTTTTGTCATTCAGTTCGACACCCCTTTTGCCGCTTCTACCCTGCTGATGAAAGCGAAAAAGGAAAATGCACCCAAATATCTGCTTGATTTCAAATTAGATAGTAACCGCCAATTACGTATTAAAATTGCGCTGTCAACCGTTAGCATCGAAGGGGCAAAGCTCAATTTGACAACAGAAATTCCTCACTGGAATTTTGATCAGGTAAAACAATATGCTCAAATGGTGTGGAACCGCTACTTAAACCGTATTGATATTGAAGCCGGAACCAAACAAAGGGAAATATTCTATACTTCGCTGTATCACCTGCTGTTGCAACCTTCCAACATAGCCGATGTTAACGGCAAATACCGGGGCGCGGATGATAAAATCCATCAGGCTAAAGATAATCAATATTACTCTACCTTGTCAATCTGGGATGTTTACAGGGCAGCCTTTCCATTACTTGAAATAATAGTACCTGAGATAATCGATCCGATCGTAAATTCGATGCTTGAACATCATAAAGCAGCCGGTTTTCTGCCCATATGGACGGTTTGGGGGCAGGATAATTACTGTATGATCGGGAATCACGCAATACCAATGATCCTCTCAGCATACAATAACGGATTCAGAGGATTTAACAGCCACGACGCTTTGCAGGCGATGATGGAAACTTCCACCAATAATCATATCAATTCTGACTGGACACTATACAATCAGTATGGTTATTATCCATTCGATAAACTGGATAATGAATCCGTTTCGAGGACTCTGGAAAGTTCGTTCGATGACTGGTGTGTGGCGCAAATGGCTAAAAATTTAAAGGATTCTGCTGCATATCAGCTTTTTACAAAAAGAGCCGGATATTATAAAAATCTGTTTGATCCGGAGACAAAACTCTTCAGAGGTAAAGAATCGGATGGAAACTGGCGCACACCTTTCGATCCTTTTAAAGCTACTTCGCCCATGAATAATCCGGGCGATTATACCGAAGCAAACGCCTGGCAATATTTCTGGACGCCTGCACAATACGATGTTGAAGGTATGATGGATCTGCTGGGAGGAAAAAGTAATTTCACCAGTCATCTGGATACTTTTTTCACCACTGAAGCCATCAATCCTGATAAGTTTCTGGGGCAGGAAGCCATGGTCGGACAATATGCCCATGGTAATGAACCAAGTCATCACATAGCCTGGTTGTATGCTTTTTCAGATTCACCAAAAACCGGACAAAAATACATTCACCGGATCATTAACGATTTTCACAACAATACTCCGGATGGCATGATCGGCAACGACGATTGCGGACAAATGTCGGCATGGTACATTTTTTCGTCTCTCGGATTTTATCCTGTAAACGCTGCAACCGGAGAATTTGTAACCGGTACGCCACAACTCAGAAAAGCAGTGATTCATCTGCAAAACGGAAAGGACTTTATTACAGAGGCTGAGAACATAGCCCGGGATAGGATTTTTGTAAAAGAGGTAAGTTTGGATGACCAAATATTGTCGTCACCGGTAATTACCTTTTCAGATATAATAAATGGCAGCCGGTTAACCTTTCAAATGACCGGCAAATAACTGTAAGATTATGAAAATGAAACTGTTCTATTTTTCAATCATCATGATGCTAACCACATGTAAGGCTGATAAACCTGCCTACCAGAAATACGAACGATTGCCGTTTGGCAGCATAACCCCTTTGGGATGGCTGAAAACTCAGATGCAACAGGATTTGGCCGGTTTTGTGGGAAACCTTGACCGTCTGGCACCGGATCTCATTAACGATCCGATTTACGGCCCGGGAAGATTGGGTAAACACAGCCAATCCAAAGACCTGGGAAATCTGAAAGAGGGCGATGCTGCCGGAGATGAGCAGTACAAATGGTGGAACAGTGAAACCCGGTCGAACTGGTGGGATGGTTATCTGCGTAACATATTGCTGCTGAAGGATTCTGCCGGTATGGTGAAAGTTAAGGAATATATATCGAACATGACGGTTACACAGGATGCTGACGGGTATCTTGGCATTTATGACCGTGAACTGAGATATAATTTTCAGTCAGAAAACGGCGAATTGTGGGCCAAAACCACGCTTTTGAGAGGGTTGCTTGCGTATTATGAATTTACCAACGATCCGGTGATTTGGGAAGTTATTACCAAAGCCGTGGAAAATGTATTGGTTAATTATCCTGTCGATCAATCAGATCCGTTTTTTGCGGGCAAAGAATTCTCCGGAGGGGTTGCTCACGGGTTAACTTTTACCGATATCTGCGACAAAATGTACCAGATTACGGGCAACCGGAAATATCTGGATTATGCCACTTTTCTTTACCGGAATTTTTCAAAAAACTACTCATGGGAAACCGATGTTCAGCTCCCTTCGATTTTCGATACTGCCTACAGGCTGAAAGGCCATGGCGTGCATACCTATGAACATTTGCGCCCACTCATGGTCGCCGCCTATGCAACTGATGATGAGGAACTTAAAAAGGCATTATCGATCTATCTGAAACGGATAAAGGGAGTTACCACCCTTACCGGAGGCGCTGTTGGCGACGAATGGATCGGAGAACGTACGGCGGATGCCACCCATACCGGCTATGAGTATTGCTCGTTGCACGAACTGATGGACAGTTACACCCTGCTTTTTCAGAAAAGTGGCGAACCTGAGATCGCCGAAAGGATTGAGAGGATATTCTATAATGCTGCCCAGGGTTCCAGATGCCCTGATCATTCGGCCATTGCCTACCTGAAAACCGACAATTCGTACGAAATGACGGGAACTAAAAACGGAGAACCTGAACCCGGCAGAAACCAGACCCGGTATAAATACTCCCCCGTTCATCAGGACGTGGCGGTTTGTTGTGCTCCCAATGCCGGACGCATTACCCCGTATTTTATACAAAGTATGTGGCTCAAGGAAAACCAAAATACCATAATTGCGGCCTTGCTGGGTCCGAACAGATTGGAAACTACTCTTAACAACGTGCCCATTTCAATTGAAGAAATTACAGAATACCCATATAATAACCACTTCATTTTCAATATCAGAACCGGAAAGCCAACAGAATTCACCCTGAAAATCAGAAAACCGGTGTGGGCAAAGGCCATCCACACAGATGAACCATACAGGCTCGAAGATGGGTTTATCGTGATCAGCAAGACCTTCCCGGCTTTCAGCACCCTTGAAATTGAGTTTACTACAGAAGTAGAAATACTCATAGACCAAAACGGCGAAAAAACCTTTGCCTTTGGCGCTTTACTGTATGCCTTTCCCTTTAATGCTACTGTTCAGAAAGGGAAAAAGTATGCCGACGGTTTTCAAGATATCTACTACAAACCCGTCAAAGCCACTGAATTTGAATTTGATACGCACTGCGAGCCGGTTTTTAAGGATGGTACTATACGGGTATCACTTAAGAATACTGATACAAATCTGCCCGAACAAGTTGAACTGATACCCTTTTCCAGGACAATCTTACGGCAGGTAACGTTTAAATAGCCGGGAATTCTCCGGTAGTTCAACCAAAGAATTGCGAAGAATGCACCGAAGCGCACAAAGAAGATTCAATAAAAGGAATTCGACAATTAAATAAAAATTAATCACTTAGAGCTTTAAAATGAATCTTCGTAATTAAATATCCGAGCGAAATTTATATTACTCATTGCTAATTGCTCATTGCTAATTGCTAATTGCTAATTAGTATCCGTACTCTCTCCCCTCCCACATCTCCACCACCACTTTCATAATGCACACATTTTCAACGGATGGTTTGCTGTAAGAAAACTCCCGCTTCACGTACTGGTTCATGATGACATTAAGGGCATCAATTTTTCTGTCATAATCACTGATGAATTCAACAATACCGTAAGCCAGGGCGCTGCGGTACTTCATTCCGTAACTGCAGGCCATTTCCTCACTTTGCCATCTTAAAACATGATCGGTACTGAATGAAATACAGACTTTTGGGTTCTGTTTCAACAGATCGATCTTCTTTCCGGCAGGGGCTGAATGAAGGTAAATATTACCCCCTGAAACCCCGAAATTCATCGGAATCACATAAGGCTGCCCTCCGGGTTCCGACATGGCCACATTGCATACCTCACACCGTCGGGCAATCTCCAGTATTCTTTCAATTTCCTTAACTTCCTTGTTTTTCATAAATGTTACATCGGTGTTCTGAACTTTTTCTTGGATGCCTCGAACATGACAATATAGTAGTTGATAAGACTGAATAAAACGGCCAGTCCGAGACCCCACCAGATATTTTTAATGACAAAACCGCTCTTGAAGGAGGATATGCCATAAATAATCAGGAAGTTAACTATTATGAGTAAAATACCTTCTGTGTATATGGCCACAGGAAGTTTTACAGTTTCCAGCAAGGGCCTGACAGCCAGATTTATAAAACCGATGATGAAGGCAATCACCAGAACGGTCAGATAATTATAGATTTCAACTCCGCCGAGCATGTAAGACAATAGCAGGAATATCCCGGCTGCAAGAATGGCTTTTACAATAAAATTCATATAAATTAATGTTTAAAATTGGAGCCCGAAATTAGAAAAATTGAATCAACAAAAATTTTTTGGCAAAAATTTTTATTAACTTTTATAATTATTAATTTCCTCAAAGAGTTCGGACAGGTTTATGTTGCCCAATGACATATTTCGCAATTGTCCCATGATCCAGTCGGTTTCTTTTTCTTTACCATCTTTCATCCTGATTTTCTCAAACTTACCCTTTAAAAAGCCGATATTGGAAAGGATATCGTTACGATTGAGCTTACGGAATTTGATACTGGTAAGTACTGAATCGAAGTCCATACGGGGATGTTCAAACAATACGGGAAGCATTTTGTGGGCCAGAGCCGGATCGAGATGATTATGAATGAGATATTTGAACATTTCAAATATCAATTCATACCTGAAATCAGGATTTTGGGTAAAATGTCCTTCCACCCATTTCAGCCGGTGGCCGAAAAAGGTTCCGGCAAAGGTGGGATTGATATCCAGCTCGGTAATGATTTTTTCAATGAGCAGGAACAGGTTTTTCTTGAAGATGTAGGTATAGGTATCTTCCGGGATATCCCACATTTTCATTTGTTGGTACCGTTCAATAACTTCCGAAGGCAGGTTTTGGCTTAACCGGGTTATATAGTCATTATCTAGAGGTATGGGGGCTGAATCGGTATCGGGATACATACGGTCGGGGCCGGGCAATACCCGTTCAAAGATGGTAGTGCCATCTTCAAATGATTTACGGGTTTCGTTGGGCACCCCGGCAAAGGCCAGCTTACAACGTTCTTCGATGGTTTCAAGGGCCGTTTCCACATCCTGTTCAGGTCCCCAAACCACCACCACGGCGTCATCTTTGCCTGAGTTAAGCAGCATCCGGATGTTTTGCCAGTCCTCAGCCGTAATTGTCGGCTCAAATTCCTCAGTATGAGCCATATTGGGCTTTTCAAGGCAGGCAATCACCTTCAGCCGGTCGCTCAGTTCGTTGGCAAACATTTTCCCGGGTTGGGTAAAATGGGAAAGGATGCCCTGGAAACCGGGCAGGTTGATGGCCACAATCCGGTGGTGCTGTTTCTTCGCCTTAATGATGGGGTCGAAGGTAAATTTGAACGAATGAAACCGGAGGTATTCTGAATGCACCTGCCAGGCTGCCGGATCAGGAAATCGCTGCAGAAGCAGTTCCCTGATACGCAGCAGGGCAAACTGGCGGAAACTCTCATTGTGAGTCAGCTCCGGAATCCATTTGGTATGTGAAACCCCTTTGATTTCGCATCGCGTGCCACCCCGGCAACTTACATTTACATCCTGACGGCCTGCACCGATTCCGGTTCTTACCTTTCCGGTGCTTCTTCCGAGAAAACGGATGTAATTGCAGGCTTCCTTCACTTCATCAGGGTTAACACAATCGGGGTAGGTTACCGTTTCAATAAGCGGCATTCCCAGCCGGTCGGTTTTATAAATCCGCAGGTGACCTACATCGGAGATTTCACGGCACGAATCTTCTTCCAGACTAAGCTGAATGAGCCTGATTTTTTTGTGTTTGAGGGGTATTTCCCCTTCCACCCCAATGATGGCGGTTCTCTGAAAACCGGTGGGGATGCTTCCGTCGAGGTATTGTTTACGGGTGATATGTACTTCACCAACAATGTTCAGTTTTGAAAGCAGGGATATTTCAATGGCAATCTCCAGTGCTTCCCGGTTCACCGGAAATGGCGGTGTATCATCTACTTCATATGTGCAGGTGGTTTCGTTTTTCACCCTGTAAATGATCTCTTTCCTGGTCTTAAATTCCATGAGGGCAGTACCATCATACTCACCCAGTTCGCTCAGGGTGGGCCGCATATGCCGGATCACCTCGGCATCGAAGATATCATCGGGATTATAGATACCGGCCGGGCAACGGCAGAACAATTTCTGACGCGTTAACAGCTGCTGGTGTACTTCCAGCCCCGATTTGAACCCGATTCGGTCGTAATCGGCCTGAGTGGCCTTTTTTCGGGTTACATAACCAATGGCTTTTTTGGTGGTTTCGTAGTTTTTTTTAGGATCAAATTTTCCTTTCATGAAAGAACTTTTATTATTGAATTATTGATCGAATTGAGGTTTTAAAAACTTTTTCTCTGCTGATTCCAAAATATGCCTGAGTTGATCCGGCTGACTGGTGCCTATCAGTAATTTCTTACCGTCTTTCAGAACGAGCTGCATGCCCATATTTCCGCTCACATTCACCGCCTTACCCGATTTCCGGCCTCCTTTCAGCCCCCATCCTCCATATTCACCAATGGGATTGTATTTCCGTATGTAGGCTTCAGATATCTCATTCCACCCAATTCTTCTCTGTTTGAGATGAAACGGAAACAGACGGTAATATATACCGGTTTCATCAATTTTCGTTTCGAGCCTCACCACAAAAAATAAAAATGAAGGCAGGATAACTACCAGGGCAGTAAGGATCAGGACGCTGTCCGGTGCAGGATTGTTCCCGAAAGGTTTTCCCAATACCATCTGCTGGATAATGGCTACAATAATTATGACAGGTGCAGGAATGATGGCTATCAGAATCCACCATTGCCTGAAATATTGCTTCTCTGAAAATCTTATGGCTGACATAGGTTTATTCCGTGAATTCAATTATGGAAACATCGCAGGCATTCACTTTAACCGGGATGCCATCGGTTATGGCGTCAGATACCCGGAACGAATGATAGGCATGATGGTCTCTGAGATCGGCCACTTTATAAATCACCCCGGCCATCATTCCCATCATTTCGAAAGCGTCGGGAGATATTTTGATTCGAAAACTGTAGGTTTCCTGTGTGTCAAAATTCAGGATGAACAACAGCCGCTGACTGCCCTTGTATCTGAGATAGAGGTAAACCTTGTTCCTGTTGAGTGAAGCCGTATGAGTGTTGCACCACATCAGGTCGTAGAAATTTCCCTGGGTAATGGCGGGAGCCTGGCTGCAAAAGTTCAGGATCCAGGCATATTTTTCCCTGAGTTTCACCTGCTGGTTTTTCAGCAGGGCTCCATCATACTTGCCCCGGTTCATCCAGTTTTGGTGTTCGGGAACTCCGCAATAATCAAAAATGGAGGTCCGTCCGTCATCGCCTGAAAACCCCTGAACGCCTCTGGCCGGCTCACCCACCTCCTGTCCGAAGTAAATCATTACCGGTCCTTTATTCATTGTGGCAGCCAGTACAGTGGCTACCCAGCCCGGATCGGCAAACCCGGCAAACTGCCGTGAGGCCACCCTTTGTTCATCATGGTTTTCGATAAACCGGAGCATGTAAGCGTCGAGGCCATTAAGGCTCTGCCATATTCTTCCCAGATCGGACGCCGGCGTATTGTTCTCAATGACACCTCTTACCAAATTATAAAACCCGATTTTATCGTACAGGTAATCAAATCCGGCTTTCCGGATAAAATTCTCATATTCGTAAGGATTGTAAATCTCGGCAATGAAAATCAGTTCGGGATATTTCATCTTCACCTGCGGAATTACCCATTTCCAGAAATCGAGAGGCACCATTTCGGCCATATCGCAACGAAAACCATCTATCTTTTTCGAGGCCCAGAACAGCAGGATATCCCGCATTTTCAACCAGGTACCAGGTATGGGGATAAAATGAGTCCGGCGTTCGTTCTGGTAATCCACTCCATAATTCAGTTTGATGGTTTCATACCAGTCGAATACCGTGGGAAATTCAGTAAACTGATCGTTGCCGGTGGCTTTGGCCGGCAATTCCGTATAATGCCGGTTTTTCAGATCGATATCCGGGATGAAATCAAGCCATCGCATGCCCATGGGCAATACCAGTTGACGGCCCGGCAGGTAATAAAAATTATTGTTGGGATGAAAATGAACGCTTTTGATGTCAGAAACGCCAAGATCAGTGGCTCCCTGCGGAAGGTTCAACGATTTATAAGTTCGGGCCACATGATTGGGAACAAAGTCGATGATGGCTTTCATCCCTGCCTTGTGTGTCCTGGAAATCAGGCTTTCAAATTCCTCCATTCGCTGGGCCACATCAACTGCCAGATCCGGGTCAACCGTATAATAATCTTTGATGGCATAGGGTGAACCGGCCCGTCCCTTGGTAACTTCCGGATAATCAGGCAGAAATCCATATTGGGTATAATCCGTTAGGGTGGAATGGGCTATAACGCCGGTATACCAGATGTGGGTAATACCCAGGTTTTTTATTTCGGCCAGGGCAACCGGGTTGATATCATTGAATTTGCCACATCCGTTCTCTTCAAGGGTACCATAGGCTTTGCCGGTTTGGTTGGTATTCCCGAACAACCTTACAAATAACTGATATATTACAGGTTTACTCATGGGTTGGTTCCTCCGGAGCAGATTTACAGGGCAGTCGGTCGTAGATGCGGGTGATTTCGTACAATTGTTCGGCAAGCCGGTCGGTAAGGCTTCCGGGCTTCATCCGCCACATCCAGTTGCCGGATGCCAGACCGGGGGTATTCATCCTCGACTCTGAGCCCAGTCCCAGCAAATCCTGCATGGGCACCATGGCAATTTTGGCAACTGATCCCCAGGCCTGACGGATCATTTTCCAAATTATAACACCACCCTGGATGTCGAGAAAATCATGCACGTTCTTCCGGGTAGTATCATTTAAAGTAGCGTACCAGCCCAGAATCGTATCATTATCATGGGCGCCGGTGTAAACCAGACAGTTGGTTGTGGGGAAATTATGCGGGAGGTATTCATTGCATTCAAAATCGTCGAAGGCGAACTGCAAAATTTTCATACCCGGCAGGCTGAATCCATCTCTCAGTTCTTCCACATCAGGCGTGATTACCCCTAAATCCTCGGCGATAATCGGGATATCCCCCAGTTCCCTTTTGATGGCTTCAAACAGTTCTTTTCCGGGGGCATCCACCCACTTTCCGTTAACGGCGGTCTTTTCAGCAGCAGGCACCGACCAGAACGCGGCGAGCCCCCTGAAATGATCGATGCGGATAATATCATACAGTTCGAGGTTCATCCGGATGCGGTTCACCCACCAGCTGAACCCGTGTTCTTTCAGATAATCCCAGTTGTATAAAGGATTTCCCCATAATTGTCCGGTTTCACTGAAATAATCCGGGGGTACTCCGGCTACTTGTTGAGGTTCGAGTTTTTCATCAAACTGAAACACCTCGGGTGTCGACCAGGCATCGGCGCTGTCATAGGCAATATAGAGCGGAATATCACCGATGATCTTAATGCCTTTGCTGTGGGCAAAATCCCGTACGGCATGCCATTGCATGAAAAAAGCAAACTGGCAGTATTTGGTAAAATCGATCCCTTCAGCAAAGTATTTAGAAAACTCGGTCAAAGATTCCTGATCCCTGAATTTAAACGGGTCTTTCCATTCAAACCAGGGAGCGCCGTTGTGATAATTCTTGAGTTCGATGAACAAGGCATAATCATTCAGCCATGAAGCATTTTGCTCCTTAAATGCCTCAAATGCAATCAGATCCGATTTTAATACATTGGATTTGAAATAATGAAAGGATTGTTTGAGCACTTTCATTTTCATATTGATTACAGAACCGTAATCCACGAAATCATCCGGAAATGGCTGATCGGGAAGATCAGAACTTTTGAGCCAGTTTCTTTGTACCAGGTTTTCGAAATCAATAAGATACGGATTTCCGGCGAAAGTTGAAAAGCACTGGTATGGAGAATCGCCATAGCCGGTATGTCCGAGGGGCAGGATTTGCCAGATCTGTTGCCCTGCTTTTTCAAGAAAATCAATAAATCTCAGCGCTTCGTCACCGGTTGTTCCGATCCCCCATTTTCCGGGGAGTGAGGTGAGATGGAGAACCACTCCGCTTTGTCTGTTGAGTTTTATCATAGTTTTACTTTTTAATATCATCTTTATCGTACACGAAGAGCGCCATAGCGGCTGCGATGATCATGCTGGCGCCGCCTAGCACCAGCGAATAAACAGCCTCTCCTCCGAAAATATCCCGGGTAAAAAATCCTAATATGCTGGCTGCCAGAATTTGAGGAATTACAATAAAGAAATTGAAAATCCCCATATAGGTACCCATCTTTTTGGCAGGCAAAGCCCCTGCAAGGATGGCATACGGCATGGAAAGGATGCTGGCCCAGGCCAGTCCCACGCCCAGCATGGAAACAAGCAACAGGTTGGGCTCCTTTATGAAATAGATGGAAATCAGCCCCAGTCCGCCTGCCGTAAGGGAGATGGCATGGGTAATTTTTCTTGAAGTATGTTTAGCCAGCACTGGTAGCAGGAAAGCCACTACAGCAGCAAAACCGTTGTACACGGCAAAACAAACCCCTACCCAGTCGGCGCCCCGGTTAAATAATTCTGATGTTGTATCTGTAGCTCCATAAATATGTTTGGTAACGGCGGCAGTAGTGTAAATCCACATGGCAAACAGGGCAAACCACGAAAAAAACTGAACCACAGCCAATTGCGCCATGGTTTTGGGCATTTTGTAAAGATCATACATCACCACAGCCACCCCGTTTTGCGAATTACCACTTTTCATAAGCATTCCCGAGACCAGCAACAACAAACCGTAAACTCCGATACCGGCTGAGAAAATGTAGAGCTCGGGCAACAGCTGATAATAATAAATCAGGTAGGAAAAAGCGGCACTAAGGAATAGCCATATCCAGCAGGTTTTGAGAAAACGGTCTGCAGCTTTATCGTCTTTCGGATCTTGATGAACCTTCTTTGCTTCTTTTCCAGTCTCAGCCTGTTCATGGGCTGCCAGTTCCTCCGGTGAATATTCGCGGGTTCTCAGCACCGTCCACAGCACGGCTCCGAAAAAGGCAATGGCGCCCAGGTAAAAAGAGTATCGTACCGATGGAGGAATCACCCCTTCGGGAGCAGTGTTTTCAATACCGAACCAGTTGGTCAGCATATAGGGCAATGCAGATGCCACCACGGCTCCGGTTCCAATGAAGAAACTCTGCATGGCAAATCCCTTGGTACGCTGCTCCGATGGCAGCATATCCCCTACAAATGCCCGGAAAGGTTCCATGGAAATATTAATCGATGCATCCATTACCCACAGCATTCCGGCAGCCACCCAAAGGGCCGGAGAATTGGGCATGACGAGGAGCGCCAGGGAAGCCAGCAGTGCACCCACAAAAAAATAAGGTCTTCTCCTGCCAAAACGGTTCCAGGTGTTATCGCTCATATGGCCGATAATGGGTTGCATGATCAGTCCGGTTACCGGAGCGGCAATCCAAAGAATCGGGATCTCATCCACCTTTGCTCCCAGAGTTTCAAATATACGGCTGACATTGGCGTTCTGCAGGGCAAACCCAAATTGTATCCCCAAAAACCCAAAACTCATATTCCATATATCCCAGAAACTCAACCTCGGTTTTTTATCCGAAACATTAATTTTTTCTTTCATGAGGTTTAAATACTTTTGCTGCAAAATTGATGAAAAATTATTATTAATCGACATGCGAACCATACTTTTCCTGATTTATCTCGGAATCCAATTCCTTTTCTCGATGGTGACTATAATTCCGGCGTTTTTTCTATGGATTGCCGGTCAAAAAAAGTCATCCTCCCGTTACATCCATGCACTGGCTCAGAAATATGCCCGGAACTTTATCAAGGTAGCCGGCGCCAGGGTGGAAATAACCGGACTGGAAAAACTGCCTGAAACCGATAGTCTTTGTTTTGTAAGCAATCACCAGGGAATAGCCGATATTCCGCTGATTGTGGGCTGGATTCCGAAACCCATCGGATTTATTGCCAAAAAAGAACTGAAGTATATACCCACAGTTAATGTTTGGATTAAAGCCCTCGGTGGCGTATTCATCGACCGGAAAAATCCCAGGAAATCCAAAGAATCGATTGAAAAGGGGGCCATCAGTATCCGGAACGGATCGTCGGTGGTGATATTTCCGGAAGGTACACGGGCCCGCTCCAACAATATGGGAAAATTCAAGCAGGGAAGCCTGAAACTGGCCCTGCAGGCACAAGCTGTGATCGTCCCGGTAACCATAATCAACAGTTTCCGGTTGTTTGAAGAAACCGGGCGGCTTCAGAAAAGTGAAATAAAAATTTTCATTCACGACCCGGTTGATCCCTCTGCAGTAACCCATGAAAACCTGAAAAACCTGATTCAGGAACTTGAAGAAACCGTTAGACGACCCTTGACTGAATACCATTCAAAAAATCTATAAAAATGAAAGAGACCAATCCAATGGAGATTTTCCTGAAGGAAGCTCCCGAAGTGGCTCAGGCCTTTAACGGGCTGATCCAGAGCCTGATTCAGACAAAAGGCTTAGACCCCAAAACCAAACAACTGATCTACATCGCCATGAAAGCGTTGCTGGATGATCCGCTGGCCGTGAAATACCACGTACCCATGGCTAAAAAGCTTGGCGCTACCCGTGAAGAAATTCTGGATACGCTGCTGCTCACTCTTACCGTAGCCGGATTGAAGCCGGTGGTATCGGTGCTTCCCGCAGCTCTTGAAGCTTATGATAACACTCATTGAGTAAAATACCAGACATGAAAATACGGCTCATTTTTGTTTTCATAATGGCTGGTTTATCGGTTCAGTTGTTTTCACAACTGCCTAAAGTCTCCAAAGGAACGCTGGTAAGAATAGCCAATTTCAGTTCTGATTACGTAACCGCAAGAAATATCGACATCTGGCTGCCTGACGGATTTGATCAGGAAAAACGCTATCCGGTACTGTATATGCACGACGGGCAGTTGCTTTATGATTCAACCATTACATGGAACGGACAGGCCTGGGATGTGGATGAAGTTATCAGTGAACTGGTTTCAGGAAAAAAGATCCGGGAAGTGATGGTGGTGGGAATTTGGAATTCGGGACAAACCCGTCACAGCGACTATTTTCCGCAGAAACCCTTCGAATCGCTTTCGGCAGCGCAAAGAGATTCGATTTTCAATTCACTGAGAAACAATCATACACCCATTTTTTATGAGGAGAAAGTGGTATCCGATAACTACCTGAAATTTTTAGTCAAAGAACTCAAACCGTTTATTGACAAAACTTTCCCGACTCTTCCAAACAGGGAGGACACTTTCATTTCGGGCAGCAGTATGGGAGGATTGATTTCCATGTATGCCATCTGCGAATATCCGGAGGTGTTTGGAGGGGCTGCTTGCCTGTCCACCCACTGGCCGGGGGTGTTTACAATGGATAACAATCCCATACCGGATGCATATCTCAAATATCTGAAAGCCAACCTGCCCGATCCTAAAAATCACAAAATTTACTTCGACTATGGCACCGCCACCCTCGATGCCCTTTATCCACCACTGCAGAAAAAAGTGGATGAGGTAATGAAGCTGAGAGGATTTACCCCGGACAACTGGATTACCCTTGAGTTCCCCGGTGAAGACCATTCGGAACGAGCCTGGAACAGAAGGCTGGAAGTGCCGCTGAGGTTTTTACTAATGAGCAATTAGCAATGAGCAATTAGCAATGAGCAATTAGTAATTAGTAATTAGTAATTGAAATACAAATAGTTAGATCAAGATAGAATGAACAAAAAGCTGAATGTTTTCTTTGCCGGTACCTGCATAACTGGAAATCACAGATTGTCTACACAGGTCGACTAAGAAAATAAATTCTTGAATTCGCGGTTAATTTTGACCAGACGGCTAAGCGGAATTTGCAATTCCGCTCATATGTGTAAATATTGAGTAAAATGCTTAAGTTTTCAATTTATTTTTGCTGGCCGTCTTTTCGGAGTGGGCTCAATTTTTAAATTCTCAAATTTTCATATAACCCCGGATTGTCCTGCCAGCATGCCTGAATTATTGAGTACCTTTGCACCATAGATGATTAAAATGAAAACATATCACAAAATTATTCAGGGCGATAGCCGGCAAATGTCAGGGGTTGAGGACAATTCAGTTCATCTGATAGTTACATCGCCTCCTTATTGGCAGCTAAAAGATTATGGCAGCGAAAACCAGATTGGATTTCATGACAGTTATGAAAATTATATTAACCATCTGAATCTTGTCTGGCAAGAGTGTTACCGCGTCCTGCACAATGGCTGCCGTTTGTGTGTCAATATTGGCGACCAGTTTGCCCGTGCCGTTTATTATGGCCGCTATAAAGTCATCCCTATCCGGGAAGAAATTATTAAGTTCTGTGAAAATATTGGCTTTGACTATATGGGAGCCATCATTTGGCAGAAAGTCACTACCAGCAATACCACCGGAGGAGGGGTTCAAATGGGCTCTTATCCATATCCCAGAAATGGAATATTAAAAATTGACTATGAATTCATACTGATATTTAAGAAATTAGGTGAAGCGCCAAAGCCTGATAAAGATCAAAAAGCCTTATCAGAAATGACTGCGGAAGAATGGAACACCTATTTTGCCGGACACTGGAACTTTCCCGGAGCTCGGCAAAACGGACATATTGCCATGTTTCCGGAAGAATTGCCCCGGCGCCTCATTAAAATGTTTTCATTTGTGGGAGAAACCATACTTGATCCGTTTGGCGGTAGCGGTACCACTTCGCTTGCTGCCAGAAACACAGACCGTAATTCCGTCATTTTCGAAATCAATCCCGGCTTTATCAATATTATCAAGGAAAAACTGGAAATCGGCCAGAATGACCTGCATGGAACTACCTATGAATTTGTAAATCAGAAAGAACTCTTTATAAACTTCGAATCTGAGATAAAAAAACTTCCTTATGTTTTTAAAGATCCTCATATACTGGACAAAAAAATCGATGTAAAAAAGCTGCAGTTCGGGTCCCGGATCGATAAAGACAGTCAGGCGCAAAGAGAGGAGTTTTATGTAGTCAGAGAAATACTAAGTCCTGAAAAATTAATGCTGAGTAACGGATTGACCATTAAACTATTAGGGGTAAAGGAAAATCCAGGTATCAACGGACAGGCTACTGCCTTTTTGTTACAAAAGACCAAAGGGAAAAAGGTGTTTTTGAAATTCGACCAGGTCAAACATGACCTTGAAAATAATCTGTTGTGCTATTTGTATCTTGAAAATAAGACATTTATCAACGCACATCTGATCAAAAAAGGGTTAGTCAATGTAGATAAAAATACTAACTATAAATTTAAAGACAAGTTTTTACAGTTACATAATCAAACTTTAAAAAATGACGGTACTTAAAATATCCAACCATGAAATTATTGAACTTCTTGATGCGAAATCAGGTGAATTCCCTAAATATGCCACCCAGATTATGAATCTTGCCAACCAAAATGCTCAGGGAACACGTCCAGCCGTGGTGGGTCAAATGAGTGAATTGATTCAGGAATTTCAAGGAAATAATTTGAAAGAATGGGAACAATGGTACCTAAACGGCCACCCAAATGCTATAAGAAAAGCAACAGAGAAGATTTTTGAGATGGTAAATAATTTCAGAGACGTTATGACTCAAATTGACCATGATATGGTTGAAAAGTGGGTTAAAGATTTAGTAATAGTCAAGACATTTATAGGGCTGAAGTTCCAGGAAGCAATACTGAGTAAGGTTTCATCAGAACTTAACACGGTTTATTCCCTTGCATCTCCCGAGGAAGAATCCATGGGAATCGACGGCTTCATTGGCACTATACCAGTAAGTATTAAACCAATTACTTATGAATCGAAAAAAGCGCTGTCAGAGCAAATTGAAGGCAAAATCATCTTTTACGAAAACTGAAAGATGGGATCAGAATTACCTTTGATGATTTTTAAAAAATTGCTTAACCCTAAAAAATCAATACCATGATTACCTCAAACATTTACCTGAACTTCAATGGCAACTGCGAAGAAGCTTTCAATTTCTACAAATCCGTGATCGGTGGCGAATTTGGCTATATAGGCCGTTTTGGCGAAATGCCCCCAGCCGAAACCGCCCGCCTTGCTGAAGAAGATAAAAATAAAATCATGCACGTTTCTCTGCCCATTGGAACCTCCATGCTTATGGGAAGCGACTGCAACACCGAACAGGGCGCCTGCTTTGTCAGCGGAAACAATTTCTCCATCATGGTAACCGCCGAAAGCAAGGAAGAAACGGACAGGTTGTTCAACGGTCTTTTAGCCGGCGGCGAGGTGGTGATGCCTCTCATGGACACTTTCTGGGGCGATTATTTCGGCATGTTGACCGATAAGTTCGGCGTTAACTGGATGATCAGTTTTAATACCGGCCAGAATTCCTGACAAGCAATTCTTTACCGGGAATCAGATTATAAATCTCTGTCTGCGTCAATCTGCGAAATCTGCGGGAAAATGTATTTGCTCTGCAGACTTCGCGCGAAAGTTGTATTTGCTTTGCAGGCTCTGTACCTCCTTTATATTTTCTTTGCGTGAACCCTGACAACCCGCTATTTCCCGCAAAGCAACTGAAAAGCAGCCAGATGTAAAAAGGAGATATAAAAATTAAATTTGTTACGCCATTACTTTTTTAGGGTAACATAATCTGAATTGAGAAAGACCGGTCAAATTAACGGGGGTGGTTAACCCGTTGACCTCATAAAAATTTCGTGGTTTTCAAGGGAGACTCAATCAAATTAGCAATTAATAATTAGCAATTAGCAATTGAAATACAATAAGTTAGATGTTAAAACTCCCTATTGGTGGTTTAAGTTCATTATAACCTGTCAAATCGTAAATCATAATTCATCAATCGTCAATCAATTGCTCATTGCTCATTGCTCATTGCTCATTGTTTATTGTTTACCTGCGCCGGTTGAGACGACCCGTAGAAAACCAGAAATTTTTAGGAAGTCTTGAACTTTTCTTTGTTACTTTCTTTTGGTTCAAGCCAAAAGAAAGTAAATTAAAATTTTTATAAACTTTTCTTTTTATTTTGTATCTTTGCATCATGATGTCCTTGAGGCAGAATAATTCATTTTCAAAATACATAATATCATGATGTTAAGAACTACCTTTTTAAAATTTGCATTTTTAATTATCACCTTGCTTTTGCAAGGTTTACTGCTGAATACCGCAGCACAAAACCCCGGTGCAGGCCGGACTTACCCCATCGAAGAAGACTTCGAATCCGGTACTTTTCCACCTGTTGACTGGGCCGTGTATGATATCGATGCCCAGGGAATGATCTGGGAAGCCAGTACCTTTGTGAATCATACGCCCGGAGGCACTTTTTCTGCCTATCACGGATATGCACCGGGCATGCAGGACGGCTGGATGGTTACCCCCGCCATGGCGTTTCCATCCTCAGGTCCAATAATACTGGCCTTTTATAATTATACCGTTGATCCTGATTTCTACGGAAAAAACAGTGTGTTGGTCAGCACAGGCAGCGGCAATCCTGCCGACGGCGATTTTGTGGAAATCTGGACTCCGGCATCTGTAAATGCTTCCTGGGAGAATGTCCTGCTGAACCTCGCTGATTATGCCGGAACCACCGCCTACATCGCTTTCCGGTATGAAGGTGATTATGCCCACGGCTGGGCAGTGGACGATGTGTACATCGGCAGCGATTACAATACTGATCCGCAAATTATAGTCAATCCCACCACGGTAAATGCCACCGCTCCCGCCAACTCACCGGTTACCAAAACACTAACCGTTACCAACGCCGGTGTAGAAAATCTGATCTATACTACCCAGGTTACTTATAACGGCGGGTTTTCAGGCTGGTTAACCATTGATCCGCAGGGAGGTAATCTGGGAACATCATCCAATCAGGCTCATACACTGACTTTTAATCCGGAAGGACTCGCACTGGGATCCTATACAGCCAACATTCTGATCAACTCTAATGACCCGGAAACTCCTGAACTTAATGTTCCGGTAAATTTCACGGTGATTGAAGAAGCTAATGTCGGGGTTACCATCATGGTACCAGAATTAACTTTCCCTTATGACATCAGTGAAAGCGGCGAATATGTGGCGATTTCGGGTTTTGGCGCAGGGGGCGGCTGGCTGTGGTCGGAAACTGCCGGTCTAATCCCCGTCGATGGTGAAGAAGCTTCGATAATAGCCGTTTCAGAAGACGGAGTAATCGGCGGAAATGCCCGCAATCCCGAATACCAGGCTGGCGGAATGAACGTAATGATGTCCGGGTACTGGCATCCCCAAACCGGCGAATGGACCTTCCTGGAAATCAATCCGGCTGCCGGTGAGCCAGTTTTCAGCGATTATACTTCCACCTGGGGAATGACGGCTGATGGCTCCACCCTTGTGGGTATGCAGTTTTTCGATGACTATTCCTATAAAGCCTTCCAATGGACTGAAGCAGGTGGCTATGATATGATTGGCAACCTATATTCCGGTGGTAATCGTCCAAACGGAATCAGTAACGACGGCAGCGTAGTGTATGGCTGGGCTGACCTGCCTGCCGCCTCCCGTTCTCCGGTGATCTGGAAGGATGGTGAGTTTATTGAACTGGCTCCCACTGAATTTGGAGAAGCTTTCGGAGCCTCTTCCCACGGTGAATACGTAGTAGGTTATGCCGGCGCCAACGGTTTTATCTGGAATGAAGAAACCGGCGTTACCTTATTCTCCAATACCCTCAATGCTGAAAGCCTGAATCCGCTGGCAGTTTCCGATGCCGGAACCATTTTTGGCTACACGGTGGATTGGCCCCCGTTTCCCGATTATCGCCACGGTTTTGTCCGCCTCTTTTCAGGCGAAATGATGACCTTTAACGATTATGCTGTCAGCCGCGGTATGGCCGATGCAGCTGACTGGTCGTTCCTGAGCATCAATGCCGTTACTCCGGATGAAAATAAATTTATTGGTTCGGCCATGAATCCGGATGGCGAATACGTTTCGTTCTTAATAGATTTCGGAGCCGAAATCCCCTCCATAGTAGTTTCTCCCGCCAGTTTAACCGAAGCCCTTTATCCCGGAACCACGTCCGTTCAGGATCTGGTGATCCAGAATACCGGCAATGGCGCCCTTGATTATGAAACATACATCAACTTCATACAGGCAAATCCCCGTGTTCAGTCGGTCAATGTTCCGGCCGGAAAAAATATCAGGCCGGGCCGACTGGAACTTAAAAAAGACAGAACCCATGGTGGCAGTCCCTCCCAGGCAAAAAGCAGGGACGGATTCATCCTGAATTATGACGGTCCCAATGTGGATGCCATCGGGCTGGTAGATGGAGGAACCTTCTACAATGCCGTCCGTTTCCCGGCTGATATGGTCGCCCCTTTTTACGGCGCCTCAATTTCATCGGTGGATGTGTATATCAATGATCTTCCTGCCCTTGCCATGCTTAAATTCTGGGGACCCGGTTCCACTACGAATCCCGGAGAATTGCTGTATGAACAGGTCATCACCCCGGTACCTTACAGCTGGAATACCATCAATCTCACCTCACCCCTCATCCTCGATGGAAACGACCTTTGGACCGGTTTCACGTACACCCATGATGCCGGGCAGTTTGTAGCCGGAATCGATGGCGGCCCACTCAATCCCAACGGTGATTTTATATCGCAGGACGGCGTAACCTGGGAAAGGCCTTCCGATTACGGATTTGGCTCCAACTGGAATATCCGGGCTATGGTACAATTGGGTCAGGGCAACTGGCTCAGCCTCGATCCCGCTTCAGGTACGGTTCCTGCCGAAAGCTCCGAAACCCTTACCGCCACTTTCGATGCCACCGCCTTAACTTCAGGTACTTACATGGCCAACATCATCATCACCAGCAACGACCCTGAAAACCCCATGCTTGTGGTGCCGGTCACCCTCGATTTGCTCACCGGAATAAGTGAAAACACCCAAAGCCAGATAAAAGTGTTTCCGGTTCCTGCGGCCACCATCCTGAATATTGAAACCCGTGAAGGCATCGAAACCATCCGGTTTTACAATACATTCGGGCAAATGGTATCGGAATACAGAATAACTAATATGACGGGCAATGTTCTTAACCTGACAGGCATTCAGGCTGGCGTTTACCAGTTGCAGATGGTTACATCTAACGGGAAAATGTACTACAGAACTATTGTGATTAATTAGTATCATAGGGATTACATCCCGTATATCTAAGGGACGACATCCCGGACATTTTCCTGATGGTTTAACTACAGGTAATGTCCGGGATGTCGTCCCTTTTCACTTTAAAAAAACCGTATTTTTGACCCGTTGAAAACGAGGAAAATATGAAAGGTAATAACATCAGCCGGCTGATTACGGTTAACAAATCGGAGGTATCCGGTGAAAATATTCTGGAACTACACATTCCATTCGATCAGGAGTTGATCAATCTGATAAAAACCATTCCGGGCGCTAAATGGTCGGCAGACCGGAAACGCTGGTTGTTACCCAATACGCCAGATAATTTGAAAATCCTTTTTGTAACTTTTAAAGATAAGGCCTGGGTTGACGCCACTGCGTTGTTTCCGAAGAAAGAAGCAAAACCTGAAGCAACTTCCAAACTGCCGCCGGTCAAAGAGGTTCCCAAAGAGTCATTACCTGTACTCCCCGAAGAGGTTGGAAAAAGAATCATTAAATTTGCCGATTACCTGAACAGCAAGCGTTACAGTTCACAAACCGTTAAAGTATACACCGGCAGTCTTGAAACCTTCCTGCGTTTCGTTCAGAAACCGCCCGAACAGGTAACCAATGCCGATCTGATCGGCTTTAACAACCGGTACATCCTGAAGCACAGGCTTTCGGCATCGTACCAGAACCAAGTGGTGAATGCCGTGAAACTGTTTTTCCGGAAAATTGAGAACCGGCAGATCGATGTTGAACTTGTTGAGCGACCAAGGCGCGAACATAAACTTCCCAATGTGTTAAGCAAAGAGGAAGTGAAAGCCATACTGCAGGCGCCTTCCAATATTAAGCACAGAACGATGCTCAGTTTGATTTATGCCTGTGGGCTGAGGCGAAGTGAACTCATTAACCTGAAACCGGCACACATTGATTCGAAAAGACATTTGCTTCTGATTCTTGATGCGAAGGGCAAGAAAGACAGGGTAGTACCTGTTTCGGACAAGATAATTGAAATGCTTAGGGATTATTACAAACAATATAAACCGAAGTTGTGGCTGTTTGAAGGCCAGGAGCCCGGGGAGCAATACAGTGAAACCAGTTTACAAAAAGTGTTGAAAATGGCGCTTGAAACAGCCGGGATTAAAAAGCCGGTAACCTTGCACTGGTTGAGGCATTCATACGCTACTCATCTGTTGGAAGCGGGAACCGATTTAAGGTACATTCAGGAATTGTTGGGTCATAAAAGCAGCAAGACAACTGAAATTTACACGCATGTAACCGAGAAAAGCCTGCAAAAAATTAAAAGTCCGTTTGATGATTTATAGTTGCCGTTGTTATTGACAATATTTTTTATTTTTGTGCAGAGATATATATACCTGAAAAAATGACAAAAGTACCTATACCGGTCTATCAGCGGGATGCATATATGCACCTGAATAGAGGTTATGGTGCATGTATAAACGAGTTAGCGGCTATTCCCCCTACTTTTAAAAAGTTGACTTCGTATGCTAACGGGGTTGAGGCACCTCAACCGTTTTTTGCTAAATTCCATCACTCTCTGCAAGGCCGATTTTAGAACTGTCGCTCCCGATTCATCGGGAAGCACGGGCGCAATTCTGGTTGGGATGCTTGCGATGACCTCAGTGGCGGTCCCGATTCTTTCGGGAACCCCGTTCAGAATATTTTCTTGCCAAAAGCACATCCCCTGAGAGTATTGAAAACCTAATTTTTATGGAGCAGGAAGTCATTTCTATGGAAGTCGTCAATCCCCATGCTGCGGGTGTAGACGTCGGAAGCCGTTCCCACTGGGTGGCAGTGGGCCAGTCCGAACAGGACGTTCGGGAGTACGGGGTGTTCAACCAAGACCTGTTTGCCATGTCCGACTGGTTGAAAGAAAAAGCAATCAAAACCGTCGCCATGGAAAGTACAGGCACTTACTGGCAGAATCTGTATGCCGTCTTGATCTCCAGAGGCTTTGAAGTGATCCTCTGCAACGGGAAGTTTACCAAAAACATCAAGGGAAAGAAAACCGACATCAAAGACTGCCAGTGGATCCAAAAACTCCATACCCTTGGCCTGTTGACTGGTAGTTTTCTGCCAGAAGGCAAGACAGAGGAATTGCGCACCTATTGCAGGCATAGGGCAAATCTGCTCCATTCAGCTGCATCAGCCACCAAGAAAATGCAAAAATACCTCCGCCTGCTCAATCTCCGGCTCGATGTAGTAGTCCGGGATATCTGTGGACTTACCGGCCTGCTGATCATCCGGGCCATTTGCGATGGGGAAACTGATCCACAAAAACTGGCTGCTCTCCGCCATGGAAACTGCCGAAAAAGTGAGGAAGAAATAGCCAAAGCACTCCAAAGCAACGGAAGAAAAGATTACCTCTTCGCACTCAGACAGGAACTGGAAACCTATGATCAGACCCAGGAAAAAATAACCCAATGCGACATCGAAATCGAAAAAATGCTCAATGAAATCATCCAGTCAGATGACAACAAAAGACAGCATCACCTCGAACCCAAAATCCACAAACGAGTCAACAAAAACACCCCAAAAGACATTGACCTCAACCTGAAAGCCTATCAACTCTTTGAAGGAACAGATCTGTTGGCCATTGAAGGAATGAGCTTCTCTACCATTCTTTCCTTAATGAGCGAAGTCGGACCTGAGGGAATTAAAAAATTCAAAACTGCCAAACACTTCGCCTCCTGGCTAAGACTAGCTCCAAACAATAAAGTCAGTGGCGGAAAACTCCTGTCCAGCAAAGTGCCTAAAGGAAGCAACCGCCTCAAAATCGCACTCCGAAATGCGGCCAATGCCATCGGAAACCTGAAAGAATCAACGCCTCTGAGAGACTTCTTTCACCGGATAAGTTTCCGAAAAGGAAGAGTCTCCGCCATAAGTGCAACTGCAAGAAAACTGGCCGTGATCATTTGGAACATGGTGGTAAAAGGAATTCCCTATATCAACCCGGAAGGATACCTATTCCTGGACCAAAAAAGAAAGTTGGGATTAGTTAAAAGGATAAAGAAGCAAATCGATAAATTCGGTCTCACCGAAGACGATCTGGGACTCAAAACAGCTGAAATTTAAGGATTTTGGGAGCCGTTAGTCAGAATATTACGACCAACCGTGCTAAACAGAAAAATCGTATATTTGCCGACACGAAAATTTAAGTAAGACGAAATGTAAAAAATAATTTCTTTCAGACAAATCATAACAGCAACTGCAAAGTGGTTGTCGTATTGTTTCATTTTTAACGAAAGAAATTATGCTTATTCTACAAAACATTTCATATACACACCCAAACAAGGATTTACTGTTTAGCGACATCAATTTGACAGTAAACAATCACGAAAAGACAGCGTTAATCGGCAACAACGGAGCAGGAAAATCAACTTTGCTCAAAATTATCGCCAAAGAATTGCAACCATCCAACGGACAAATAAGCGTTGAAACTGAGCCGTATTTTGTTCCACAAATTTTCGGCCAGTTTAATCATCTGACCATTGCAGAAGCATTGAAGATTGACAAAAAATTAAACGCTCTAAAAGAAATTTTGAACGGAAATACAAGTGAAGAAAATTTCAATTTACTCAATGACGATTGGACAATTGAAGACCGTTGTAATGACGCTTTACAAGATTGGCAACTGACCGATTTAGACTTGTCGCAAAAAATGGAAACGTTGAGTGGCGGGCAAAAAACAAAAGTTTTTTTGGCAGGAATTTCCATTCATCAACCCGAATTGATTTTATTGGACGAGCCAAGCAATCATTTGGACATCGCAAGCCGACAACTTTTGTATGACTTCATTCAAACCACAAAAAGCACTTTGGTTGTTGTAAGCCACGATAGAAAATTACTCAATCTGTTAGACACAGTTTGCGAATTGAGTAAACACGGAATTAAAGTTTTTGGCGGTAATTACGACTTTTACAAAGAACAAAAGCAAATTGAAAACAATGCTTTGAGCCAAGACATTCAAAGCAAGGAAAAAGCGTTACGAAAAGCCAAAGAAAAAGAACGGGAAACTTTGGAACGACAGCAAAAGTTAGACAATCGTGGAAAAGGCAAACAAGAAAAAGCAGGTGTTGCCAGAATAATGATGAACACTTTGCGAAACAATGCCGAAAACAGCACATCAAAACTCAAAAGTGTTCACGCTGAAAAAATCATTGGAATTTCACAAGACTTGCAAGAACTTCGTTCTTTATTGCCCGACATTGACAAAATGAAATTTGGCTTTGACAATTCAGCATTACACAAAGGGAAAATTTTGTTTACAGCAACGAACATAAATTTCGCATACAACACTCAATCACTTTGGACAGAAAACTTGAATTTCCAAATTACAAGTGGCGAACGCATTGCATTGAAAGGACAAAATGGTTCGGGAAAAACGACTTTGATAAAACTCATTTTGGGCGACATTGAAACACAAACAGGAACAATTTATCGAGCAGACAACAAATCGGTTTACATTGACCAAGACTATTCTTTGCTTGACAACAAACTAAAAGTTTACGAACAAGCCCAACAATTCAATGTATCTGCATTACAAGAACACGAAATAAAAACTCGGCTCAACCGCTTTTTATTTACAAAAGAAGATTGGGACAAATCTTGTGGTGAGTTGAGCGGTGGCGAAAGAATGCGTTTGTTACTTTGTTGCTTGACAATAAACAGTAAATCACCCGATATTATTATTTTTGACGAGCCAACAAACAATTTAGATATTCAAAATGTAGAAATTTTGACGACAGCCATAAATGAATATCAAGGAACATTAATTGTTGTGTCGCACGATGAAACATTTTTAGAGCAAATAAACATAGAACGGACAGTTGGACTTTGACAAAAATACAGCCGCTAACAAGGTATTGCCGCAATGGGGGCTGACGTGCTTTTATGAAACTTTTGTGGGTAAACGAACAGCAGTGCATCTATTGAACATTTGTGCTAAAAATCCCCCACTGCGGCAATACCCAAACCGTTATGGGCTATTATAAGTACGACTTGCTGGTCATTACTGGGCTGACCACCCAAAGTCGAAAATGTGAAAGCGAAAAACGACATTAAAAATAAAGTAGCCGAGCAAAAAAAGCTGAAAATCGAAAGAGTAAGCAGTATTTTACAACATTCTAAATTTTAAAATCATGGAAAAAAAATTGTTTAGTATTGTTGGATTTTTAATAATTGCAACAATAGCATCAATTGTTTTGTTTTCAGGCGGTTGTTCGAAAGAGAACAAATCATCCACTGAAGCAGAAGTAATTCAGGATATTTCGTCCTTAAAAGCAGAAAATGCAAATTCTGCCACGATTCAAATAGAATGTGCTGGTACTTGTGAAAACAATGAAATTTGCGGGGCTCGCTGGAATATTCCCTCAGGCATAATTGAATGTACTTGTAGTGGTTGTGTGATGTCGATTACAAAAGACAATCCTTCTGATAGAAGTACTGCATCTAGATCAGATATGGAAAAAATTGCTGCACACTTTGTTGACTATCTTTATAGAGAACATGGCACGCAAAATTACTTAATCACAAACTACAAACAGACATTCTATGACCTGGCGGAGTACATTGAGATTAATTATATTTTGAATGACGATCCGTCAGAAATTTTCAGCTTAACTTTTCTATCAAAATTTGAATCAACTGATTTAAAGGCACCTCCTCATACAGTCTTGGTTGATTGCCATGGCTCATGTGATACATCGGCTGAAAAATGTGTTGAAGTTTATAACACTAATACTGGTGAAGTTTATTGTAAATGTCAAAGTGATAATTGCAAAATGAAAATCGAAGAAGTGAAATAAACTACTGATAATCAACAAATAACAGCCCATAACAAAAGCTAAATGCAAGCGGGCAGAAAGTGCTGAATTGAAGCATATAACATCAAATAAACATTGTGCTTTTTTGAATGTTCAGTGCTTTGAAATGCCCGCCTGCACTTAGCTTCGGCCGTTAGCAACAAGGCGAAGGCCACCGCACATTTAAGCACTTTCGGTTTTTGCTGAAGCACTGGCCATAAAATGAAAAACCAAAAGAGCTCAAATTGGGGCAACCATATGAAAAAGGAAAAAAATAATTAGCTTCACAATATTTATTGAAAATGAAAATAATACATGAAATTGATTAGATGTGTTTTAATTTTATTTACCTGTTTTATTTACCATGAAAGTTTTTCCCAGGATTTTTGGGAACCATTGAACACCCCCGGAGGGTTGTCTATGTTTGATGTGGAGGTGGATTCTGAAGGCCGGGTTTATTTGGCCTGCCCGGGGCCCACAGGAGAGTTGACCGGGATATACAGGAGCGACGACAATTGTAATACCTGGGTAAGGAAGGTTGAAGGTATGGACACTACCTATAATCCACATACCCGCTCCATAGCTATCGACAATTACGATAATATTATAGTTGGGGAGAATTCCCGAATATACAGGTCTGATGATCATGGTGAAACCTGGACAGAAGTTTATTATTCCCCTCCTCTCGCGTATAATTTTAATAGGGCCGAATTTGGTTTTGATAGCATCTTCCTGGTAGGTGGCGAATATGATAACGGAATAGTACGCTCGGGCGACAATGGCCTTAGCTGGCAGGTAGTACTCGATTTTAATGACTTTGAGCCTGAAACCTCTGAAGCACTTAGGGGCATTTGTTTCGCAAGTGATGGTGTTATCTTTGCATGTTCGCAAACCTTTTATGCAGCAAGCGGGTCGGTTTATATATCGGAAGACTATGGGATGACCTGGCAGGTGTTTTATAACAACGGGTACAGCCAGTTTTATTCGATTGAAATGGGCAACGACGGACGCCTGATTGTTGGAGGTAACGGGATACACCAATACAACTTTGAAACAGGCTTATGGGAATACGAAAACTATAATTTTATTGCCAGGGATATTTTGGCCGTGCCCGATAGTAAAATTTTTGTTGCCGACTCTTACAATGGGGGTGGTTTTGGGGTTGTTTACTCCGCCGATAATGGGCAGTCCTACGAAGTACTTAATTCGGGTATGCTTTCTCCCGATGGTAGAAGCTTTGCTGTTGATTTATCGGGTAGGGTTTTAGTATGTGGTAGTTTGTCGAATGCATTATATCGAAGCTATGATACTTTGGTAACGGGCATCATCCCGGATAAAGAAAATGTAGCAGGTTCGGGGCTTGTTGCTTACCCCAACCCTTTCAATAGACATTGTATAATTCAATCCCCGTTTCCTGAGTTTGCCTCGCTTATACTTTACGATATGCAAGGGGTAGTTGTTCTTAAATCATATATTAAAGGTTTTGGTACTTACAACGTAAACGCAAACACACTAAGCAAAGGAATGTATATAGCTATAATACAATCGAATAATTATAAACGTACAATAAAACTAATTCATCATTAAACAAAATTGACTAAAAATGAAAAAATCAATTCAACTTCCGGTTTTCTTAGGACAGCTCTTTTTTATGAGCTTTATTTTTAACCTTGCTTACGCGCAAACGGAATCGGGCTATCTGCCAAGCGATCCGGCCTACATTTCAAGCCTGCCTGTAATGATCCTTTCGCCCGAATCTGCCTTATTAACCTTACCCATTGAGGTGGATAACTCATCAACAATTTATTTTCCGAGAGAAGACGATACTGGAGATTTGTACATTTACGATCAATCGGGCACAGCAAGTTGCCAGTCGGTATCCACGATATTTAACACTTATGCCTACGAAGTTAACAGGTTACGGAACCTGCCATCAAACTCGCAATATACACGCTACGCCCCAAATTTTAGCTGGAACCATTTAAACGAGGGCCATTGTGGCTGGCAAGGTTACACAAGCTTACAAATCGTACACGATTTTTTAAAGGAATCAGGGGCAATGAATGATATGGATTTTGACGGCCCCGCACAATTGGACAAGGACGATTGCCGAAGGTGGCCTACCGGCTATGAATTGTATAATAATACACTTCAAAATAAACTGGATGAGGTTACTACCATTGAGATTTTGCTGGATGGATCGGGCCTTGAAGAGTTAAAGCATTACCTGTACGACCATAACGAAGGGTCGTCTGTAGGAGGCGTGGTTACTTTTGGGGCAAGGGAATACGACAATGCGAATGCTACTTCGTTGGTGCCTCCAAGCGCTCATGCAGGTGATCAGGTAAGGATTAAAATGGATTATGTTTGGGGTGGCCATTCGGTTACCATTATTGGTTATTGCGACGATGTAATGTTCGATTGGGGTGGTGCCGGTACGCCGGGTGCTGTAGAACCTGATGGTGAATACAGAAATGATAAAGACAACAACCTGGATGGGGTTATAGATATGAGTGATTGGGAAATAGGGGCTGTTAAAATCGTAAATTCATATGATACATGGTGGGGCACTGATGGTTTTGAGTGGGTATTGTACTGTTGCCTTCCTAACGACCCGCAATACCCTCAATACAATGAATTTTATGCCTTAACGCCCAAAGTGCAAAATGACCCTGAGGTTGTACTGAAACTAAAAATTGATAATTTGAAAAGAGACGATTTAAGGATAGGATGCGGATATGGCTTTGATGCAAATTCAACAAGTTATGTTGGTGATGCAGTATATTATACCGGTTATTATAATGATGGTGGAGATATTACAATCCAGGGATCATATATTAATGGGGTTCCAATTTATGGGCCGATTGAAATTCTTCTTGATTATAGTCACTTTTTCCCCGGTATTGATTTTGGAAAAGTTTTCTTAATCAATGAAAATACAGGCTCAACCGGAGGTGAAATAATTTCTTACTCTCTTGTTGATTATCGATGGGATGAAGTATTTGAATTAGCATATGACCAAACTAATTTCCCTATCGGTAATCCTTCGATAGTCGGAATAAATTATGACCTTATCGCTCATGAAGAAGTTATCGATGAGGACATTGTTTTATTTAGTGACATGGTTTCCCGTTTCACCCCCACTGTGTCAAATAACTCAACAATGACAATAGAAAATGGGGTAAACATAGATATGTACGATAGCAAAATTGTAATCGAAACTGGTTCAACATTGATTATTGAAGATAATGTTACAATAACCGGTAAACGGGGAAGTAGCGAATTAATCATTGACGGTTCAATACAAATTGGCAATAATGTCCATTTCGTTTCAGAATCTGGCGCAACCCTCAAGGTAAGGATAAACAGCACTGGTTCAATGCTTTCGATGAATAATGTAACGTTTGATAAATGCGACCTTTACAATAACGGAATTGAACTTACCATAGATTCATCGGATTTCAACAATACCTACCTTTATTCTTTTATTGGTGATATCACAATTACAAATTCTGATTTTACCAACTCGTGGTCATACCTTGAAAACCAATGGGAGGGATTTCCATTTAAGGTTACAATAACCGATTGTGAGTTTAGTAATGGATCAGGCAAACCGGGTATTGATATTTGGAACTACGAAGATTTCGATATCAGAAACAATGAAATCCATGCCATGTATAACGGGATACAAATTATTGACTGCGGTGAAGGAAAAGGCGACCAGAATATTAATGAGAATAATATCTATAATAATTCTTCAAGCGGCATCATCATTTATAACTCAACAGCCTCAATCTGGAACAACCGGGTGAATTTAAATAAATACGGAGTTAAGTTTTACAACCAAAGCAATATAGCGCTATATGGAAATCCTGATGCGCAAGGTATTGGTGAAACCCAACTCATAAAGGATAATGTTTCTTATGAAGTTTATTCTTCGCAAAACAGTTTTCCTTTTTATTTCCGGCATAATGCCATTATAGATGAAAATAACGCAGGAGGCAGCGGTGATGCATTAGTATATCAAAACCAGGTGACAGGTGGATTTTCGTTGAAAGATGTTCGTTACAATTGCTGGGGATACAACTTCAATGCATCGCAGGACCTATACCCGGGTGGGTATATTTGGAGCCCAACCTGGTGTCCTCCTGATAATACAGATGAATCCTTTGACGATGAACTACTTTATGAGAGTGCGCAAGAACTTGTTAATCAAGAAAACTATTTGGATGCGAAAAGTTCATTCCAATTATTAATTGAACAATATTCTGATTCGAAATATGCTGATGCTTCGATGAAAGAACTTTTTGGACTTGAAAAATATGTAACTGATGATTATGCTGAATTAATACAGTATTATGAAGCAAACAACGCAATTCAATCAGATACAAGTTTAAAAAAATTAAGCGGGTTCCTGGTCAATAAATGCAACCTTAAACTTGAGAACTGGCCTACAGCAATATCATGGTACGAGAACATTATTCAAAATCCTGAAAGTATGGAAGACAGTATTTTTGCCGTCATTGATTTGGGTTATACATACCTGCTTATGGAAAACGGAGGCTTTAAAACAACTTATACTGGAAATATGATTGAGCATAAACCAGTTTCAACTGAACAGTTTATTGAAAAACGAAATTATCTTTTGTCGCTTTTGCCGGGTAATCAAATGAGTGAAGTTTTAAAAGAGAACATTGCTATAATGAAAGATGGGGAATTGCTTCAGAATGTTCCTAATCCGTTTAAAGGAAGCACTCAAATTTGGTACAAACTGGAAAGCGAATCAACGGTTGAACTAGATGTTTACAATTATACCGGGCTGTTGATAAGGTCTATAAATGAAGGATCTAAAACAAAAGGAAACCACTTCATTGACTTTGATGCATCCAACTTAATAAATGGAATTTATTTCTATTCCATCATCATTAACGGACAGACGACTGATACAAAGAAAATGACAATAATAAAATAACATCCGACAAATAATGCCTACGCACCGCAGCTATACACATCCCGCCTTCGCAGAAGCCAACACTAAAGCAAAAAGGCGGGATGAGTAAACCTGCCCCAACACTGGGAGAAATTGAACGCCCAGTTGCTAACACGGGCTCATAAAGCATTGCGGCAAAAGGGCTTAGAATGAAATGTTGTAGTAATAAAAACGAATTACTAACTTGAAAAATTTATCAAGAAAACCGCAACGCTTCATAGCCCCAACCGTTATGGGCTATTATAAGTACGACATGCTGGTCATTACTGGGCTGACCACCCAAAGTCGAAAATGTGAAAGCGAAAAACGACATTAAAAATAAAGTAGCCGAGCAAAAAAAAGCTGAAAATCGAAAGAGTAAGCAGTATTTTACAACATTCTAAATTTTAAAATCATGGAAAAAAAATTGTTTAGTATTGTTGGATTTTTAATAATTGCAACAATAGCATCAATTGTTTTGTTTTCAGGCGGTTGTTCGAAAGAGAACAAATCATCCACTGAAGCAGAAGTAATTCAGGATATTTCGTCCTTAAAAGCAGAAAATGCAAATTCTGCCACGATTCAAATAGAATGTGCTGGTACTTGTGAAAACAATGAAATTTGCGGGGCTCGCTGGAATATTCCCTCAGGCATAATTGAATGTACTTGTAGTGGTTGTGTGATGTCGATTACAAAAGACAATCCTTCTGATAGAAGTACTGCATCTAGATCAGATATGGAAAAAATTGCTGCACACTTTGTTGACTATCTTTATAGAGAACATGGCACGCAAAATTACTTAATCACAAACTACAAACAGACATTCTATGACCTGGCGGAGTACATTGAGATTAATTATATTTTGAATGACGATCCGTCAGAAATTTTCAGCTTAACTTTTCTATCAAAATTTGAATCAACTGATTTAAAGGCACCTCCTCATACAGTCTTGGTTGATTGCCATGGCTCATGTGATACATCGGCTGAAAAATGCGTTGAAGTTTATAACACTAACACTGGTGAAGTTTATTGTAAATGTCAAAGCGATAATTGCAAAATGAAAATCGAAGAAGTGAAGTAAACTACTGACATTCAACGAATAACAGCCCATAACAAAAGCTAAATGCAAGCGGGCTGATAGTGCTGATTTGAAGCGTATTACAATTAATAAGCATCGTGGTTTATTGAATGCTAATTGCTTTGAAATGCCCGCCTGCACTTAGCTTCGGCCGTTATGGCACATAATAAAAAACGAAACCGACAACATTTAACTGAATAAATATGAGAAAAATATTATTAGGACTTTCACTTTTAATTACACTAACTGGATTTAGCCAGAAAAATCAAATTCAAGTATTGAGTAATGAGAAAATATTAGGAAAAAGCCTTGTTGATAGCTCTGTTATTAAAGGATTTGAATATGTATTTTCTGATAGAATTCATGAAACGTTTATTGATACAACAACTGGATTTTTAACTGTTCAATTGCGCGGACTAAGAAAAGAAAAATGGCTTAGTAATACTGGAAATATTATCCAATATGACATTAAAAATCAAAAAGTATTATGGAGCAAAAAGATTGCTTATCAATCAAGCAATCTACAACAATTCAGTAAAACAATGATTTATACCGTTGCCAATAAGAGTTATTGTCTTGATATTGAAACAGGAAATGAACTTTGGGAAGTTAAAAACAACATATACTTCGTTGACCCAATTGATAATATTGGCATCGGATATAAATTCAAAAACTCAACTGGATATTCGAATGAACTTGAAGGAATTGATTTAAAAAATGGCAATATAGTTTGGAAAAGAGATTTAAATAGAGAATATGGTTGGAATGATGTGTTTTACACAAATGATTCAACTATGATTGTGGTTGCTGCTGGATTACATGCAATAAATATAAAAACAGGAAAAGGCTGGGATTACAATACGATTACAGGAAAAAAAGATTATACAGGAACGGCTGCTGCAAATGCGGTTGGAGTTGGCTTAGGTTTGCTTACAGGGACATTCGTAATGTCCACAGGACACAATTTAGTAAGAGATTTGGTATCAAACACGATTATTGACAGTTCCAATATTTATTTTGCTTCAAAAGAACAACTTGTAAAAATCGACAAACAATCAGGTGAAATATTATGGAAATTCCCATTTTCAAATGACTTAGCAAGTAAATCCTCAATCTTCATGAATGACAGCGTAATATTTATGATTAATAAAGGAATGGCATTTATGGGATACAGACAATTAGATTTTGGCAAGCCATTCTTTGCTGCATTTGACAGACAGTCGGGCAAACAGATATTCTTATCATTAATAAATGTAAAAGACGACCAAATTCTAAGTTATCAGATACAAAACAGAGAAATCTTTTTGGTATTTAAAAACAGAATTGCAAAATATTCAATGGAAACGGGGAATATGATTACAGAAAAAGACTTTCCGAAAGACAATTTCGGAGAATTGAAATATTTTGTAGGTAATCAAGTATTTATCACAAATCAAAATGGAGATTTAATGAGTCTTCCACAATCTGATTCCACAAAAGTATTTGTTTTTACAAGTCAAGGTAAAACGTTATCCATTGACGGCGAATTAAATATTTCAAAAACAATAGAATACGATGAATTAAGCATTTATTATCTGAGAACAAAGGATTATAAATTTATCGCAAAAGAAAAAAAGACTTTGATTATTAATAATGTAGGGAAAAGAATTGCAGAAATTGATGTGACCTCAAATGCCTTTATGATTGGTAATACTTTATATGACACTCAAGACAAGAATTTTATAACAATTGATTTGAGAGAAATGATTAAAAATGAATGAATTACGTGCCCTAACATCGTATATAAAACATTTGGCAGTCAGTGGTTTACCGAGCGTTTTAGCTCGTATCAGAGTCACTTGTAACTTGACAGGAAAGTGCTTCGAAATGCCAAACGTTTCATATACGTAACCGTTACAGGCAAGCGTAAAAGACGAAACCGCAAGACAAAACCGACATTAAAAATATAAAGACGAGATAAAGAGAAATGGCAAATAGCAATCTGACAAATGCAAGGAATGCAAAAAATGACGAGTTCTACACTCAATACCACGACATTGAGAAAGAAGTCGAAGCATATTTAGAATATGACCCTAGTGTGTTTCGTGGTAAGACAGTTTTATTGCCTTGTGACGACCCTGAGTGGAGTAACTTTACTAAGTTCTTTGCACAGAACTTTGACCGCTTTGGACTTAAAAAACTAATCAGTACGAGCTATGCGGTTGAAAGTAAACTATACAAAAGCAATTATCAACCAACTCTTTTTGAAGTGAATGACCCGCAGTTTGATGAATACAAAACACGTAAAAACGGCAAAATTTTCACTTTGACAAGAGATTTAAATATGGACGGTAAGAAGGATTATAAAGACATTGAGTGGAGATATTTAAAAGGTGATGGGGATTTTAAGAGCAAAGAAATTAAAAAACTAAGGGACGAAGCAGACATAATCGTTACAAATCCACCGTTTTCATTATTCCGAGAATTTTTAGCTTGGATAGTGGAAGCAAACAAACAGTTCCTTGTAATTGGTAATATCAATGCTATCACTTACAAGGAATTATTTCCTCTAATTCAATCCGACAAACTTTGGTTAGGGGCTACTAATTTCAATAAGGGAATGTATTTCAAAGTTCCAACAGACTTTGTTTATGCCTCAACTTACAAATTTGAAAGAGAACAAAATGGCGAAAAAGTTAATCGTGTTCCAGGTGTTTGTTGGTTCACAAACATTGACCACGGCAGACGTCACCAACCTTTACCTTTAATGACAATGGCTGACAATTTGAAGTTCAGTAAGCATAAAGAAATTAAAGGAAAGAAGGAGTATGACAAATATGAAAATTATGATGGAATTGATGTTCCATTTACAGATGCTATTCCAAGTGACTATGATGGTGTTATGGGAGTTCCAATAACATTCTTAGACAAATATTCACCCGAACAATTTGAAATCATTTGGCAAGCAAGTGGTAACACAAGAGCATCAGCACCAAAAGAGATTTTAAAGCGATTGAAATACAAGCCACACCCAGAAGACAGGGGTGGTTGCACAATCGTAAACGGCAATAGAACCTATGGTAGGATTTTAATCAAACACAGAAAGAACAAAAAATGAAAACTACACTAAGAACAGACATAACAGTCAAAGACATTTGCGATGGGTTTGTTTATAATCAACTTGAAGGAAAAGGTCTTTTCGGTTTATCAGGGAAATTAACAATTCAACCTGAATATCAGAGAAACTATATTTATGCAGATGGTAAAAGAGATGTGGCAGTAATTGACTCTATGCTCAAAGATTATCCATTAGGTTTAATCTATTTTGTCAAGATAAACGAAAATAAATTTGAAGTGTTAGATGGTCAACAACGAATCACAAGTTTTGGTCGTTTCGTAACAAATAAATTTGCAATCAAGGTAGATGGGATGGAGCAATATTTTGAAAGTCTTGCACCCGAACTTCAATCAAAGATTTTAAACACCAAATTAACTATTTACGAATGTGAAGGCGAAGAACCTGAAATTAAGGCTTGGTTTAAAACAATCAATATTGCGGGTGTGCCATTGACTAATCAAGAATTAAACAATGCTATATATTCAGGTCCTTTCGTGACTTTGGCAAAAGCAGAATTCAGCAATAGTCAAAATGCTAATCTTCAAAAGTGGAGTGCCTATGTATCAGGCAGTGCAAATCGTCAAGAAATTTTAGAATGTGCGCTTGATTGGGTTAGCAAAGGAAAAATTGAAGATTATATGGCATTTCACCGTAAGGATGAGAATATAAATGAACTTAAAACTTATTTCACAAGTGTCATAGATTGGGTTTCAACTGTATTTACGGACGTTGAAAGTGAAATGCGTGGACTTGAATGGGGCAGACTTTATGAAACATACAAAAAGTATCCATACAGTCCTCAACAGGTTTCTGAACAAGTCAAAAAGCTTTATGCCGACCCTTATGTAAAAAATCGTAAAGGGATTTTTGAGTATATACTTGGCGGTTCAACAGACACAAAACTTTTAGAAGTTCGGGTTTTTGACGAAGCGACTAAAAAATCAGTTTATGCTATCCAGACAGCAGAAGCAGAGAAAAAGAGTGTTTCAAATTGCCCATTATGTGCGTTAGGACACGACAGCAATAAAACTAAAATTTGGAAACTCGCAGAGATGGACGCAGACCACGTAACAGCTTGGAGCAAAGGCGGTGCGACAGACACAAAAAATTGCCAAATGTTATGCAAGACACACAACAGAGCAAAAGGAAACAAATGATGACTATAAATAACGGAAAGACAGAACGCCAGCCTGTAACAGCGGTTTGGCGTAATGGCGGGTTCAGTGCATCGTATGACAGTTTTGTGGTAGGTTCAAGTGCAATTCTTCGATTGAACTTTTGTGCTAAAAATCCGCCACTACGCCAAACCGCAAAACGTTGGCTGCAAGCTGAAGAAACACAATACTGAAAAATAACTACTAAAAACCATGAAACAATGAAAATCAAAAAACCACCTTAGCACAAGAATCTTACCGTACAAAAATCTTGTTTTAAAAATTAGTGTTTAACTTAAAATTTATCAAAATGAAGACAATGACTTTTTTACTTGCAGTCTTTGCAATTCTAATAATCTTTGTAGATTGCAATAAAGATGAACTTTATTATTCAGACGAAAGTATAATTGTGAACTCTGAACCGAGTATTTCTATTTACAAAACAAATGGAGATTATTTTCATTATGTATATGTCGGCATTGATAGTATCGATAATATCACTATGTCGCCTGCTTATACATCAAATAGTCCATTTATTAATATTGATAAAAATGGAAATATTACATATACTCAAAGATGGAAGCTTAAAAGTGGTTATATTGTTTGTAAGGAGATGGAATATAATAACATGGCTTTTACAAATATCACTTTCCAAGAACTAATTGAATATACAGATAAAAATGGTGGAGATATTCCTGCAAATTGGTTCAAGTCTCGAATTATTGATAAAGAACCTTTTACTGAGTATTATTGGCTTGGTGGATTAAATCATCAAACACAAGAGTTCACTCTCGGACAAATCAATAAAATGATAGAAAACGGTACAATAGAAACTGTATTTACAAAAATTAAGTAACGTAAAATTCAATCAAAATGAAATACTTACAAAAATCTATATTTCCAGTAATTCCTCTCATTGTAGCATTGGCTTTGCTTTTGCCCTTTACTTTACGGGCTCAAACAATTGATTACAAGGAAGTTGAAAAAGTAGCTCTGAATTCTTTTTTATTACATTCAGGAAAAAATTTATCAAATATCAGAATTACAGATGTGATACCGGTTTCTGATAACAACGAAAACGAAGTAGCTTATTACATATTTAATATTGAACCCAAGGGGCATATTGTTGTATCGAATGACAGAGCTTTTGAGCCAATACTAGGCTATGGACTAAGTTCAACCATTGATTTCGACAGCATTCCTCCAGGCTTGAAATATTTACTCGATAATTTTAAAAATGAAATAAGTTATACAAGGAAGCAAGGTATTGTTACAAGTAAAGAAACCAGAGAGAAATGGGACTATTACTTAAACTTAGCCGAAACTTCAGGGCAAAAAAGTTACTCAACCGGAACATATCTAATGCAAACTATTTGGGGACAAGACCTTGGATTTAATCGTTTTTGCCCATTAGACCCAAATACAAATAATAGAACTATTGTCGGATGTGGAGGTGTTGCTCTTGGCCAAATTCTTTATTATTGGCAATGCCGTGTTTTTCCCGATAATTCCATATCTTACACACCAGCAGGTTTTCCGGTTCCTATTTCCCTTACTTTTTCAGGTCAAAACTATAATTGGTCTGGAATGTCTAAAATTTCACCTGATGATTATAATGCTCTATTACTCTATCATAGCGCAGTATCAATCCGTTCAAATTTCACTGATAGCTCAACCACTTCCACCACGAACTATGCTCGTACTGCCTTGGTTTCGTATTTTGGATTTAATGCAAATAATACTCAATACAAGAATAACTTTACTAATGACACTTGGATTAATATGCTTAAAACAGAAATTAATGCTGAACGCCCTATTTTTTATACTGGTTATAATTACAGTGAAAATTATGGACACGCATGGGTTATTGACGGTTACAACAATAGCAACCAATTCCATTGCAACTGGGGTTGGACGGGAAGTTATAATAGCTGGTATTCACTAAGTGCTTTGAATCCAAGCTCTTATAGTTTTAACGATGGGCAATCAGCTATTCTTAATGTATACCCATTGCTTGATGCATGTTCAGGCTTGACTGGTTCTACTGCAATTTGTTCAACAAATACTTCATATTCAATTTCAATCCCCTCAAGTGCAAGTGTAATATGGTCAAAATCAAGCAATCTTACACAAGTTGGTGGTAATACAGGCACGACTTACACTGTTTATGCAACAAATAGTTCACAAAGTGGCACAGGTTATATTACTTCGACAATATACAACAGCCAAAATCAAGTTTTTATGACAAGAACTAAAAATATTTGGATTGGTAAACCAAGTTTCTCATTATCAGGAGATACTGAACTTGAAACGGGATTAATAGGCTTTGCAGAGATTGATTATAATTTCAGTACTAATCAGGGTATAACTAACTATGTTTGGGCAAAAAGTGGAGCTCTTGTGTCAATAACCGGCGGTCCTGCTATTGCTAAATATAAAGCTGGGAATACGCCTGGTTCTGGGACTGTTGATTTAACAATGACAAATCAATGTGGTTCAATTTTCAAATATTACATTGTCAGAGTGATTGGTGGTTATTTGAAAGTATATCCTAATCCTGCGAGTGAATTACTGAATATCGAAATAGAGTTCGATGAATATTCCCAATCTACGATACCTGAAAATGCTGAAATACAGTTATATGATAAAATGATGGGATTGAAAAAAGTAAAACGTTTTGATGGAACTTCGACAATAATTAATGTTAGTGACTTAAAATCAGATTTTTACTTCTTGAGAGTCGTCTTAGGCGATAAAACATATGAAGAGAAAGTAATCATTTCAAGGGAATAGGTTACCCAATAAGATAACTAAACAAAACATTTTTGGAAATGAGAAAACAGCCAGCAGCCAACAAAAGCTAAATGCAAGCGGCCATAAAGTACTAAGATGTTGCACTTTGCTATAAAGGGAAATGGTGCTTGATTGACAGAATATTGCCTTTAAATGCCCGCCTGCACTTAGCTTTGGCCGTTAGCAGAAATTTTAAACAACAAATAAAAACGAAAATGAATAAAACATTATTAAAACTGATAGTATCATGTGCTATGACATTGTTTACGGCAACCTTATTTGCTCAATGGCAAAATGTTGGAACCGCTGGATTTTCTTCTGGAATAGCTGATTACACATCTCTTGCGTTTAGTAGTAGCGGAGAACCTTATGTGGCTTTTAATGATTTTTCAAATTCAAATAAAGCCACTGTGATGAAGTTTAATGGAGTTTCATGGGTAACTGTAGGAACCGCTGGATTTTCAGCAGGTGAAGCTACTTATGTTTCTCTTGCATTCAGTCCTAGTGGTGAGCCTTATGTAGCCTATCGAGATGGCGAAAATTTTGATAAAGCCACCGTTATGAAATATAATGGCACAATTTGGGACACGGTTGGAGTAGCTGGTTTTTCGTCTGTCAATGCATTTCACATTTCTCTTGCGTTTAATAGTAGTGGGGTGCCTTATGTTGCTCTATGTGATTTTGCTCAATACCAAACTTCTGTAATGAAATTTAATGGCGTTTCTTGGGTAAATGTAGGAACGGGTTATTTTTCTAATCAGCAAGTGAATTATACATCTCTAGCCTTTAGCAGTGGCGATGAACCATATGTGGCTTTTCAAGATGGTGCAGATTTGGGGAAGGCATCTGTTGTAAAGTTTAATGGAACCTCTTGGGTTAATGTAGGCACACCTTGTTTTACCCCAGACCAAGTTAATTATACATCTCTTGCATTCAGCCCCAGTGGTGAACCTTACATAGCCTTTCAAGATTTATATCAATCAAACAAAGCAACAGTCATGAAATTTAACGGAACATCTTGGGAAACAGTCGGTACAGCAGGATTTTCAGCAAGTAATGCAGGTTTTACTTCACTTGCTTTTAACAATGGATCGCCTTATGTAGCTTTCAGGGATGATGCAAATTCAAGCAAAGTCACTGTGATGAAATATAACGGAACATCATGGGAAACAGTTGGAACCGCAGGGTTTTCTGATGGTATTGCAATGTATACTTCAATAAAATTTAGCCCTAGTGGTGAGCCACATGTGGCTTTCGTTGATTTAGCAAATTCAACAAAAGCTACGGTAATGAAGTTTGTTGATGCAACAACGGGAATAGATGACATAAACACATTAAATAGTATAGCTGTCTACCCAAATCCAACAGAAAGTGTAATTATTTTTTCAGTTTTGTCCAATGTGAAATTAAGTACAATTAATGGTGTAATCATTGCCGATAAGAAGAATATAAAATCACTTGATGTTTCTGAACTACCAATAGGCATATACTTCTTAACAATAACAGACGATGCTAATCAAATTATTAAAAGGGGCAAAATTGTGAAGAAATAAATGTTCTGTAAAATGTTTTATCTAATTAATATAATTGAAAAGTCTATGAAAAAAATATTTATGTATCTGCTTTTACTTGCTCCTTTCATGTCAAAAGCACAAGAAGAATGCAAGGTGCCATCTTATTTAGATCAGATTAGTTCTTTTGAGCTAACATCCTGTCAATATTCAGAATATAACGAATATGAATTCGAGTACCAGGATTTAAAAGACAAAACAACAAAATTGAAAAAAGGTGGAATTTATTACCGTCTTAAATACGATAAAAAAGAAGACGATACAAAAAATGTAAGCGGTGCCTATATTCGACAGAATTATTTTAATGCAGTACTAAAAGCAAAAGGTGAAAGCCTTGGAATCAATAAAGATTTTTTCAGATTTAAACACGACAATAAGACTGTTTATATGCTTATTCAATATGCAGTTGATGCTGATGAACAAGGCTACCTTGTTCACATTATTGAAGAATCTGAAATGGAACAGGAGCTTGAACTTTCAATAAAAGATGCTATCGCAAAAGATGGAAAAATCCCTTTATACGGAATATTTTTTGACACTGACAAATCAGTTATTAAGCCTGAATCCGATAAAGAATTAACTACTTTAGTTTCATATTTAAAGGGAAATCCTACTGTGAATATTTTTATTGTAGGACATACTGATAATACAGGTGATTTATCGCATAATTTGAAGCTCTCAAAAGACAGAGCCACAGCAGTTGTAAATTATCTGGTTTCTAAAGGCATTTCTCAAAATCGGCTTACTGCTGATGGAGTTGGTCCACTTTGCCCTTTAACAACAAATAAAGACGAAGATGGCAGAAAGAAAAACAGAAGAGTTGAGATTGTTTTGAAATAAAAACTTCTGCTAACAGCACCTACCCAAAAGTGGCGGTGATGTTGTTAAATCAAGCTTTGTACTTCTATCAAAGTTCCTGCTTGATTGACAGAGAAGTGCATCGAAATCGCCACCTTCGGGTAGCTGCAAAACGTTGAACTAAGCCGCCCCGAAGGGCGGCAAATTTGTAGTAATTTTATAGGGTCAAATCTTAAAATTTACTACTATGAAAGTTCAACTCAGTTCAGAAAATGCGGCTTATGCCGACCAGCTGGTCAAAGAGATGCAGTTGCGCAACTACAGCCCAAGGACCATCAAAACCTACAGTAATTTGTTGTCAAAGTTAGCAGAATATTTTAATATTCCGCTCGACAAAATTTCAACACAACAAGTTAAAGATTTTCTCCATTTTCGTCTTTATCATGACAAGATTTCCATTTCCACCATTAACCAGACTATCAGCCTGTTTAAGATTCTGCAGGTAGATATTTTTGGACGGGACTGGGAGCAAATCAGGATTAAGCGGCCCCGAAGGGAGAAAAAGCTTCCGGCTATTCTTTCAGTTGATGAAGTGGAGCGCCTGATTAATGCTCCCAATAACATCAAGCACCGGGCAATCCTCGCTTTAGCCTACTCGGCAGGACTGAGAAGGCAGGAGGTTCAGCTTATCCAACCCTCGCATATTGATTCACAGCGTATGCAGGTGATTGTAGTTCAGGGAAAAGGCAAAAAAGACCGGTTCAGCCTTTTGTCTCCCAAAGTTCTCGAATTACTCAGAACCTATTACAAATTGGAACACCCCAAGAAGTACCTTTTTGAACCCAACGGAAACAAAGGGGTTCCGCTAAGCGAAAATACCTTTGTGAGTATCATTAAAAAGTCGAAGGTTAAGGCGGGGATCCATAAGGACATATCCTTTCATACTCTGCGACACTGTTTTGCCACTCATTTGATTGAGAAGGGTGTGAATGTGCGTATCATTCAACAACTTATGGGACATACCTCCCTGAAAACCACAGCCGGTTACCTTCAACTGGTTAAAGTTGATCCTCACAGCATTGTTTCTCCCGTTGAATCGATGAACATTTAATAGTTCCGGTCATGGAAAACAGGAAACAGGCTGTTGAGCTTTCTGATATTTTCAGAGGGCAGCAGGAGGATTTTCTCACCACACAATCGCTTTGTATGGTTCAGCAGAAAGCATATGATGCCATTGTCAACTGCCGCACTGCGGCTCTGGGCGGCCATATCGACCGTTGCGACCAATGCGGGTACACCCGTCCGGCTTATAATTCATGCCGGAACCGGCACTGCCCTAAATGTCAGTTCATCAAAAAAGCAAAGTGGGTCGATAAGCTGACGGCCAATTTGCCGCCCGTCAAACACTTTCATCTGGTTTTTACCATTCCTCAGTGTTTGAACCCGATATTCTGTCTGAATCAGAAAACAGCCTACGATCTGCTTTTTAAGGCCGTAGGCAACACCTTGATGAAGTCGGCTGCAAACCCGAAATTTCTTGGGTTTGAGGCTGGCGCCGTGGCTATTTTACATACCTGGGGACAAACGCTGATCTATCATCCGCATATTCATTTGATTGTTCCGGCCGGAGGACTTTCGACAGATCACATGGAATGGATACGCGCTCCTAAAAAGTTTTTCATCCCGGTTAAGGTTCTCAGCGGAATTTTCAGAGGTATACTGTGCAGGATTATTGAGCAGGCAGTTTACAATAAACAACTTGCTTTACCTGACGACGTGCCTGATTTTAACACCATTAGACAAAAGTGTTACCTGAAAAACTGGGTGGTATATTGCGAGAAACCATTTGCCAGCCCTGAAAATCTGATCAATTACCTGGGCAATTACACCCACCGGGTTGCCATATCTAGCAGCAGGCTTCAGGCATACGATAATGGCAAGGTCTCCTTCAGCTATAAAGACAACAAGGATCATGGCCTGACTAAAACCATGTCCCTTGACGCCAACGAATTCATCCGCCGGTTTATGCAGCACGTGCTGCCTGAAGGATTCTACAAGATCCGTTATTTCGGATTCCTGGCGCTACGAAACTTCCGGGATAAACTTGAGCTTTGTTTTACCCTCATCGAAAAGTGTACGTTTCTGCCAGCATTTGAGGGGTTAACCGCCCTTGAAGTCTTCAGAAGCATAACCGGAATCGACCCTGTCCGCTGTCCCAAATGCAAAGCGGGCACCATGAGGCCTTTGCCCATGGGTTCTGAAATCGTCATTCAGCCCGGATAGGGTGGCTGATTCCTGGTCACGCTCTTTGAAATATTCAATCCCACTCATGTTTCGAGCATTCACCGTCGAAGTGGGGGGATTGTATCTGTTAATAATCAATACGTTAACAAAGCGATGCGCTTTTAAAAACAATTTTATGTCATGGTACATTTTCCGTTCTTTTTTGAATATCAATCAGTGCCAACCATCAGGAAGTTTTGCATAGAATGCCCATAGTGAGGCGGCAAAGTTCAACTTCATTTTATTCACCATTTTTTTCACGGTTTCAGGCAAAAAACCCCACAAAAATTTGGCAGTTCAACTGCTAAAAACTATTTTTGTCAAAAACGGTGAATAAAATGCTGTAAGTTATGCCACATGTAAAAAATTACATTTCAGAAAATGTGATCAAAATTTGGAAATGTTGTCTAAAGCGGTAACTTTGCACTGTAATTGAAAAATTTATGCGGACAACTTACGTGTATGGAACCGAAT